>RCNI01000758.1_pt1 | contig 23516 bp, 23 predicted proteins | sample 2041151 | NCBI WGS metagenome assembly RCNI01 (sample SAMN09708214, study PRJNA481090) | feces metagenome | isolation source: feces | place: Antarctica: Albino Rookery | reverse complement strand
CTGAAACGGCCCTTGAAGATCTTGACAAGAAGTGGGCCCAACCAGTCCAGAACTGGGGACTGGCCGCCCAGCAACTGGCAATCCTGTTCCCGAACAGATTCCAGATAATGGCTTAGCAAACTTATTTTTTTGAGTTCTTTGAATATATTGTAAATCAGCGGAGCGGTTTTGAAAAAAGTCTGTTTTCAAAACCACTCCGAAAAATATCACATGATACAGTTAAGTTTACATTCCCGAATGGAAAAAGCCCGGTACAATACCGAGCTTTATTCCATTCTAAGAAGGCCTCTTAATCAATATTAACTGTCCGACTTTTGGGGGTCATATCAATTTAGCCCTACTCTTTTTATTATGCTTTTTCGTAGAGACAGAATTCAAATGGATATCCGGTCTCCGGATCCACTATCTTCTCCGAGTTCCATGTCTTTTTCCATTTTTCTGCAGGAAGGGATGGAAAGAAGGTGTCGGCGTCCTCGATGACTGTGTGGACCTGGGTCACGTACAGTTTCTGGACTTGCTCCAAAGAGCGTTCGTAGGTCTTTCCGCCGCCGATGATGAAGCATTTCTCGGGACTGTCCTTTTCCGCTTCCTGGAAGGCTTCTTCCAACGTCTTCACGATGACCAGCTGTTCGGGAGCCTCCGGTATCGGAAATTTGGAAACGACAATGTTCTTTCTCTTGGGGAGCGGACGGCCGATGGAAAGGTAGGTCCTGTATCCCATGATGACCGGACTGCCCAGAGTCACCTGCTTGAAATATTTCAGGTCTTCCGAAATATGCCAGAGCAGCTGGTTGTCTTTACCGATGGCACGGTTGTCGGCCATCGCGACGATTGCATTGATTTCCATGACTATTTCAACAATTTTTCAATCTCCGCTTCCAGCTCCGCGCCATGCAGGTTGTGTGCGACAATGAGACCGTTCTGGTCCACGAGGACGGTGGACGGGATGGAATTGATGCCGTAGAGCTGCGCTCCGGAATTCTTCCAGCCTTTCAAGTCAGAAACTTGCGGCCAAGTGATCTCCAGTTTCTCAATGCCGTTTTCCCATTTCTCTTTTTCACTGTCCAGAGACACGCCGACGAGTTCGAAACCTCTGTCTTTGTATTTCTTGTAGATGTTTACCATGTTCGGCATGTCTGCACGGCATGGAGGGCACCAGGAGGCCCAGAAATCGATGACAGCGACTTTGCCGTTTCCGACCCATTCGGAAAGAGAATGTTTCTCTCCCTTGGTGTCAGCCATTTCAAAATCAATGAACTTGTTGCCGACAGCGACGGTCTTGCGGATTTCCAGATGCTTCAGGTAGCTGGACAGCCATGGCTGCTCGCCGTAAGTGGCTTCCACGTTCTCGTAGAACGGAGTCTGGAAGTCTTCCGGCAGATTGTATCTGAACTGATAGAGGGTATAGAGAGCACTGAGGCTGCCTTTGTTGTCGTTCAGATAGCTTTCTGCGAGCTCATTGATCTGTTTCACGAGGGCTCCGGCTTCCTTCAGGATTTCATCCTGTGACTTGTCTGACAGCTCCACCTCGTTTACCTTTTCGTAGAGAGGACGGATCTGCGCCTGGAAGGCGGTACGTGCATCGTTCTGTGCGGTACCTTTGACTGTGGAGGCCTCGTCCAGAAGAATCTCCAGTTGGGCGTTCTCCAATACGAAGCTGGCGGTATAAGGGAAATCCAGACCGGCATCGGTTCTCTTCATCTTCTTGAGATTTGGACGGAGAGAATAGAGGGCTGCGACGTCCTGGCTGCCTTTCATCTGGAATTTTCCGTTCTCGACGAGAGCGCTGTCAACGGGACTTTCTGCTCCCATCGGAAAGAGATACACATATTTTCCTTCCATGTCTTCGTTCTGGAAGGTGCCGTTTATGGTATAAGAGTTCGGCTGGCAGGCAGCCAATGCCATGGCGGCCAATGCGAATGCTAAAACTTTTTTCATGTTCCTTATCTTTTATCTGTTAAAAATCCGGATGTCCTTTCAGGACTTATACTGCAACGGGAGCTTTGATGCCCGGCCATGGGTCATAGCCTTCCAGTGTGAAGTCTTCGTATTTGAAGTCGAAGAGGTCTTTGACTTCCGGGTTGAGCACCATCTTCGGCAAAGGTCTCGGTTCTCTGCTCAGCTGGAGATGTACCTGGTCCATGTGGTTGAGGTAGATGTGGGTGTCTCCCGTCGTGTGGATGAATTCACCTGGCTTCAGACCGCATACCTGAGCGATCATCATGGTCAGGAGCGCATAGGAAGCGATATTGAAAGGTACACCGAGGAAGGTGTCCGCACTTCTCTGATATAGCTGGCAGGAGAGTTTGCCGTCTGCCACATAGAACTGGAAGAGGCAGTGGCAGGGAGGAAGCGCCATCTGGTCCACTTCTCCGGGATTCCAGGCGCTGACCACCATTCTTCTGGAGTCCGGATGGTTGCGGATCATGTCCACGACATTGGCGAGCTGGTCAATGCTTCTTCCGTCCGGTGCCGGCCAGCTTCTCCACTGGTGTCCATAGACCGGTCCGAGGTCTCCATTCTCATCGGCCCATTCGTCCCAGATGCTCACTCCGTTGTCCTTCAGGTATTTGATGTTGGTATCACCTTTGATGAACCAGAGCAGTTCGTGGATGATGGATTTGAGATGGACCTTCTTGGTGGTCAGAAGGGGAAAACCGTCTTCCAGATTGAATCTCATCTGATAGCCGAAAATGCTTTTGGTGCCTGTTCCGGTCCTGTCGGTCTTGACAGTGCCGTTGTCCAGGATATATTGCAGTAGATCTAGATATTGTTTCATGGCAACTTTACTATTGAAATCTTTGCAAGTTAGACAGAAAAGGGTAAAAATTCAAGTGCGTTCCGGCCCTATCTCAGATATTTACTGAAGAATTTCCACACTTCTTCCCAAGTGTCCATGTCTTTCTCCGCACAGGAATGAATGCCGTTTACGACCTCATACAGCCAGACTTCCGTGGCCGGGCCCTTTTTCCAGACGGGTTTGCCTCCGACGTATTTGTGCAGAATGACTTCATTCCTTCTCTGTGGCAGACGAAGGGTCTCTTCATGGGTGCATCTGGCGGTGGCTGCCCAGAGATGGACGGCTAACGGGACGGCAATGTAGTGTCCCCAATAGTCATCTTCCAGGTTTCCGTTCCACCATGAAGTCCGGTCCAGGGTGCCATGCACTTCCATGACGGGAACCGGCCGCTTTGGCTCCAGATCGTCGTACATCCATTTCAAGGTCAGGCCTGCTATCGGAGCCACTGCTGCGAATACATCCGGTTTGAGGTAGGCGAGGAGATAGCACATCTCCCCTCCGTTGGAATAACCGGTGCAGAAAGTGTTCTTCCTGCTGAGGTGACAGGTCTTCTGGAGGTGCCGCGCCAGATGACAGAGAAAATCCACGTCATTCACTTTCATGTTCTTCTGTACGGTATAGCCTACATTCCAGCAGGTCTTCCCCAGTTCGTCCTTGGAGCCTTGCGGATAGCAGACGGCAAATCCATAACGGTCAGCGACCTCACGCAACCCTTGGCCTACATTGAGCGCCTGACCGCCGTATCCATGCAGAGAGAAGACAAGTGGGGCGTCCGGTTTTATATTTTCCGGAAGGTAAAGGTAATATTCCCGTTCCAGTCCCTGGTCCCGGAGGGAATGTCTGTCGAGGGTCTGTGCTGTCATCGAGAGCGGAAGCACCAGGCTCAGAAGGGTAAGTAGAATGTGTTTCATGCGGTTCTGTTCCAATGTTTCTGTGAGGTGGAAATTTACAGACATTTTCATAATAAAAAAAGAGATATGCCCAATGGACATATCTCTTTGATATTATCTTGTAATGTTCTATCGAACAGATTACTTTGCGTTGTTCTGGTTTCTGCGACCACGACCACCACGACGCTGACCGCCACGACGGTTGTTCTGATTCTGGCCCTGAGCGTTAGCTGCAGAAAGCCCCGCATTAGGAGAAAGGTCTCTCTTGTCGTAAACCTCACCGTTGCAAATCCAAACTTTGATGCCTAGAGCGCCAACTTTGGTGTTGGCTACAGCAAGTGCGTAGTCGATATCGGCGCGGAATGTATGGAGTGGAGTCCTTCCCTCTTTGAACATTTCGCTTCTAGCCATTTCAGCACCGCCGACACGACCGCTGATCTGAACTTTGATACCATCTGCACCGGCTCTCATTGCAGAAGCGACAGCCATCTTGATAGCTCTTCTGTATGATACACGACCTTCAATCTGGCGTGCAATGCTGTCTGCAACGATGTGGGCATCAACTTCTGGTCTCTTGACCTCGAAGATATTGATTTGAACATCTTTGTTGGTAATCTTCTTGAGCTCTTCCTTGAGTTTGTCAACTTCCTGGCCGCCTTTGCCGATGATGACACCTGGTCTTGCAGCCTGAATAGTGACTGTGATAAGTTTGAGAGTTCTTTCGATTACAATCTTGGAAATGCTTGCTTTTGCAAGACGGTTTACAAGATACTGGCGGATTTTGTAATCTTCTGCGTCTCCGCATAGTTACCACCACACCAGTTAGAGTCCCAACCACGGGTGATACCGATTCTGTTGCTGATAGGATTTGTTTTCTGTCCCATATTATTTCTCCTCCACTGTTGATGGTTTCTTGACGTCTAAGATGATGGTAACGTGGTTAGAACGCTTGCGGATTCTACCAGCTCTACCCTGAGGACAAGGACGGATTCTTTTGAGTGTGCGACCTTCATCTACCATGATAGTCTTGATGATTACATTACCATTATCCAATTCTGCCGTGTTCTCAGGATTCTTTGCTTCCCAGTTTGCGATTGCGCTGCGAAGAAGTTTCTCGAGACGGACAGAAGGTGCTTTCTTTGAGAATTTCAAAAGATCTAAAGCACGATTTACTTCTACACCTCTTACAGTGTCTGCTACAAGACGCATCTTGCGTGGAGATGTAGGAACATCATTCAACTTAGCGATTGCTGTGTTCTTCTTTATTTCTTTAAGCCTCTCGGCCATTTGTCTTTTACGAGCTCCCATAATTTCAAATCATTTAAATAATTCTACCTCTTATTGTTGCCTGAATGGCCTTTGAAAGTTCTTGTAGGAGCAAACTCGCCAAGTTTGTGGCCAACCATGTTCTCAGTTACATATACCGGAATAAATTTGTTTCCGTTATGCACTGCGATAGTATGGCCTACAAAGTCAGGAGAAATCATGCTTGCGCGTGACCAAGTCTTGACTACTTCTTTCTTCTTGCTACCATCATTCATAGCAAGAATTCTTTTCTCCAGGGCCTCCTGGATGTATGGACCTTTTCTTAGTGAACGACTCATAACTCTAAAGATTTATTCCGTTATTTTTTTCTTCTTTCAATAATGAACTTGTTTGAAGTTGCTTTAGGGTTACGTGTCTTGTATCCCTTAGCTGGTATGCCCTTACGTGATCTTGGGTGACCTCCTGAAGCACGACCTTCACCACCACCCATTGGGTGATCTACTGGGTTCATTACGACACCACGTACGTGAGGTCTGCGACCGAGGTTCCTAGAGCGTCCGGCTTTACCGGAAGACTCCAAACTGTGTTCTGAATTGGATACAACACCTACGGTTGCACGGCAAGTTACGAGCACCATTCTTGTCTCACCTGAAGGGAGACGAAGGACTGCGTGTTTTCCCTCTCTTGCTGCCAGCTGTGCGAAAGTACCAGCTGAACGTGCCATTGCACCGCCCTGGCCAGGACGAAGTTCAATGTTGTGTACGAGTGTACCGATTGGAATTTCACTTAGAGGAAGAGTGTTGCCAAGTTCAGGAGCTACGCCTGAACCGGAAGCGATTTCCTGTCCGACTTTAAGTCCTGCAGGTGCGATGATATAACGCTTCTCACCATCCTCATAACCTACGAGCGCGATTCGTGCGCTGCGGTTTGGATCATATTCAATTGTCAATACAGTTGCTTTGCATGTATCCTTGTCTCTCAAGAAGTCGATGATACGGTACATTCTCTTGTGGCCACCGCCGATGCAACGCATTGTCATGTGACCAGAATGGTTACGACCACCTGTATGCTTCAGGGGTTCAAGCAAAGCTTTATGAGGTTTGTTGGTGGTAATGTCGTCAAAAGCGCTGATTACCTTATTCCTTTGACCAGGAGTAACTGGTTTGAATTTTCTTACTGCCATTGCTTTATCCCTTAAATGTTACTGTAGAAATCAATCTTGTCCTCGCCGGCAAGTGTAACATATGCTTTCTTGTAATGGTTAGCACGACCTGTTACCATACCTGTCTTAGTATAGCGAGATTTTTTCTTGCCGTGATAGTTGATGGTATTGATATCAGCTACTGATACATTGTACATCTGCTCTACGGCTGTCTTGATCTGGAGTTTGTTGGCTGCACGATCAACGATGAAGCCGTAACGGTTCAACTTTTCGCCCTGAGCCGTCAACTTTTCTGTTACTATTGGCTTAATTATAATTCCCATCTCTCAATCTTTTTAGCAATTGACCCTTGAAGCCAGGATATCCTGTACGCCGTCAACCATAACGAGAGAATTTGCATTCATGATGGCATAAGTGCTGATCTCGTTGACCGTGATGACCTTTACTTCAGGAAGGTTACGTGATGAAAGGAAAATGTTGTATGAGTTCTCAGGAAGAACGATGAGGACCTTTCTTTTGCCGGCTTTCAAAGCCTCTACAATGTGAAGAAGATCCTTGGTCTTAGGCGCTTCCATAGTGAATGGCTCAACAACTGTAATTGCATTCTCCAATGCTTTGTAAGAAAGAGCGGAGAATCTTGCAAGCTGTTTCACTTTCTTGTTCAACTTAGAATCATAAGTACGTGGTTTAGGACCGAAAACACGGCCGCCACCTACAAAGATATTTGCTTTCAAACTACCATGACGAGCGCCACCGCCACCTTTCTGACGACCGAGCTTCTTGGTGCTATATGCAATCTCACTTCTATCTTTGGTCTTGGAAGTACCCTGACGCTGGTTAGCGAGATATTGTACTACATCCAAATAGATTGCGTGATCATTCGGAGTGATACCGAATACTTTTTCATCGAGGACAACCTTCTTTCCAGATTCTGATCCGTCGATTTTCAAAACGTTCAATTCCATAATTTTAAGCCTCCAAAATCAGATAAGAACCTTTTGCTCCTGGAACAGAGCCCTTTACAACGATAAGATTGTTCTCTGGGATCAACTTCATGATTGTGAGGTTTTCAACCTTCACTCTTTCATTACCCATATGACCAGCCATTCTCATACCTTTGAAAACGCGTGATGGCCATGAAGATGCGCCCAATGAACCAGGGTGACGAAGTCTGTTGTGCTGACCGTGAGTCTTGCCACCGACACCTTGGAAGTGATAGCGGTGAACTACACCCTGAAATCCTTTACCTTTAGAAGTACCGGCAACGTCAACATATTTTGCATCGTTGAAGATGTCCAAAGTGACAGTGTCGCCTAATTTGAGCTCTCCTGCGAAATCGGCCGGGAATTCAACCAATTTACGTTTAGGAGTGGTTCCTGCCTTAGCAAAATGCCCTCTGAGTGGGGCGCTGGCATGTTTTTCTGAAATTTCGTCATAGGCAAGCTGAACAGCGGCATAACCATCTTTTTCTACTGTACGAACCTGCGTAACAACACATGGACCAGCCTCAATGACAGTGCATGGAATATTCTTTCCATCAGCACTGAAAACGGAAGTCATTCCGATTTTCTTTCCAATTAATCCAGGCATTGGTTTGATAATTAATTGTTTATATAATACTTATATGCTCCGCATACTTTTGCGGGCTGCAAATATACGACTAATTTTTTAATTTTCAAGGGGTTGTGGAAAATTTATTCTTTGTGGAAAAGATATTATATAATAAGTATAAGAAATTGTTTATATTTGTAATCTATAATTTCGGATATGATACTAGATTTGTTCGGTTTCTTGAAACTGTCTTTCATAGATATCTTGGATGTTATCCTTGTTGCATTCATCATCTTCTTGTTTTTCAGATGGATGCGGAATTCTGCCGCACTTAACATTTTTCTGGGCATTCTGTTCATTTATGTGCTGATGGTAATAGTGGATGCTTTGCACATGAAATTGATGAGCAAGTTGGTCAGCACCTTCATCGATGTGGGCGTTGTGGCTCTGATTGTCATATTTCAGCCGGAAATCAGGCATTTTTTGATGAAGGTTGGAAGCAACAGCGGTTTCGGCTCCAAGGGCGGCCGTTTCTTGAATAAGATTTTAGGGCATGAAGAGAGAGCTATGGAAGCTGAAAGCGTGAGGGAGATTGCCTCTGCCTGTCAAGCCATGTCCGAGACCAAGACTGGTGCACTGATTGTGTTGCCGCATAAAGTCAATTTGAATTATATCATAGAGCAAGGAGATCGGATTGATGCCAAGGTGAGCCGTCGTCTGATCATGAATATCTTTTTCAAGAATTCACCTCTTCATGATGGAGCGATGATTATCAGCAATGACCGGATTGTAGCTGCCAGATGTACACTTCCCATTACGGCGAGGACGGACATTCCAGCCAGTTTCGGTATGAGGCACAAGGCTTCTATTGGCATGACGGAAGAAAGTGATGCAGATGTGATTGTCGTTTCCGAAGAGACGGGTCGGATATCTTTTGTCCGTAATGCGGTGGTGACGCCGATTGAGAACATCAATGAACTGAATCTCCTTCTTGGAGGGGCTCGCTCGTCCGAGAGGGGAGATTCTTCTGTATCAAATCCGGAGAAGGAAGAATCTGTACCGGAAAATAAAGAAAGCTGATATTGAGATATGGGAGAAAACATAGAAGGAATTGGCAGGTTGGAGATGAAATTGGGATTTGATCGTGTGAGAAAATCCATTTCAGATAGATGTAGCACTGAATACGCCACTGCAAGAGTGGCCGAAGAGAAATTTTCCGCTAATCCGGACGAAATAAGGAGGCGTCTTCTTCTTGCAGATGAGATGAGGTTGGTCATGATGTTTGAGGACTCGTTTCCGACGAGCGGATACATTGATTGCATACCTTTTCTAGAAATATTGGTCAATGACGGTGCTCGAATTGATCTTTTGTCCATGGGTAAATTGCGTACCATGTTGGAGACCATGCGGAAGATCAGACATTTTTTTGAAAATATAAAGGATGGGGTATATCCTAATCTGAATAAGATTGCTGCCAGAATGTTTCTGTTCCCGGAAATCCAGCAGAAGATTGACCAGATTCTGGACAAGTTCGGTAATGTCAAGGACACGGCTTCAGATGATTTGTATGAGATAAGGCGTCTCATCCGGGAGAAAGAGGGTGCCATTTCCAAACGGATCAATGTGTTGTTGCGGAAGGCTCAACAAGATGGGATAGTGGAAGAAGATGCTGCAGTGGTAGTCCGTGATGGTCGTTTGCTCATACCGGTCAGTTCATCTAACAAAAGGAAGATTCAGGGATTTGTGTATGACGAGTCTGCATCTGGAAAAACGACATTTATAGAACCGGCGGAAATTGTGGAAATTGAAAATGAAGTCAGTGAACTTCATTTTTCTGAAAATCGGGAAATTTCCCGAATCTTGTCCGAATTCAGTGAGTTTGTCAGGGAATATGTTCCCGAACTCATGGAAGGAGCCAGACAGATTGGAGAAATGGACTTTCTGATGGCCAAGGCGATGACGGCCCTTGATTATATTGCCGGTATGCCAATCATTTCCGAAAATGCGGAGATGAACCTGCGAAAGGCCCGCCATCCACTTTTGGAAAAAACCCTTAAGAAAGAAGGCAAGGAAATCGTTCCGCTGACTGTCTCATTGGATTCCAAGAAACATATCCTCCTGATTTCAGGGCCGAATGCCGGTGGCAAGTCCGTTTGTCTGAAGACCGTCGGATTGCTTCAGTATATGTTCCAGTGGGGAATGCTTATTCCGACTTCGGAAACATCAGAGATGATGGTCTTTGACCGGATTATGGTCAATATCGGGGACGGACAGTCTATTGACAATGACTTGAGTACGTATAGTTCTTTTTTGCAGGATATGAGGGATATGTTGAAGGATGCGGACAACAGGACATTGGTGTTGATTGATGAGTTCGGTTCTGGTACAGAACCGGCAGCCGGAGGTGCCATCGCTGAGTCTATCTTGAGTGAACTGGATAATCGTGGCGTGTATGGTGTCATCACTACTCATTATACCAATCTAAAGCTATATGCATCTGGCAATGAATCAGGTGTCATCAATGGAGCCATGCAGTTTGATGTCAGGAACATTGCTCCTTTGTTCAAACTGGACATCGGTCTGCCAGGCAACTCCTTTGCCTTTGAGCTTGCTCGGAAAATGGGTTTGCCGGAAACGATTATCAAGGATGCAGAGAATCGGGCAGGTGAGGAGTATGTTGGTATCGAGAGGAATTTGAGAAAAATTGCACGTAACCGTCGAGCGCTAGATGAAAAGTTGCAACGTATCAAGCATACAGACAAGACATTGGAGGATATCACTGGAAAATATCAGAAGGAACTGGAGGGAATCAAGAAGATGAAGGAAGAGATTATCAGTGAGGCTCGGAAGGAAGCAGAAGCGATTGTCCGTAATGCCAATCGCCAAGTGGAAAATACAATCAAAGTGATTAAAGAATCACAGGCAGAAAAGGAAAAGACGCTTAAGGCTCGTAGAAATTTGAAATCTTTCGTGGATGCGCTCAGTGAAAAGAAACAGCAGGAGGAAAGGAACAAGGAAGATTATCTGGAAGAGAAACTCAAACAGCTGAATGAACGGAATGAAAGGAACAAGGCGCGTAAAGCTAAAAGAGCGACTGGAACGGAGAAACAAGAGATGGCCGCCGCAGAAGAGGAGGCAAGGAAGCTGGTAGCTTTCCGAAATGGGGTATTGAAAGTCGGAGAGAAAATCCGTGTCAAGGATAACGGCATGGTTGGAGAGGTGTCGAAGGTTTCTAGTAAGGCTGTGACGGTTATTATTGGAAATATCAGCAGCAAACTTCCTTTGGATCGTGTGGAGAGAGTGTCTTCCAATGAATACAAGGCCGCCATCAAGAATGCAGGGACACATGTCACCTGTCAAGTAGAGGATAAGTCCATTTCAGAGCGGAAACTCAATTTCAAGACGGAGATTGACGTGCGTGGAATGAGAGCGAATGAAGCGTTGGATACGGTATTGAGATATGTGGATGATGCCATTATGTTGAGTGTGCCGTCGGTGCGCATCCTGCATGGAAAGGGAACTGGTGCCTTGAGGATAGAAATTCAAAAGTTTCTTAAGACAGTGCCGGGCGTCCTGTCTGTTAAAGACGAAGATATTCAATATGGTGGTACTGGTGTGACTATCGTTACATTTGAATAGAATGTCCTAGAATAACATGGTAGGAAGGCGGTGCAGGCCGCAGGAGGGGAAGAATGAAAGTGGCAAAATATACAGTGGGAAGGAAAGGAGAGGAACTGGCTTGTCAATATCTTATGAATCAAGGACATGGTATCTTGAAAAGAAATTGGAGGACGGGGCATCTCGAGGTGGATATCATATCATTTGACAAGAATGGTATTCATTTTGTTGAAGTGAAGACGCGTGTGTCACCAGTTATGGCGGATCCGGAAGAGAGTGTCCGCAAGGACAAGCAACGGAAGATTGCTCAGGCGGCCGGACGCTTCATGAGGCTTTTGGAAGAAGGAAAAGTGAGCGATTGCGAAGATTGGAAATTGGGGGAGATGGAGATTCATCTGGACGTCATCGCAGTGATATTTGAAGGGGAAAGGCAAATTATTCGTTACCATGAAGATGCGTATTTTCCTATATTTGTTTGAAAAACTAAAACTAAATAACTAAATGATGATGTGTCACAAATATTGTATAATCATGGCGGGCGGTTTTTCAACTCATTTTTGGCCGATTGCCAGAGAGGATAAACCGAAACAATTTCTGGATTTTCCTGGAATAGAGGGCACGTTTATACAAAACACGTACAGACGTTGTCAGAAAGTGGTACCGAAGGAAAATGTGATTGTGATCGGTTGCCAGAAGAATGAAGAACTGATCAAAGAGCAGCTTCCAGACTTGCCGGAAAATAATCTTCTGCTGGAACCATACAGCAGACATACCGCTCCGTGTATAGCCTATGCGACTTATGTTATTCTGAAGCGCGATCCGGCTGCGGTCGTATTGGTGACACCTTCCGATTTGGTTATTCAGGACGAGGATGTCTTCATCACAAAGATAACCAGATCGTTCAATTATGTCGGAGAACATGATGTCCTCCTGACATTGGGAGTTCCCCCTTCTCGTCCTGACCCAAGTTTCGGATATATCCAAATTGCGGGAGGAAAGAGGAGTGAAGAGGAAAAAGACCTGCCGATCAAGGTCAAGACCTTTACAGAAAAGCCGGATATTGAGATTGCAAAGGTATTCTGCAGTAGTGGTGAATTCTATTGGAATTCAGGAATGTTTCTCTGGCAGGCGGAGGTCATCCGTGAGGAACTGGAGAAATATACTCCTGAAATCACTCGTTTGTTTGAAGGCTGGGAAGTAGCTCTTGGCAGTCCAGCAGAACAGATTTGGTTGGAAAGGGCCTACACGGATTGTCCGAATATCTCCATCGATTACGGTATTATGGAAAAGACAGACAGAGCTTGGCTTTGTCCGGTCAATTTTGGCTGGTGCGATATTGATACTTGGGAGACCATGTATGATTTTCTTCCTCAGAAAGACAAGGAAAACAATCTCTGTTGTACAGAAGACCGGTATGTCAAAGGAGCAAAAGACAATGTGGTCATTTCATTCAAAAAGGATAAACTTATTTGCATCAATGGTCTGGAGGACTTTGTAATCATTGATACGGACGATGTGTTGATGATATGCCCGAAGGATGAAAAGAAATATCGTGATTTCATTGCCGGCATTGGAATGCCGGGCTACGAGAAATTCAGATAGGCTGCATCTTCCTTTATGGACAAACTGATTCTATAGATTGATTCTGAAAATGAAGCCGATATGGAATTTTTTTGCCATCTTTTCATGCGCATTGAGCAGTTCCATCATACTGCCGCCATTGTAAGAGCAGGAGATGCCGAATGAATTGTGGTATGGTATCCATAGAAAATTGGCTGCATGGATGGTTAGTTCTGTCCCCAGACTAAACAGATGCTTGTCTCCCAATGGCTGCTTGATTTCTAGCCAGGTGTAATCGGCATAAGGTCTCAATTCCAGATTCTTGATGTAGAAAAGTGGACAGAACCAGTCGATGTCTCCGACGTAGATGGGGATGGAATAGTCTGCGCTTAACCGGCATTGGTTTGTGGACAAACTGGAAATGAACGCCATGACATTATATTGTGTAAATCCCCGAGGTGCCACATTCAAATATGATTCTCCTGTTATTCCGTTGCTCTTGAATTGGTGCTGGTAAAATGCAGATAGATTCAGGCCCTGGTTCTTCCAGATGCCTGGAAGATAAGCATAGGAGTAGCAATACAGGACGGAACCATACAGGTCGGTTAGTCCTAGTCGTCCGGACCAGCCAGCTTCTAAGCCTGCACCCCAGTTGGGCCATACCTTGGCAGGGGCAATGTCCTGCATGCAATAGGCACGTAATGAGATATCCATATTTTGCAAGAAGACGTTTTTTCCTTTCTGGTATCCGGTGAACTGTCTGAATGGCGGGATACCGATGGAGGGACTTAGGTCATATTGTGCAGAACTTTTGTTGTAGAGGTCATTGCTGAAAGAGTAATTTAGTTTTGGTGTCAGTCCCCTTCGCCAGCCGGTGGAAGAATAATCCAGAGGAAGATAAGCTGTCAGACTTCCATGGAAAGAGGGAGATTTTCGGATGGACAAACTGGAATTTTCAAATTGTTCGTTCTTCAGATGAAGAGTTCTTCTGAAATATTGTAGGGCGTGTCGCTCTCCGAAATGTAATTGTGCTTGGAGGACTGGATAAAATCCTTTATAGGTGAAACTGAGATGCCCGGAGGACCTGAACTGGCCATTTTCTCCAGTCTGTCCATAACAATAGCCGATTGTTCCGTAGGCATCTCCTAGTTCGCTTTGGAAGAAGGCAGTCGCACCGAGTCCGCAATAGGAGGAGAAACCTCCGTTATCTATATTGGTGATAGCATCTGCACTGACATAAAGTGGAGCCCAAGAATGGAAATTGAACATTTTCAGTCCTTTTCTATATGGTTGAGGCTCACTTGTCTGGAGCTGCCATTCGCCTTGCAGATAGAGTTTGTCATCTGGCCAAGGGATGGATTGGCCGCTGAGCTTTTCTTTTTCCTGTTCTGTCAATTTTTCGGCAATGCGGCTGCGGTGTACTTCATTCCAGTCGATTTGTCTTTTATTCAGTTCTGAAGAAGGTGTCTGATACAGCAGATTCCCTTTTCCGTTGAGGACCGCATAGACCAGGTGCCCAGTGGAGGCATCAAAACAGAATTCAGTACCTCCATATTCCAAGGAAGTCAGTTGGAAGACTTGTCCGGTCTGTTCTTCCAGTTCATACATTTCATTGACTCCGTTCCTGTCAGAGGAGAAGAAGATCCGTTTTCCATCAGAAGTCAAGTCTCGGACCGTAGTCGGTTGAGGGGGCAGCACTTGGCTAATTTCTTTGTCTTGGAGGCGGTAGATTCCGGTTCCTCCAGAGGTGATGGCATTGAAATACAGGATGCCCTCCTTCCATACGGATTCCACTGGCTGCATACCTGGCGGGCAGAGATGCCGGTAGAGAACTTCTCCTGTCGTCCTGTCCAGCAGGACCAGGCTGTTCTGACCGTCCACGGCATATTCCGCCACGGCCACTCCCTTTCCGTCAGGAGAGGGACAAGGGTTGAAATATCTGCCCTTCCGGGTCAGATCATGTATCTTTCCAGTTTTCAGGTCCCGGTAGCGGATGATGGACTGCATTTTCAGACTCCATCTCGGATCTGGGACAGATTCGCTCCACCACAGCCGCCCCTCTTCGAGACAAAGACCACCTGCAGCATGAGAGAACTGCTGGAGAATCTCTTCTCTGCCGTCTTTCCCGATTTTGACGAGTACGCAAGGAACCACTTTGCCGGTCTTCAGAGCATAGAGGGCATCTTCACCGACACAGACCTCGGAATAGGAGGTGAACCAGTCGGGTTCCTGCATGATCCTCCGGCTGCTGTCGAATGGGGCTCGTTCCGCCTTCTCTGTTGTCCAGATACGATGGAAAGTGGAGGTGATTTCTGTGAAACTATCCTTGAAATTTTTTCCGGAAGCCTTTTTGACTGTTCGCTTCATATGGGAGAACTTATAGGGCTGCCGTGCCACAGAATTGAAATAATTCCGGGTGAAATCAGGATAATCATAGCAGTATCTGGTTCCTGCGATGGTCAGATAACCTAAAGCGTAATAATTGGGAGCATAGCGCTTATAGGAACCGTATCTCCATTGATTCCAGCTTCTGTCATCTCCTTCATTGAATGCGACTTGGTAGAAATTGAGGAAACTGGCTTCTCGTCCCCGTCCGAAGGAAGTCAGTCCGGTTTCCGCTACCACCGCATCGCCTTCGAGCAGGTGGAGGTTGGGATAGACTGCAGTCATCGCACCAGAGAACATCTGGCCCAGAATCCAATTGAATGGTTTCAAGGCTTTGTCTTTGCCGAATTGTATTTGGCTCATATGTCTGGACTCATGGACAGCCAGAGATTGCTCCCAAGGCATGGGACCAGGATTGTAGGCTTGAGGAAGGGTAAAGAGATCCATTCTCATCGGAGCGAGAGAGACCGAGCCATTGGACAGCCCGTGTCGGGCATGCAGGATGACAGGAATTTTATTTCGGTAGAACTCTCCTGGCAGGTAACCTGCAGTGATGCCGACTGCATCCCAATATCTTTCCAGTTGGAACGCATAAACCCGAGAAAGCGAATCTAGTCCTTCGGGATAAATCAGTTTGTAGTGTAGGGTTGAAATCTGCCTCCAATTTAACATACCATTTTCATCTCCAATAGTGTAGAATTGGGCTGAAGCGGAGAAGGTCAAGAAAAGCAGGAATGCTGTCAGAATGTAATTTAGTTTGTTCATAACAACAAATAGTAAAAAATAAGTGTAATTTACATGGCAGGTGTACCCTATTTTTATTACAAAAATAATATTTATTTTATATTTTTGTGAAAATAAGGTAATCAGAAGAAACTATGAATTTAGTACTACAGATTTTCACTCTGCTAGGTGCCATGTGTATGTTCCTTTATGGAATGACCTTGATGAGTGAAGGGCTTCAGAAAGCAGCTGGCGACAAGATGAGATCTTTCCTCGCCTCAATGACTTCCAACAGATTTAAGGGCATTTTGACAGGCATTGTCGTTACTGCATTGATTCAATCATCCAGTGGTACCACGGTTATGGTGGTCAGTATGGTGAATGCTGGTTTGCTCGCATTGGGAAATGCCATTGGTGTTGTGATGGGAGCCCATATCGGAACCACTGTCACTTCTTGGCTGATGGCATTGTTTGGATTTAGTTATGATATCACCACATTTGCCATTCCGTTCATTGCGGTCGGATTCTGTTTCATGATTACCAACAAACGGAAATACAAGAGTATCGGAGAATTTATTATCGGATTCTCATTGCTGTTGATAGGTCTTGTAACTATGAAGGATTCCGTTCCAGACTTGAACCAATATCCTGACACGTTGGCATTTGTGAAGAACTTGACCAGTTTTGGAATGGGTTCTGTCATCATCTTTACTTTGATTGGTACCATCATTACTGTTGTCCTTCAAGCATCTAGTGCGGCGATGGCTTTGACCATGGTCTTTGTGGCCAACGGATGGATCAATTTTGAAATGGCCGCCGGCATGGTATTGGGAGAAAATATCGGTACGACCATTACGGCTAATCTGGCAGCCTCTGTTGCGAACTACTCTGCCAAAAGAACGGCTCTGGCACATACAACAATCAATACGATTGGTGTAATTATGGCACTGATCCTGTTCAAACCATTGATGGCGCTTATTGGAGTGATGGTGGAAGCTATCGGCTTTCCGGATCCGGTCGCGGCGTTCCATGATATGAACGTATTGTCCATGAGTCCGGAATTGCAGAAATCAATGCTGTTTGGCGTTTGTTGTCTGCATACGACTTTCAATATGGTCAATACATTGATTCTTGTATGGTTCATTCCGCAAATAGAGAAACTTGTGACCAAGATGATTCCTACTCCTAAAGGAACGGAAGAGGTGTTCAAGTTGAAATATATTCAAGGAGGACCTCTGTCTACAGCAGAACTTTCACTGGATGTCGCCAAACAGGAGATTGTACATTTTTCTGAAATTTGCCAGAAAGATTTTGCCTATGTCCGTAACGCCATCAATGAAAAGGATGAAGACCGCTTCAATGAACTTCGTGCGAAATTGATTAAATATGAGGAGAATACCGACAAGATGGAATACAATATTGCGGCCTTCCTCAATGAGGTGTGCAAAGGTGACATTTCAGACAAGACTGTCCTGAAAATCCGGTCTATGTATAAGATTATCGGAGAATTGGAAAGTTTGGGAGATTCCAGCGAAGCCATCGGCCGTATTCTTCAGCGGAAACTATCTTACAAGGCTTATTTTGATGAGAACATCTTCAAGAAGTTGAATCGGATGGTGGATCTTGTGGATGAAGCTTATTCCAACATGACCAAATTGCTTGGTAACGGCAGCGATTTGACATCGGAGGATATTTCTTCGGCCAAGGATATCGAATATCGCATCAATGAATATAGAAATACTTTGAGAGAAGAGCATATCATCAATATTGAAGAGAATTCCGAATACAACTATCAGACAGGGGTCTTCTATATGGACATTGTCGCTGAACTGGAGAAGATGGGTGACTTCATCATCAATATCGCCGAAGCTCAAGTTCTGGAGAAAGCCTGAATAAAAATTTAACTGACAATGAAAACCGAAAGTGAAATTTGGGGCAAGACAGCTGAAGGAAGAGAAATCTTGCTTTATACCTTGACCAATCAAAGTGGAGCATTTGTTGAACTATCCAGTATCGGGGCAGGTATTGTGGCCATTGGAGTGCCAGATAGAGATGGCCGGATAGAGGATGTCGTAATCGGCTATCCGGATCCGCTTTCTTATTTTGCGGACGGGCCATGTGCTGGAAAATGCCCGGGCCGTTATGCCAACCGAATCGCGAAAGGACATTTCACATTGGATGGGAAGACCTATACTCTCCCTATCAACAATGCCTGCAACCACCTTCATGGCGGACCGGAGGGCTTCCAGAACCAGGTATGGGAGAGTAGAGTGGACGGAGATGCTGTTGAATTCCTGTACTATTCCGAAGACGGAGAGGCCGGTTATCCTGGTGCTCTCAAGGTGGTGGTGCATTATGAATGGAGTGAGGACAATGTTCTGAAGATCACATATACGGCAGAAGCAGATGCGCCAACTGTCCTTAATTTGACCAATCACAGTTATTTTAACTTGAACGGGGAAGGAAGCGGTTCTGTATTGGAGCATGTCCTCAGATTGAATGCATCCGAATATCTGCCGACAGACGATACTTTGATTCCGACAGGGGAATCTGAGCCAGTCGCCGGCACTCCGATGGATTTTGTCAATCCGAAACCGATAGGTCAGGATATCAAGGCCGATTTCCCTGCACTTGATTATGGGAAAGGTTATGACAACTGCTTTGTAATAGATGGATGGGTTCCAGGTCAGATAGAGACAGCAGCGGAACTTTATTCAGAAAAAAGTGGCCGTTGTCTGGAGGTCTTGACGACACAGCCTGGTGTACAGGTCTATACAGGCAACTGGCTTGAAGGATGTCCTGCCGGAAAGAAAGGCCATACCTATCATGACTATGATGCTGTAGCTATCGAATGTCAGCATTTTCCAGATTCTCCGAATAAGGAGGATTACCCGACTACTGTGCTTCGTCCTGGGGATATTTTTCAAGAGGCCATCATTTTTGCTTTTTCAGTCAAATAAATTTTAATAATTCGAAATCATGAAAATCAGATCAATGTTTTTTGCGGCTGCCGCTCTTCTGGCAGTTTCCTGTTCTTCCGACAAGACCATTATCAAGGGTACTGTCTCCGAAGGAATAGATTCAGTATATATTTCTGTAAGAGATCTTCAAATTCGTGATGCTGTGGCTGTAGTGGACGGCAAGTTCGAGTACAGTTGTCCCGTCAATGAGGTCGAAGCTGGTACCATTGCAGTTGGAGAATCAAGGCTTCCTTTCTTGCTGGATGGCAGTCCTTTGGTCGTGGAGTCAGATAATAGAGGCGGTTATCAGCTTATTGCTGAAAATTCAGAGTCCGCCAACGCTCTGGTTACTGACTTTTATGGAAAAATCCTTCCAAGAATTGATCATCTCAACCAGCAGACGATGGAATGGTATCAGGCTGGTGCAGACATCGAATCTGAAGTTTGTGCTAAACTGAATGTAGAGAAAGAGGCAATACTGAAAGATGTCAAAGGTTTCATTGAAGAACATGTTTCTTCAGCAGCCATTATTCCTGTCCTTCAGGATTTCGGTGGTTCTTTTGAAGAGGAAGAATTGGCAGAATTGGTTGAAAAATTGGATTCATCCCTTCGGAAAAATTCTTATATCCAGTCCCAGATTCGCAGGATTGATGCCATCAAGGCTACTCGGGAAGGCGAGATGTTCGTTGACTTCACTATTCCTGACAGTGATGGCAAAGAGGTCAAACTATCTGACTATGTAGGCAATGGAAAGTATGTGTTGGTTGATTTCTGGGCTTCTTGGTGTGGTCCATGCCGTGGAGAGATTCCCAACCTCATCCAGATATACAACAAATATCATGGAGAAGGATTCGATGTCTTGGGTATTGCTGTCTGGGATGATCCTGCTGACTCCAAGGTGGCAGCCGAGAAATTGGGCATCAACTACAGTGAAATCATCAATGCACAGCATATCCCGACCGATGCATATGGAATCAGCAGCATTCCTCAGATTATTCTCTTCGGTCCAGATGGAACCATTCTCAAAAGAGATCTCAGAGGCGGTTCCATTGAAGAGGAAGTGGCAAAATATGTGCAGTCTGCCAAATGATTTTGATATTTGGACATCAGAGATAAAATATCCCTATTTCCACATTCCCCAGGAGTTTATAGATATTATGACTCCGAGGGGAATGTGATTTATGTAGGCAAAGCCAAAGATCTGCATAAACGGGTTGCTCAGTATTTTGTTCCCCCTGAACGGCTCAACCGGAAAACCAGACTGCTTGTTTCCAGAATTGCAGATGTTCAGTATTCTGTAGTCAGTTCGGAAGCAGATGCCCTTCTGTTGGAGAACAATCTCATCAAACATTACAAGCCAAAGTATAATATTCTTCTGAAAGACTCCAAATCCTATCCTTGGATCTGCATTACGGAAGAGGAGTATCCGAAGGTCTTCCTGACTCGGACTCTCTTGAAAGGGAGATATCGATATTTTGGGCCATATAGTTCTGCCATGCATGCCAGAACCTTGTTGGAGATGTTTTCAGAAGTGTATCCATTGCGTACTTGCAATTACAAAATCACGTCGGAAGCTATCCTCCGTCACAAGTTCCGTCCCTGTCTCAAATTTCATATCGGTCGTTGCAAAGGGTGCTGTGTTGGAGCCATTTCTCGAGAAGAGTATAATGCCAATATAGAAGAGATCGTCAGCCTGTTAAAAGGAGGAGGGCGACAGATGATAGATCATTATAAGCAGTTGATGCGCGAAGCGGCAGAGCATTTGGAATTTGAGAAGGCAGAAGTGTACAAGTCAAAAATGCTGTCATTGGAGAAGCATTACAGCAAATCTGTTGTAACCAGTGCTGTATTGGGAGATTTGGATGTGTTTTCATTGGTCTTTGATGGCAATGAAGCTTTCGGCAATTTTATGAGAGTTCGCGGAGGGGCTATTGTACAGTCGCTCAATCTGGGCTTCAAGATGAACATAGAAGAAGAAAACAATACAGTCCTCAGTATGTTCATCGGTGAAATACAGGACAAGTTTGGGACTTTGTCAAAAGAGGTGCTGGTTCCTTTCTTGCCAGATGTGGAGATAGATGGAATTGAATTCAAGATACCTTCCATCGGAGATAAATTGGCACTCTTGAACCTTAGCATGAAGAATGCAAAGGAAATGCAATTCAATTGCCTCAAGCAGAAAGAACAGACAGACCCGGACAATTTCAGACAGAGGGTGCTTCAGCGGTTGCAAAATGCTATCGGAATGGATGTGCTGCCGGAACATATCGAATGTTTCGATAACTCCAATATACAGGGAACCAATCCGGTGGCCGCCTGTGTCGTTTTCAGAGGGGGGGGGCCTGCCAAGAGAGATTACAGGAAGTTTAAGGTAAAGACTGTTGTCGGAGCCAATGACTATTCGACAATGAAGGAGATTGTCAATCGTCGTTATTCTCGAATGTTGCGAGAAAATCCAGAAGATCTACCACAATTGGTAGTCATTGATGGAGGAAAAGGGCAACTTAGTTTCGCTTACGAGGCATTGGCTGAATTGGGATTGACAGATAAGTTGACGGTCATCGGACTGGCTGAAAGATTGGAAGAAGTCATTCGCGTTGGAGATCCTTATCCTCTATTTTTGGACAGAAACTCCCAGGAACTGAAATTGCTCCAGCAGGTGAGAGACGAGGCGCACCGATTTGGCATAACTTTTCATAGAAGCCTCAGAAGCAAGTCTCAGATCAAGTCGGTGCTGTCGGACATAAAAGGAGTCGGCAAGGTGACAGAACAGCGTCTGCTTATTCATTATGGCAGCGTTGCTCGGATTGCTGCCGCTCCGTTGGAAGATTTAAAGGCCTTTCTCGGCAAATCAGAGTTGGCTATCAGAATACATGAGAAATTAAATAGTAATGAGTAATGAAATTTAACGAACAAAAATTCAATCATTGGTTCAATCTTTTCATCATTGTCGGTATGCTGCTTTCAGTATGTATCGTCAATTTTTTTGAATTGCAGAAACCGGAAGTCGAGGTTATCAAGCAGATTGTCGTAGCTGTTGGTGCTGTCATGGGCGTATTGAATACTGTCCTGAGCGCAAATGGCAATATTTGGAACTTCTTCTTTGGTGTAATAGAAGTTTCCATCTGTGCCTATGCCAATTATGACAGTGGCAATTTGGGACTCTTCTATCAGCATATCCTGTATTTTCTCCCGATGCAGTTTGTAGGACTGTGGCAGTGGAAGAAGAGGGGTGCTGGCCGAGATGAATCTGGTGAGAATCAAAAAGTAAAGGCACGCAAGCTGACAGCTCGCCAATGGTGGATGGTCCTTTTTTCTTTCGTTTTGGGCACAATTGCCATTGCAGGCATACTCTATTGGTTAGATATGGTTCAGTTGAGTGCTGGTCATATTGATGAGATCGATATTGCCAAGATTGGGTTGGATGCTGCCGTCGTTGTTCTTAATGTGATTGGTCAGATTCTGATGTCATTTGCATTTGCTGAGCAATGGTACATATGGAATGGTGTCAATATTTTTTCCATATTTCTTTGGCTCAACCGTTTGTTTAGTCCTGCAGGAGGAAATTATGCGGCAGTGATGCTCATAAAATATATTTTCTACTTGCTGAACTCAGTCAACGGGCTCCGCATTTGGTTGAAATTGGCGAAAAATGGCACATGTCCTCAAGGTGCTTGTCCGCATAAAACGTGCTGCTAATCATAGGGTTTCATATTTTGTGAGGTTGGTATTTCATGGAAAATCTTTTTTTTTTCGAAAATTATCACTTAATTTGCAAAATCATATAAGAGTTTACCCTTATTGCTGAAATGAAAAGTAAATTATTATATAAACTAATTTAAAAATTATGTCACACGAAGAAATTGTAGAAAAGGTAAAGGCTATTATCGTTGACAAGTTGGGTCGAGAAGAGTCAGAAGTTACTGAAACAGCTAAATTCGTTAATGATCTTGGCGCAGATTCACTTGATACAGTTGAACTTCTTCTTGCTTTCGAGAAAGAGTTCGGTGTAGAGATTCCTGATGAGGAAGCTAGCGGAATCGACTCAGTTGAGGATGCTATCAAATGTGTTGAAAAACATCTAAACGCATAATATTTTCATTTGAAAATTAAGGAGGAGGATGGCTTTGCCATTCTCCTCTTTTTGTTTCGAAATCGTCCATATGCTATGAATCTTTTTGCAAATATCTTATGGCTTCTGCTGGGAGGTTTGGTTTTAGGTCTCGTATATATTTTGGCAGGACTTTTTTGGTGTGTCACCATTGTCGGCATTCCATTCGGATATCAGCTCATGAAATTGGGAGTTTTTGTATTGACTCCTTTTGGTCATGAGCCTACTTTTGCAGAGCCGCAGTTAGGTCTTTTGAATGCGATTCTCAATATCATCTGGATAGTGTGCGGAGGGATTGAATTGACCCTTGCCCATTTGGTTGTCGGAGTTGTCCTTTGCATTACTGTTGTTGGCATTCCATTCGGCCTGCAGCATTTCAAGATGGCGAAATACGCCCTTCTTCCTTTCGGACAGTTTGGCAGTTGAAGTGTTGTTTTCTAAATTAGGAGAAACAGATGCCCCCAGGAGCTGCAGCTCCTGGGGGCATCTG
>RCNI01000522.1_pt1 | contig 23524 bp, 13 predicted proteins | sample 2041151 | NCBI WGS metagenome assembly RCNI01 (sample SAMN09708214, study PRJNA481090) | feces metagenome | isolation source: feces | place: Antarctica: Albino Rookery | reverse complement strand
ATATCACTAGCATAGTTACTCCAAGGTGCTTTCTCGCTAATATAGTCATACATTTTTCCGGTGCCGTCGATTTTCAGCTTACCAATATCATATAAAGAATATGTTAAACCGTCGCCACAAGCACCGCTTAAAACAACTTTAGGCTCAATGTATGGGCCTTTATAACTATGACCGCATACGCAACAAGTATATAATGTATATCCGTCCTCCAATGGACTCGGCTCGACTACATCGACTATATAGTTGTGCTTACAACCCAAAGAATTAAATGTTATATTTTCCGCTTTAGCATACAATTCGGCTGGCGTATTAGTATAGCCATTTATTCTAAAATTAGGTGAATTGTTGCCAAACGCACAAGCGCCAATCTCATTAACGTCCAAGCCAAACGTCATTTCTTTTAGACTGCTACAACCATAAAAAGCGTATTTGCCAACTCTTAAAAGATTGTCTGGTAAACTGAAACTAGCACTAGACATATTGTAAAAATTATAGTCGCCAATTTCTTTTAAATCTTGATTTACAGTAACAAATTTTAGCTTATTATTAAACATTTTCCAAGGTTGTGTATCTTCGATATAATCAATAGGTTTATATATATCCAAAGTGCCTTGAGGAATTTTGTAGCAATAGCTGTCGTCGGTAAATGTAAAGTTGCCCAAGTTTATTAAGCCGTTTCCATAATAAATATCTCTACCACTATCGCCTAAATCTTCTACTCTAGTTAGGAGAAAATCGTATATTTCATTAACGGCGAAATTATTATTTATACTCTTAATATTCGCAATACTTGCAGCGACATAAGGAGTTGAAAATGATGTGCCAGAGCCAGTCGCATACGAACTGTTGCCGTTTATATCTGGAGCACACGATACTATATTTGTACCAGGTGCAACGAAATCAATTTCAGAGCCGAAATTTGAATAACTCTCAACTTGTTTATTAGTATTTATTGCGCCACAAGTGATAGCCTCAGGTATTGAAGCGGGAAATCTATTTTTAATATCCGTGCCAGTATTACCAGCACTTACACAAACGCACACGCCCTTATTAACTGCATTAGTAATTGCTTTTTTGTAAATTGTCGCACCACTTGAGCCAGATATTGAAATATTGACAACACTAGCGCCCATATCGACTGCTGCATTTAAGCCAGCCACAACGCTTGAAGCGGACGCCGTTCTTTCCCCTCTAGGAACTACTTTAATCGGCAATATCTTAACATTATCAGCCGTATTATTAGCGATTATGCCACTAATCATCGTTGAATGAGTGCTAGTTTCTTGATTTACATAGCCGCAATAATCGGCATCATTATTCTTGTCCGAGCTAAAATCCAAGCCACGGCTATAAAATCTATCCTTTAAATATGTATGTTCTAACATAACGCCAGTATCAACAACCGCTACAATTACATCATCATAATTCATATTGTAATTATTTAAGTATTGTGGGAACTGCAACATTGCGCTATGCTCAGGCGAAATATCACATTTATTATTCTGAGTATTTTCGTCAATTTCTACAACACAATCGACATCGACATCAACGCCGTCGCTTAACATATCATTATAAGCATTAACGGTATCGTCAACATTTTCATACTGCAACACAGCTAGATTATTCTTTTTATCAACTGCAACTTTTTTAGCATTATAACGATTGCCGTTATAGTCGCAAACGATAAGCCTTCTAAGTCCGAACGGCTCATTCATTTGTTCTATCGTTAGCTGAGTATCGTACTTACTATAAATATCGGTTAAGTCATCCATATAATCATTTTTGGACGCAGTAATGCCATAAAAAGCAAAAGCAGATATAATAACAACTAAAGCTAAAATTGAACATAACACTCTCTTTTTTGCGCTTTTACTTTTCATCCAACTCACCTCTTTTATAGTCACACATAATGTTATTATAGTTTAAATTAACTATTACTGTCAATTATTAAACCGAATTTAACCAATACCAAGCAAAATTAAAAGGTGCAGCTAATAACTGCACCTTTAATTATTATACAAATATCAAAGCTAAAACAAACTCGATAACGAACAATACTAGAGATACAATTCCTAATATTGTAGCTAGTTTGCACATTTTACTTTGGTTTTCATCTAATCTGATATTTTTCTTTTTGAACACGATTGGCACTGCAAGAGCCATCATACCAAAAGCAGGTACAATACCAAGTGTACATACTGAAATTATGCCCATTATCTTAGCGAATTTGGACATTTTTTCAACTACTTCATTACTGTTATTTTCCATATTATAAACCCACTTTAGTTAATTCTAACATCGTCTTTCTTCTTAAACTGATAGCCTAAATTATCAAGCATACCCATTCTATTAAGCGCAATCATTGCACCCTTTGCAACACAAATGTCTGGTTCGTCAGCAACTCTAACTTCAATATCTAGCTCGTTACTGAGCAACTTGTCCAAGCCGTACAGCTCGGACGAGCCACCAGTTAGCACGATACCATTAAGTTTAATATCAGCCATTAACTGCGCAGATGTTCTCTCAATCATACCTTTAGCTGCTGTCACTATTTCTTCAATAAGTGGTCTAAGGCAATAATTTATCTCATTTGAAGTAACTTCAACAGTCATTGGTAAGCCATTTTCAACGCTTTGACCGTTAACTGTCATATTAAGCTCTTCATCTCTTGAAACTGCACCGCCGATTGATTTTTTAATTTCCTCGCTTGTACGTTTACCGATAATCACATTATGCTTTTCTTTTACAAAGCGCATAATTTCGTCATCAAAATTGTTACCGCCAATTTTAATCATCTCAGTTTGGCTCATTACACCTTGAGTAATAATAGCCATATCTGTAACGCCGCCACCAATGTTTATTACACATTGACCTCTTGAATCGTTAAAATTAAGTCCAGCACCAAAGCAAGCACAAAGAGGCTTTTCAATCAAGCAAACAGACCTTGCGCCAGCCGAAATAAGTACAGAAATTAACGTTCTTTTTTCAATATCAGTAGCCATTGTATGAACACTAGCAACAACTCTAGGCTTGAAAACGCTTTTCTTAATAACTCTATTTATATAATATTTTAACATAAGCTGAGCATAATCATAGTTACTTATTACGCCGTTAGTTATAGGCGCAATAACCTTCATTCCCTTAGGCTCTCTACCCTCAAGGAAGTAAGCTCTTCTGCCAGCATAAATTATTCTCTCAGTATCAATATCATAGGCAACATAAGCTGGTTCGTTAAGCACAACACCCTTATCAGGCATTGAAATAACAACCGCTGATGAACCTAAATCTATTCCCAAATCATATCCAAACAAATTTAATCACCAATCATTCAAATTACTGACTTTATTTTACTATATATATTTGTACTTTTCAAATTATTTTTCCGTTTCACACAGAAAATATTTCAAAGCACTATATCTTCTCGATTTTTTGTCATTATCCACCATATTTTTAATATTATTCTCATTGCCGACTAATACTAACAGTTTTTTAGCTCTAGTCAAAGCGGTATAAAAAAGATTTCTATACGATAATAATGACGGAGTTGCAATAGTTGGCATAACAACTGCTTCAAATTCTGAGCCTTGGCTCTTATGCACAGTCATTGCGTAGGCTAGCTCAATTTCCCTAGCATTTTCTAGCGAATACATAGCCTCTTTATTATCATCAAACATAACATTGATAATATCGTTAGGAGCGTCGATTTTAGTTAGTACACCAATATCGCCGTTGAACACACCGTTACCATTCTCATCAGGCTTAAACCAAGGCACTTCGTAGTTATTTTTGATTTGCATAACCTTGTCGCCCTCACGCAAAGTGTAGCCTTTAAAATGCAACTCATTTTTATCATCACTAAACGGATTGAGTTTATTTTGCAATAACGCATTCACAATTTTTGTTCCAACCGGGCCTTGCCTACTTGGACATAAAACTTGTATATCCTTAACAGAATCATAGCCGTACTTATTAGGAAGTCTTGTTGTAACTAAATCGAGTATTTTTCTCTGCGCATTTTCCGGTACCATTTCTTTTAGCAAGAAAAAGTCGGAATCTTCGCCGTTATCAATTATTGGCATTTCGCCCTTAACAACTTTATGCGCATTCTTTATTATATTGCTCTGCATTGCTTGGCGGAACACTTTATCAAGCACAACGACATCAATTATTTTACTGCTGATTAAATCGGCTAAAACATTGCCAGCACCAACTGGTGGCAACTGGTGTACATCGCCAACCATAATTAACCTACAATGGAGTGGCAAAGCGTCTAACAACGCAGCAAACAGTGTTACATCAACCATTGACAGCTCATCAACGATAACTGCGTCGCAATCAAGTGGATTTTGAATATTATGTACAAAGCTAGCGCTTTCGCTTGAATCTTTATACTCAACTTCTAGCAATCTATGAATTGTCTTTGCTTCAAATCCTGTGAGTTCTTCCATTCTTTGCGCAGCCCTACCAGTAGGCGCTGCCAAGCAAACATTCATTCCCCTATTTTTCATAAGGCTGATTATACCCTTAACAGTTGTGGTTTTACCAGTACCAGGACCACCAGTAAGAATTAGCAAGCCTTTACTAACAGCAATCTCGATTGCTTTTCTCTGTTTCTCATCAAATGATATATTATTACTATTTTCAAAGGCGAATATATCCGACTCGAAAATCTCTGTATGTTCTGGTGGAAAATTCGCCATAATATTTATTCTTTGTGCGATTGTACTTTCTGCAACATATATTTCTGGAACAAACAAGTAATCTTTACCATTAAAATGCTTTTGAATTAGCATATTGCCTTCAATAGCATTATCAATGGCAATATCAACCATATCGTCGTTACAATCAAGCAATGCCTTAGCAGGTTTGTACATCTTATTTCTAGGGATACAAGTATGCCCATTATTAAGATTATATCTTACAATATGAACAACGCCAGCTTGGGTACGATAATCATAAGGTGGCTTTTCATTCATATTTTCTACGATTTCGTCAACTCGTTCAAAAGGCACGCCAATGCTACTATCAATTAGCACATAAGGATTATCGCCAACAATATCAAGTGCATAATCTTTAAATATACTATAAGCCTTAATGGCTTCGCTTTGTGTTAAGCCCATACTTGTAAGACCAACCATTATTTCTCTAGTAGCAAACTGAACCTTAAAGTTCTTACTTATTTCTCGAGCTTTTTTCTTTGAAATACCATTGATTGTAGCCAATCTATCAGGCTCATTTTCGATAACATTAAAAGCCTCAACACTAAATTCAGAAACAATTTTTCTAGCGGTTGATGGGCCAATACCCTTAATAATTCCAGATGATAAATACTTTAAAATACCATCCGCATCAGCGGGTAATGTATGTCTAACAACTGTTGCTTTAAACTGTCTACCGAAAGACCTATGAGTTGTCCACTCGCCGACAAATTCAACGTGCTCGCCGACAACCAACTCGCCTATTTCGCCTACAACATTAAAATTATCGTCACCTGTATTTATTTCACAAACACAGTAGCCGTTTTCTTCATTATAGAAAACAACATCTTCAACGACGCCAGCTACTACTGATTGTTCGACGCTTTCATTTTCATTGTTTGACATATTATCACCACCTGCATAATAAGATATTATAACATAATTACTGCTAGATATTATAGCATAATTATCGTAATTTTGACATCAAAATAAAAAAATAACAGACGAGATAAACTCGCCTGTTACTTGTTTAATAATTAAGATTAAGCGTTAATAGCTGTAACAACGCCTGAACCTACTGTTCTACCGCCTTCACGGATAGCGAAACGAAGACCTTCTTCGATAGCGATTGGGTTGATAAGTTGAACATCCATATCAACGTTATCGCCAGGCATACACATTTCTGTGCCTTCTGGAAGTGTGATTTCGCCAGTGATATCAGTTGTTCTGAAGTAGAATTGTGGACGATACTTGTTAAAGAATGGAGTATGACGGCCACCTTCTTCTTTTGTAAGAACGTAAACTTGACCCTTGAATTGAGTGTGTGGCTTAATTGAGCCAGGAGCAGCAAGTACTTGACCTCTTCTGATGTCAGTTCTTTGGATACCACGGAGAAGACAACCGATGTTATCGCCAGCCTCAGCGTAGTCAAGAATCTTTCTGAACATTTCGATACCAGTACATACTGTTGATTTGATTTCATCTTCAAGACCAACGATTTCAACTGTATCGTTTGTCTTAAGTTGACCTCTCTCAACTCTACCAGTAGCTACTGTACCACGGCCTGTGATTGTGAATACGTCTTCAACAGGCATAAGGAATGGTTGGTCAGCCTTACGGTCAGGAGTTGGGATGTATGAGTCTACAGCGTCCATGAGTTCTTTAATTGGTTGGTTAGCTGGATCATCGATAGAATCAGCTTGAAGAGCCATAAGAGCAGAACCCTTGATGATTGGAGTATCATCGCCAGGGAAGCCATATTCGTTAAGTGTTTCACGGATTTCCATTTCAACGAGTTCAAGAAGTTCTTCGTCGTCTACTTGGTCAACCTTGTTCATGAATACAACGATGTATGGAACACCTACTTGACGAGCAAGGAGAAGGTGCTCTTTAGTTTGAGCCATAGGACCATCTGTTGATGCGATAACGAGGATAGCACCATCCATTTGAGCAGCACCAGTGATCATGTTCTTGATGTAGTCAGCGTGTCCTGGGCAGTCAACGTGAGCGTAGTGACGTGAATCTGTCTCATACTCTACGTGTGAAGTATTGATTGTAATACCACGTTCTCTTTCTTCAGGAGCCTTATCGATGTTTGAATAGTCTTCGAACTTAGCATAACCTTTAAGTGAAAGATACTTTGTGATAGCAGCTGTAAGAGTTGTCTTACCATGGTCAACGTGACCGATTGTACCAATGTTTACGTGTGGTTTGGTACGATTAAAATGTTCCTTTGCCATTGGAAATTCCTCCTTAGTAATTACAATGTAATATTGTCTTGTTTATTTTAACAAATACAATATGAAATTTCAAGTATTTTATATAAAAATTAGTTTCTGTTAGCACGATCACTAATGATTTGCTCAGAAATTGATTTTGGAACTGGTTCAAAACCGTCTGGTTCCATTGTATATTGGCCACGGCCTTGAGTCTTTGAACGAAGGTCGTTAACATAACCGAACATACATGAAAGTGGAACACGAGAATTGATTTGCTTAGCACCACTTCTGTCTTCCATACCTTGAATTTGACCACGACGAGAGTTAAGGTCGCCGATAACGTCGCCCATGTATTCTTCAGGAACAATAACTGTAACCTTCATCATAGGCTCAAGGATAATTGGGTTAGCTTTCTTAGCAGCATCTTTGAATGCCATAGAACCGGCAATCTTGAATGCCATTTCAGATGAGTCAACTTCGTGGTAAGAACCATCATAAAGTTCTACTCTAACGTCAACTACTTCGTAACCAGCAAGGATACCGCTCTTCATAGCAGCTTGGATACCTGCGTCAACTGATGGGATATATTCCTTAGGAATAGCACCACCAACGATTTGGTTAACGAATTCGTAACCCTTACCTACGCCGTTTTCGTCGAGGTTAGGCATAATACGAATCTTACAGTGACCATATTGACCACTACCACCAGATTGCTTCTTGTACTTAGTATCTGACATGCTTTCAGCTTGGATAGTTTCCTTGTAAGCAACTTGTGGAGCACCAACATTAGCTTCTACCTTAAATTCACGGAGAAGTCTATCAACGATGATTTCAAGGTGTAATTCACCCATACCAGCGATGATTGTTTGGCCTGTTTCTTCATCTGTATAAGCCTTGAATGTAGGGTCTTCTTCAGCAAGCTTTGCAAGAGCAAGGCCCATCTTTTCTTGGCCAGCCTTTGTCTTTGGCTCAATAGCAACACTGATAACAGGATCAGGGAAGTCCATTGATTCAAGTACGATTGGCTTATCTTCAGCACAAAGTGTATCACCAGTAGTTGTATATTTCAAACCAACTGCAGCAGCGATATCACCAGAATAACATACAGGAATATCTTCTCTGTGGTTAGCGTGCATTTGAAGAATACGGCTAACTCTTTCCTTTTGACCCTTAACAGAGTTAAGGCAGTTAGAGCCAGCAGCGATTTGACCTGAATATACACGGAAGAAGCAAATCTTACCTACGAATGGGTCAGTTGCAATCTTGAAAGCAAGAGCTGCAAATGGCTCATCGTCATTTGAATGACGGTATTCTTCTTCTTCAGTGTCAGGGTTTGTACCCTTAATTGACTCGATGTCAGTTGGAGCTGGCATATAGTCAACGATAGCGTCGAGGAGTTTTTGAACGCCCATGTTACGATATGAAGTACCGCAGCAAACAGGAACCATTTCGCCTGCAATTGTAGCCTTACGGATGATCTTCTTAGCATCTTCGATAGAGATAGCGTCTTCGCCCTCTTCAAAGTATTTTTCCATAAGATCGTCGTCTTGGCTAGCGATGAATTCGATAAGATTTGATCTGTATTCAGCAGCCATTTCTTTCATATCATCAGGGATTTCAGTAACTTCGAACTTTAAGCCCTTTTCTTTATCTGGATCGATATAGATAGTAGCATTGTTCTCTAAAAGGTCAATTACGCCCTTAAATGTGTCTTCACTACCGATTGGAAGTTGGATAGGAAGAGCATTACATTTAAAACGTTCTTTAACCATTTTTAATACATTGTAGAAATCAGCACCCATAATATCCATCTTGTTAACATAGATCATTCTAGGTACTTTGTATTCATCTGCTTGTCTCCAAACAGTTTCTGATTGAGGTTCTACGCCGCCCTTAGCACAAAGAACAGTAACAGAACCATCAAGTACACGAAGTGAACGTTGTACTTCTACTGTGAAGTCAACGTGTCCTGGTGTATCGATAATATTGACTCTGTGGTTTTTCCAGAAACAAGTTGTAGCAGCTGATGTGATAGTAATACCACGTTCTTGCTCTTGCTCCATCCAGTCCATTGTAGCAGAACCATCGTGAGTTTCACCAATCTTATGGTTAATACCAGTGTAGAAAAGTATACGCTCAGTTGTAGTTGTTTTACCTGCGTCAATGTGAGCCATAATACCAATATTTCTTGTCATTTCAAGAGATACTTTTCTTGGCATAATATCCTCCTAATATAGTAAAACGGATTAATATCTGAAATGAGCAAATGCTTTGTTTGCTTCTGCCATTTTGTGTGTATCGTCACACTTCTTAACTGCACCGCCTGTTTTGTTAGCTGCGTCCATGATTTCAGCAGCAAGACGTTCCTTCATAGTTCTTTCGCTTCTTGTACGAGCGTAAGTTGTGATCCATCTAAGACCTAAAGTTTGTCTTCTTTCTGGACGAACTTCAAGAGGAACTTGGTAAGTAGCGCCACCAACACGGCGAGCCTTTACCTCAAGTACAGGCATTACATTTTCCATAGCTGCTTCGAATGTTTCGAGAGCATCGTTGCCTGTTTTTTCTTTAATGATGTCGAATGCGCCATAAACGATTTTTTGAGCAACACCCTTTTTACCATCATACATAACGTTGTTTACAAGACGAGTTACAACCTTTGAGTTGTAAAGTGGATCTGGTAATACGTCACGCTTAGCGATCTGGCCTCTTCTTGGCATCTTCGCTTCCCTCCTTCATAAATTTTAATGAGTTCATAGGTACTCGGTTTTCCCGTGGAGCCAACAAAAAGTCAACACTCTATATATATAATAGGTATATAAACTATTGTCGGGTTTCCATAAGGTTAGTTAATTAAGCTTTTTTAGCCTTAGGTCTCTTAGCGCCGTACTTTGAACGACTTTGCATTCTGCCGTTAACGCCTTGAGTATCAAGTGTACCACGGATGATGTGGTAACGAACACCAGGAAGATCCTTTACACGGCCGCCACGAACCATAACAACTGAGTGTTCTTGAAGGTTGTGACCAACGCCTGGAATGTAAGCTGAAACTTCCATACCGTTTGTAAGACGAACTCTGGCAATCTTACGAAGAGCTGAGTTAGGCTTTTTAGGTGTAGCTGTTTTAACTGCTGTGCAAACGCCACGCTTTTGTGGTGATGCGTTGTTTGTCATAACATTTTTCTTTGTGTTAAGACCTTTGAGTAATGCAGGTGCTTTAGCCTTCTTTTCCAAAGACTTACGACCTGTTTTTACAAGCTGATTAAAGGTAGGCAATAGTTTATCTCCTTTCGGTATTATTTATACACAATGTCGTGTATATAAATGGTATTTCTATAATTATTTGATTTAAAAACACCATTTATACACACGCCACGGGGTATGATTGCTCATACCCCTTAGCGTTTTTAACAAATAAAGTGCTGAATTTTAACGAATTTCGCTAAAATACCTCTAACACGATTTAGTATTATATCACTCAGCAGTATTGTTTGTCAATAGTTCTTGTAATTGTTCTAAATTCATTATTTCATCTGAACCTTCAGCGCTGAAATAACTAGGAACTGTATCAACCTGTCTGAATACATCCATACCAGTACCAGCAGGGATAAGTTTACCAATAAGAACGTTTTCTTTAAGACCAAGAAGTGGGTCTACCTTACCACGGATAGCAGCGTCAGTAAGAACACGAGTTGTTTCTTGGAATGATGCAGCTGAAAGGAATGAATCAGTAGCAAGTGAAGCCTTTGTGATACCCATAAGCACTGGAATATAAGTTGCTTTCTTGAGGTTAGTTTCACCATTTGCGATTCTGTTTTCAACCTTTTCGTTTTCTTCATCAACCAATGTAACATCTTCTTGCTTACCAGCGATAAGATCAGTATCACCAGCGTCATCAACAATGCACTTCTTGAGCATTTGACGAACGATAACCTCGATGTGCTTATCGTTGATATCTACACCCTGTGTACGGTAAGCAAATTGTACTTCTTTGATAAGGTAGTTATAAACTGCTTCCTTACCAAGAATAGCAAGTACATCGTGAGGGTTCTTAGAACCGATTGTAAGTTCTGTACCCTTTTCGATGAATGCGCCTTCAACGATATTATCGTTAAGACGGAAGCCGTAAGGGATGAGGTATTTCTTCTCTTCGCCATTTTCGTTAGTAACAACAACGTGACGAGTTTTCTTAATATCTTCGAAACGAACAACGCCGTCGATTTCAGAAAGAATAGCAAGTTGCTTTGGCTTTCTAGCTTCGAACAATTCCTCGACTCTAGGAAGACCCTGTGTGATATCTTCGCCACCTGCAACACCACCGGTGTGGAATGTACGCATTGTAAGCTGTGTACCAGGCTCACCGATAGATTGAGCTGCGATTGTACCAACTGCTTCACCAACTTGTACTGGCTCGTTAAATGCAAGGTTAGAACCATAGCACTTACAGCATACGCCGTGACGAGATTTACAAGTAATAAGTGAACGAATTTTAACATGAGTAATGCCAGCGTCAACGATTGCTTGAGCTTCTTTCTCAGTCATAATTGTATCTGGTGTAGCAAGAATTTCGCCAGTTTCTGGATGAACAACTGGGTCAACTACATAACGACCAACAAGTCTTTCTTGAAGTGATTCAAGAACACGGTTACCATCCATGATAGCGTAAACTTCGATACCGTCATGGCAACCACAGTCATTTTCGTGGATGATAACATCTTGTGATACGTCAACAAGACGACGAGTAAGGTAACCAGAGTCAGCTGTACGAAGAGCTGTATCAGTAAGACCTTTACGAGCACCACGAGATGAAATGAAGTATTCGATAATGTTAAGACCTTCACGGTAGTTAGCACGAATAGGAATTTCGATTGTTTTACCTGATGTATTGGCAATAAGACCACGCATACCAGCGAGCTGACGAAGCTGTGATGTACTACCACGGGCACCAGAGTCAACCATCATGTGAATTGGGTTGTGAGTACCATCGAAGTTACTTGTAAGTTCGTTAGAAACCTTATTTGTACAAGTTTCCCAAGCGTCGATAACAGCTGAATAACGCTCATCGTTAGTGATAAGACCGTAGTTATAGTTTTCTGTGATAGCATCAACCTTTTTCTCAGCTTCATCAAGGAAGATTTTCTTCTTCTCAGGGATAAGTGCGTCGATTACGGCTACTGTTGTACCTGATACTGTTGAATACTTATAACCTTGAGCCTTGATTTGGTCAAGAACCTTAGAAGCGATTGAAACGCCATGCTTACGGATACATTTATCAGCGATTTGACCAAGTTGCTTTTTCTTAACAACGAAGTCAATTTCGAGTTTAAATTCATTTTCTGGGTCAGTTCTATCAACGAAACCAAGGTCTTGTGGAATTGGTTTATTAAAGATAACACGACCGATTGTTGTCTTAACAAGCTTAGACTTCTTAACGCCGTCTACTTCCTTAGTGAAACGGATAAGACATTCTGAGTGAAGACCTAAAAGACCTTGTTGATAAGCAACCATAGCCTCATCAGCGTCACGATAGATATTGTATCTTGTGATTTCTTCGCCGTCAATGATTTCAGTCTTAGGTTCGCCAGGCTCGCCTTCCTTAATCATTGTAAGATAGTAAGAACCGATAACCATATCCTGTGTAGGAACTGCTACTGGCTTACCATCAGATGGTTTCAACAAGTTGTTAGCTGCGAGCATAAGCATTCTAGCTTCTGCTTGAGCTTCAGCTGAAAGAGGTACGTGAACAGCCATTTGGTCACCGTCGAAGTCGGCGTTAAACGCTGTACAAGCAAGTGGGTGAAGTTTGATAGCCTTACCCTCAACTAAAACTGGCTCAAATGCTTGAATACCAAGTCTGTGAAGTGTAGGGGCACGGTTTAACATTACTGGGTGATCTTTGATAACAACTTCAAGAGCATCCCAAACTTCAGGTCTGTTAGCCTTTTCAACCATCTTTCTAGCTTGCTTAATATTTGAAGCAACATTTGTTTCAACAAGACGCTTCATAACGAAAGGCTTGAACAATTCGATAGCCATTTCCTTAGGAAGACCGCATTGATGAATCTTAAGTTCAGGACCAACTACGATAACTGAACGGCCAGAGTAGTCAACACGCTTACCAAGAAGGTTTTGACGGAAACGACCTTGCTTACCTTTAAGCATATCAGAAAGTGATTTAAGTGGACGGTTGTTAGGGCCAGTAACTGGACGGCCTCTTCTACCGTTATCAATAAGAGCATCTACTGACTCTTGGAGCATTCTCTTTTCGTTTCTAACGATAATGTCAGGTGCACCAAGTTCAAGAAGTCTTTTAAGACGATTGTTACGGTTGATAACTCTTCTGTAAAGGTCATTAAGGTCTGATGTAGCAAATCTACCACCGTCAAGTTGAACCATAGGACGAATATCTGGTGGAATTACTGGAAGAACATCAAGAATCATCCATTCAAGCTTGTTACCACTTTGATAGAATGAATCTACAATGTCAAGTCTTTTAAGGAGCTTAACTCTCTTTTGACCTGTTGCAGTTTCAAGTTCTTCTTTAAGTTCATTTCTAAGTTGTTCTACATCAATGTCTTGAAGAAGCTTTTTAATAGCTTCGGCACCCATGCCTGCTTCAAAGTCATCGTCGTATCTCTCTCTCATTTCTGCATATTCTTTTTCATTAAGAAGTTGCATTTTTTCAAGAGGGGTGTCACCAGGATCGGTAACAATATAAAGAGCAAAGTAAAGAACTTTCTCAAGGTGTCTTGAGCTGATGTCAAGAACGTGTCCAAGTCTACTTGGAACGCCCTTGAAATACCAAATGTGAGATACTGGAGCAGCAAGCTCGATGTGACCCATACGCTCACGACGAACCTTAGCACGAGTAATTTCTACGCCGCAGCGCTCACAAACCTTACCCTTATAGCGAACTCTTTTATACTTACCACAATGGCACTCCCAGTCCTTCATAGGACCAAAGATTCTTTCACAGAAAAGGCCATCGCGTTCAGGCTTTAAAGTTCTATAATTTATTGTTTCAGGCTTTGTTACCTCGCCATAAGACCATGAACGAATCTGTTCAGGTGAGGCAAGCCCAATTTTAATTGAACTAAAATCGTTTGCATTCTCCATACGGAAGCACTCCTTTTTCTAAAATTATTGGAAAGTTAATCAAATCAGTTATTTATACTTAATTATTCTTCTGTGTAATCATCGTCATCAAAATCGTCATCATTTGAATCTTCAAAATTTAACGCTTCAGCAAAATTAGCTAAAATATCTGAGCTTTGATTTGCTTCCTGATTTTCATCTTCTGCATTAACTACGCCGTAGCCATCTTGACCCTCGTAGTCATTTACAGATGTGAATGCCTTATCATCAAGAGTTGGAATACCGTCATCATCAAGGTCTTGCTTTAATTCAACCTCATTACCTTGCTTGTCATAAAGTCTAGTATCAAGGCCGAGAGCTTGAAGCTCTTTGAAGAGAACCTTAAATGCTTCTGGAGTACCAGCAGCTGGGATATTTTCACCCTTAACGATAGCTTCGTATGTCTTAACACGGCCAACAACGTCATCAGACTTAACAGTGATGATTTCTTGTAATGTGTAAGCTGCACCATACGCTTCAAGTGCCCAAACTTCCATTTCACCGAATCTTTGGCCACCGAATTGTGCCTTACCACCAAGAGGTTGTTGTGTAACGAGGCTATAAGGACCAGTTGAACGAGCGTGAATCTTATCATCTACTAAGTGGTGGAGTTTGAGGTAGTACATATAACCTACTGTTACTCTGTTATCGAACTTTTCACCAGTACGGCCATCAGTAAGTTGAACCTTACCGTCATATACCTTCTTACCATCTTTATCAACATAATAGCCAACATCAGCCATTTCAAACAAATCACGAATATCTTGCTCGTGAGCACCGTCGAATACTGGAGTCATCATCTTCCAGCCGAGAGCTGCTGCTGCATAAGCAAGGTGAACCTCAAGTACCTGACCGATATTCATACGGCTAGGTACACCAAGTGGGTTAAGAACGATGTCCAAAGGACGACCGTCTGGAAGGAATGGCATATCTTCTTGAGGAAGTACACGAGAAACAACACCCTTGTTACCGTGACGACCAGCCATCTTATCGCCGACTTGAATCTTACGCTTTTGAGCAATATATACACGAACTACCTTGTTAACGCCAGGGTTAAGCTCGTCTGAATCTTTTCTAGTAAATACTTTAACATCAACAACGATACCGTATTCACCGTGTGGAACTTTCATTGAAGTATCACGAACTTCTCTAGCCTTCTCACCGAAGATTGCACGAAGAAGTCTTTCTTCAGATGTAAGCTCTGTTTCACCCTTAGGTGTAACCTTACCAACAAGAATGTCGCCTGAATGAACTTCAGCACCAATACGAATAATACCGTTTTCATCAAGGTCCTTACGAGCGTCCTCACTGATGTTTGGAATATCGCTTGTAATTTCTTCTGGGCCGAGCTTAGTATCTCTAGCTTCTACTTCATGTTCTACAATATGGATAGATGTATAAACATCATCACGAACTAATTTTTCATTAAGAAGAACAGCATCCTCGTAGTTATAACCTTCCCAAGTCATAAAGCCGATAAGTGCATTCTTACCAAGTGAAACTTCGCCGTTGCAAGTAGCAGGACCGTCAGCAATAACTTGACCGTCTGAGATTTCTTGATGAAGATCAACGATTGGTCTTTGGTTAATGCAAGTACCTTGGTTAGAACCAGAGAACTTAGTAAGTGTATACTTATCAATTTCGCCAGAAGCTGTCTTAATTTCAATAGCATCAGCGTCAACTGCTACTACTGTACCGCCACGCTTAGCGATAACAACTACGCCTGAGTCGTAAGCTGCTTTGTATTCCATACCAGTACCAACGATAGGAGCAACTGTCTTGAGTAGAGGAACTGCTTGACGTTGCATGTTAGCACCCATAAGAGCACGGTTAGCATCATCGTTTTCAAGGAATGGGATCATTGCAGTAGCAACTGATACTACCATCTTAGGAGATACGTCCATGTAGTCAACACTAGCAGGTGGAAGAGTTAAGAACTCATCACGGCAACGGCAAGTAACTCTTGCATTCTTGAAGTGACCTTCTTCATCAAGAGGCTCGTTAGCCTGAGCAACTACATAGTTATCTTCGACATCAGCAGTCATATAAACTACTTCGTCAGTTACAACGCCTGTTGCCTTATCAACCTTACGATATGGAGCTTCGATGAAGCCATATTCATTGATTCGGCTGTAACAAGCAAGATATGAGATAAGACCGATGTTAGGACCTTCAGGTGTTTCGATAGGACACATACGGCCATAGTGTGTATAGTGTACGTCACGAACTTCGAAGCCTGCACGGTCACGAGAAAGACCACCAGGACCAAGAGCTGAAAGACGACGCTTATGAGTAAGTTCTGCGAGTGGGTTGTTTTGGTCCATGAATTGTGAAAGTGGAGATGAACCAAAGAACTCTTTAATAGCAGCAACTACTGGTCTAATATTTATTAACGCTTGTGGAGTGATAGAATCACTATCATCTTGAGCTTGTAATGTCATACGCTCACGAATTACACGCTCCATACGAGTAAAGCCAATACGGAATTGGTTTTGAAGTAACTCGCCTACTGCACGGATACGACGGTTGCCAAGGTGGTCGATGTCGTCTGTGCTACCTACGCCAACTGCAAGGTTGAGGAGGTAAGATACTGTTGCAAAAATATCGTCAACAATAATGTGGTTAGGAATAAGGTCATCGTGCTTAATTGCGATTTCTTCTTTAAGAGCGTCAACATCGTCGCCGCACTTATCAAGGATTTCGCTAAGAACTCTGTATGAAACCTTTTCGTTCATTCCTAATTCTTCTAATTCTTCGTCGCTAAGAGAAACGAACTTCTTGATGTCAACCATACCGTTAGAAACGATTTTTGCTTCCTTACCATTTTCAAGACGAACGAAAGCAAACATAACACCTGCATCTTCGATTTCCATAGCTTTCTTAGCGTCAATCTTTTCGCCTTCGTCAGCAAGGAACTCGCCTTGTGGTGAGATAATTGGTTGGCTTAATACTTGACCTTGAAGACGGTCAAACATACCAAGTTTCTTGTTGTATTTGTAACGACCTACTCTTGAAAGGTCATAACGGTGAGCATCGAAGAAAAGACCGTCAAGGTGTGCTTGAGCAGTTTCAAGTGTTGGTGGCTCGCCTGGACGAAGTTTCTTATAAACTTCAAGTAAAGCCTCTTCTTGATTCTTTGTAGTATCTTTTTCGATTGTAGCTTCGATTCTTTCATCCTCACCGAAGAAGTCACGGATTTCATCATCAGTGCCAAGACCTAATGCACGAAGGAAAGTTGTGATATAGATTTTTCTATTCTTATCAATTCTTACATGGAAAAGGTCGTTAACATCAGTTTCATACTCCAACCATGCACCACGGTTAGGGATAACTGTGTTAGTAAATAGCTCTTTACCTGTCTTATCGTGTTCCATATTGTAGTAAACACCAGGTGAACGAACTAATTGAGAAACAATACATCTCTCAGCACCATTGATAACAAATGTGCCAGCGTCAGTCATCAAAGGAAAATCGCCCATAAAGATTGTGTTTTCCTTTACCTCGCCTGTTTCTTTGTTTTGCAAACGAGCTCTAACCTTGAGAGGCTTTGAGTAGCTAGCATCACGAGCTTTACATTCAGCAATAGTATATTTAGGTTCGTCATCCATTGAGTAGTCGATAAAGTCGAGAACAAGGTTTCCTGTGTAGTCAGTGATTGAACCGATATCACGGAATACTTCTTCAAGACCTTTGTCAAGGAACCATTGATAAGATTGCTTTTGAACTTCAATGAGGTTAGGCATTTTCATAACTTCATTGATTTTAGCGAAGCTCTTTCTTGTGGTGGTACCAAGTCGTACATCTTTCACATTTACCATAGAGGTAATCACTCCATTTCGTTATATTTTGGCTATAAATGGTCTGAAATGTGCCATATATATTATAATAATTATACTGTTTAAAATATTAAAGAGGACACAAACTTCCATTTTATGGTGCATATAATATATAACAAACTTATACTATTGTCAAGAACTTTCTAAATTTATTCTCATTTTGCGTTAAAAGTTTTCTTCACACACTGCCGTGTGTTCGTAATTAAACAGTCAAAACTGCTATAAAAATCAAATTTGATAGCCCCTCTAATTGTGTTGATTTAGGCACTTATATCTGTTATAATATTTTAAAATAATTGCGCACGGAGTCTTTTTAATGAAAAAGCATATATCTATAATAATTTGTATCCTATTAGTTGCTACCTTGTTTACCGCTTGCGGTAGCAAGAAAGAAAACATAAATTATATATATCCAATCAATGGACAAATCAACAGTTATGACCCTCAAGTTGCTGCGACAACTGATGAGTTTTTGCTAATTGAAAACACCTTTGAGGGCTTAATCAGAGTTGACGATGACGGCACAGTTCACAGCGGTGTAGCTGAAAATTGGTCAATTAGTGAGGATAAATTAACATACACATTCAATATCAGAAAAGGCACTAAATGGAGAATAAATGATGCAATAATCGAACTTATGGGCGAAGATTTTGACCCTGACATTACTGCTCACGATTTCGTATTCGCTCTTAGACGAGCAGCTGCTCCAGAAACTAGCAGTCCCCTTTTCTCAACTATTTCTTGTATCAAAAACGCCATTGATGTAAATAGCGGAAAGCTAAGTCCAGAAGCGCTCGGTGTTGAAGCTAAAGACGATTACACACTCGTTATAACATTAACTACTCCTAATCCTGACTTTTTAAGTGTCCTATCTAGCTCAATCGCAATGCCTTGTAACGAGCAATTTTTCAATAGCACCAAAGGTCGCTATGGCTTACAAGCTAAGTACACTTTATTCAATGGTCAGTTCTATTTAAGACAAGTTCTCGATTCATCATATCTTCTTAGAAACAACGAATCTTATGTCGGCGAATTTACAAAGTCTAAGGAAGAAACAGAAAAAAGCAAAGAGAAAAAGACAAGAATTGAGCTTACTCTAAAAATTGTTGATGATGAAAGCAGAGATAAAACATTCGAGCTAATTGAAAAAGGTTACTATGATGCAGCATTCATCAATGGCTCAGACAGTAAGAAAATCAAACAAAGTAGCGGTGTTACCTACACCCCATACATTGATACAACTTGGGGCTTCGTATTCAACTGCAACGATGAAATATTCCAAAGCAAAACTATGAGACAAGCATTCAGCCTAGGCTTATCAAGAAAAGATAGCTACAAAGAGGACTATTTCACTAACGCAACCAGCTTTGCTCCACCATCATGCAAAATTGGTGTAGATAATATCGGTAATATAGTAAACAATAGCTATAAGCAAGATATTGACAAGAGTATGGAGCTTTGGAATGAAGGTCTTAAAAAACTCAAAAATCCACCAGTTGAGATTACAATTATTACAACTGAGAATATGCAAAGCACAGTTAAAGAGTTAATTCAAGGTGTTCAAAGCGGTATCGGTTCTATTTCATCATACGATAACGACAAACCAATGAAATTCACACTAAAAGTTGAAAAGCTAACACAAGCTGAACTTGATTCAAGAATAGCAAGTGGCGACTTTGACATTGCGTTCTGTCCTTTCAAGGCTGACTCTCCATCAGCAGTAACTTTCTACTCTCAATTCAGTGCAAACAATATTTCTAATTTCAACAATAACCAATTAGACAAATATGTTACTTCTGCTTCACAGACATTCGATAACGCTTCTGCTAAAGAAAGCATAATCAAATGCGAGAAAGAAATTTACGATTCATACTGCGTATATCCAATTATGTTTGAATCTAGCTACTACGCTTGTGCAAAAGGTCTAAATAATATTCAATTTCACCCAGGAACAGGTAGAGTTAGCTTCGTATATGCAAATCGCAAATAACAGCACTACAATCTATATAAAATGATATTTATTAGCAAATTATGGTTGACATAATACTAATTGATATATAAAATATTTATGATAATGTAAATTATATTAAAGGAGTTTCAATATGAACATTTTAATTTTTGACAATGAAGAACAAATCGGCATTGCTGCTGGTAACTACATTTCAAGCCAAGTTATCCAAAAGCCAAACGCAGTTTTAGGCTTAGCAACAGGCTCAACACCTATCAAAACATACAACAATATGATTGACTTGTACAACAAAGGTGCAGTTGACTTCTCAAAGGTTACAACTTTCAACCTTGACGAATATTGCAAGCTCGATGTTAACGATGTTAACTCATACCATAGCTTTATGCACACAAATCTTTTTGACAGCCTCAACATTCCAGAAGAAAACATCAATTTCTTAAATGGTAATGCTGAGAACATCGAAGAAGAATGTATGAATTACGAAAGCAAAATCGACGCTAAGGGTGGCATTGACATCCAACTTTTAGGTATCGGTTCAAACGGTCACATCGCATTCAACGAGCCAGCTGACAGTTTCCCAAGATACAGCCACATTGTTGCTCTTAAAGAATCAACAATCAAAGATAACAGCAGATTCTTCAAATCAATCGACGAAGTACCTACTCACGCATTAACAATGGGTATCGGCTCAATTATGAAAGCTAAGAAGATTTTAATTATCGCTACTGGCGAAAACAAGGCAAAGGCAGTTAACCAACTCGTTAACGAAGATGTAACTCCACAATGCCCAGCATCAATTCTTCAATTCCACCCAGATGTAACACTCATGTTAGATAAAGGAGCTGCTTCATTACTATGAAGAAAAAATCTACTACAATAGTTTTAATTGTAATAATTATTGGCTTGATTGGTAGCGGTGGTGCGTTCTATATGATGAAAAATAGCGACCCTATCGACGACCAATCAACAAACCCTTCTAGCACAAGCACAACTCAAGAAAAGACAACTGAAGACAATCTATCACAAGTACAGTCCCCTACTGATATAATTACTGTACCTGAGGAAGGGACTCAAGTCAAAGATTACATCGGTAAGACTGGCGAAATATCAATCGACGAAACATTTGAAAAGTTAGATGAATATTACGGCAAAGGCTATGATATAAACTGTTTTGATTATAGTGAAGAGCCACCTACATTTACGATAGTTGATATGAGCACTGGCGATGTTTACGCCTATGTAGTAGTTGATTTAGACACAGCTATCGCTACTGAAACTATCCAAAGCACACAAGAAACAAAAGAATTTAGTCTATTCGGCTAATAGGAGATTAAATTATAATGACAGAAAAAGAAAAATTTTACATAACTACTGCGATTGCTTACACTTCAAGAAAGCCACACATCGGCAATAGCTATGAAATCGTTTTAACTGACGCTATCGCTAGATATAAGAGATTACAAGGCTATGATGTATTCTTCTTAACTGGTACTGATGAGCACGGTCAAAAAATCGAGGAATACGCTGAAACTGCCGGTGTTACACCAAAGCAGTATGTTGATAAAGTTGCTGGCGAAATCAAAGATATTTGTAAGCTATTAAACATCAGCAACGATAAATTCATCAGAACAACTGATGAGTACCACGAAAAAACAGTTCAAAAGATATTCAAGAAATTATACGAACAAGGCGACATCTACAAAGGTCACTACGAAGGTATGTACTGCACACCTTGTGAGTCTTTCTGGACCGAAAGCCAACTTGTAGACGGTAAATGCCCTGACTGTGGCAGAGAAGTTAAACCTGCTAAGGAAGAAGCATATTTCCTACGCCTTTCAAAATATCAAAAACAACTTGAAGAGTTTATTGAAAACAACGAAGATTTCATCTATCCAGAAGCTAGAAAGAAAGAAATGCTCAACAACTTCATTAAACCAGGTCTTCAAGATTTGTGCGTAAGCCGTACATCATTCAAATGGGGTATCCCAGTTGACTTCGACCCTAACCATGTTGTATATGTATGGGTTGATGCTTTGTCAAACTATATTACTGCACTCGGTTACGACCCAGACGGCTCATCAGATATGTACAAGAAATACTGGCCTGCTGATGTTCATATCATCGGTAAGGACATTGTTAGATTCCATACAATCTACTGGCCAATTATGTTAATGGCATTGGGCGAACCACTTCCTAAGCAAGTATTCGGTCACCCATGGTTATTATTTGGCGAAGACAAGATGAGTAAATCAAGAGGTAATGTAATCTATGCTGACGACCTTGTAGAATTACTTGGCGTTGATGCAGTTAGATACTACCTTCTTTCAGAAATGCCTTACGCTTCTGACGGTTCTATCACTTATGAAACAATTATTGAGAGATTCAACTCTGACCTTGCTAACACATTTGGCAACCTTGTAAACCGTACAATCGCAATGCAAAACAAGTATTTCGACGGTGTTATCTGTGAGCCAAGCGACAAAGACGCAGTTGATGACGAACTTATTAGTTTTGCACTTGATACAGTTAAGAAAGTTGAAAAGTGCTTTAAGACATATAGAGTTGCTGACGCTATCGAAGCAGTATTAAACCTTGCTAAGCGTTCTAACAAATATATTGATGAAACTGCACCTTGGGCATTAGCTAAGGACGAAAGCCAAAAAGCTAGACTTGGTACTGTTCTTTACAACTTATTAGAAGCAATCAGATATATTGCTGTGCTCATTTCTCCATTTATGCCAGAAACTGCTGACAAAATTTTAGAACAAATGAATTGTGATATTAAATCTTATGATTCATTAGCTGAATTTGGTGCATTAAAAGCTGGCACAAAGGTTAACGAAGCTAAAGCATTATTCGCAAGAATTGACGCTGAAAAAATGTTAAAGGAAATTGCCGAGAAACAAGAAGCAGCAGCTAAAGAGGCAGCAAAGGCTCAACCAAAAGAGATTGCAGGATTAGCTCAAATCGAGTTTGATGACTTCTCAAAGGTTGAATTAAGAGTTGCTAAAATAGTTGAATGTGAGCCAATTAAGAGAGCTAAAAAGCTATTAAAACTTATGGTTGATGACGGCACTAGCGAAAAGCGTCAAATCGTAAGCGGTATTGCACCTTGGTACAAGCCTGAGGACTTAATCGGCAAGAATGTTATCATTGTCGCAAACCTCAAGCCTGCTAAGCTCTGTGGCGAAATGAGTAACGGTATGCTACTCGCTGGCGATGTAAGCGATGACGATGTACAAGTTGTATTCGTTGATATGCCAGCCGGCACAAAAATTAGATAATTATGTATAACAATATTTTCGATACCCATTCACACTACGATGACGAACAATTTGATAACGACCGTGCTACCCTTTTAAATTCATTAAAAGACAGCGGCGTTATCAATGTCGTTAGCTGTGGTTGTGACATTAAATCTACACAGTATAATCAATTATTAAGCAAGAAATTTGATTTTCTATATTACGCTTCAGGTCTACACCCAGAAAACCTTGAAGGTGTGGAAATAGCTGATATAGACAAAATTGAAGAGCTTGCCAAAGACGAGAAATGCGTAGCAATCGGTGAAATTGGATTAGACTATCACTGGATGAGTTCTAGTAAAGAAAAGCAAATCGAGTTTTTTAGTAAACAAATTGAGCTTGCTAACAAATTAGATATGCCAATTAT
>RCNI01000520.1_pt1 | contig 23551 bp, 28 predicted proteins | sample 2041151 | NCBI WGS metagenome assembly RCNI01 (sample SAMN09708214, study PRJNA481090) | feces metagenome | isolation source: feces | place: Antarctica: Albino Rookery | reverse complement strand
AAACCGCATCGTAATATAAGAATGTATCCCTAAAACTATTGTGGTGATGAGAGAACTGATTCGTTTCGAGAGATAAAAAGAATCGATATGCGGTTCTCTCTTTAAGTGTATTGGAATGATATTTCAAATGCTCTATATTACTAAGAGCTATGGCGACTTTGAAATATTTTTCTGCTATGTGTGGAACTGAACTGGAGGAACAATTGGATAAATTTAGTGTTAAGAGAAAGAGCATAAACTGTAATGACAGAAAAACTTTCGAAATTACTTATATAGGACAACCTCTTCTTGACGATGCGGATTATTCTGAAATGACGGGAAATCCTTGTTCACCTGCGTTGTCGCAGATTATATCAATTATAAATGAATCTACATTTGAAGATAATTGTATTGATTATGTGTTAATTGATGGGCTGAATGACAGCGAAAGAATGTTTAGATGTTTTGCGGAAGCTGTAGAACCTATTGCAGATCGTGTATGGGTGCGAGTCTCAACCATACATAAAGCCAATGCGGCAAGCAAAAATCAATCCCTTGCAAAGACACATTTTGCTGAAATATTGTCTGAGTATGGCATTGCAAGCAAATCGGTCGTTTACGCATGAGTTGGGGTATTTTTGAAAAAATTTGCAGACGTGTTTATCCAAGGATAACGTATTATAGATAAAAAAACTTCGGTTATTACCGAAGTTTTTTTGTTTTATGAATATGCGGCTAGCGGATGTGCAGTAGTCACACAGCCGCTATGACTGCCGATTACATAGACATCACATATCAAAAATGCAGTTGGATGACGAACAAATTCGCCCAAGAAACATAGAATGATTAGATTGTTTTTGCGAAGGGAAAGCGGCTTTGATGGGACGCAAATACGACTTTGCGTATTGACAAATTTTTAGAAATCTATATAATTAACATTGTTAATTTGTTTGGAGGCAGATAAGATGGCAGAAATTAGTTGGCTGCAGATGCTTGCGTTTCAGCAGGAACTGCATCATTTTTCAAGAGCTTTGCTCGCTCATGGACAAAAGCGTAAGCTGACCACCAGTGAGCTTGAACTGCTGTCTTTGCTGTATTTACAGACCGAAGAGAGTACTCCGCTTGTGTTGAGCCGTCAAAGCGGCATGAAAAAAGAAGCTGTAAGTCGCTGTCTGAGACAGCTTTACGAAAAGGGCTTTGTTGAAAAGGTTAAGCGTCCGCAGGATGAGCGGAGCTATGTGCTGATACTAACAGAAAGCGGAAAAGAAGCACTCCGTGAAAATTACGGTCCGATTCTCCAACCGCTGTATGATCTTCAGCGGAGTATGGGAGAGGAATTTGAAGTGCTGTCCCATCTGATTAAACAGGCTAATGCCCATATAGAAACAATGAAGAAATAATAAGGCTATACTAAGATTATGGAGGTTATTCGGTGCGATTTTACGATGCATTACAACTTGATCCCTCAATTTTGAAACCAAAAATTCGTGCGGCAGAGCAGCCAAAGGAACGTTGGAAGCTGGTAGCGGCAATGGCGTCTCGTGCAATTCTGATTGTGCTGTTCGCTATTGCAATGATTTCGCCGGTTTCTACGGTATTTGGTCCGGAGAACAGTGCCATGGCCGTTGCGATGTTCTGCATTCTGCTGGGAATCCGTTTCGTGGATTTCGGCTACTGCATCAAAGATTCTTTAATCAACCTTGCGGTGGTATTTTCGCTATTGCTGATTGCACCGTCTGCCGCAGCACGTGTGAACCTGTTTTGGGCAGCAATTATTCATGTATTTGCATTTTTCACCATCATTTATATGACCAGTGATCAGCCGGAGATGGGCAATGCAGGTATCTACACTTTTGCGTATATCTATCTTTCCGGCAACCCCGTTGCAGGCGAGTTGCTGTGGAAGCGTGGAATCTTGACTTTGATTGGATATGTTTTGTGCGCTGCAGTTTTGTTTGTAAAGCATCGCAACAAGAATCAGAATGTTCGTTTTGGTGATGTGCTGGCACAGTTCAGCTTCTCCAGCAAAAAGAACCAATGGCAGATTCAGTTGGCACTTGGCGTTGGCTTGCTGCTGGCACTGGGCAATGTTTTGAGTCTGGAACGCATGATGTGGGCGGGCTTTGCTTGCGGCTCAATCGTGGGTTACTATTCTGCAACTGCAGTAGAGGCAAAAGAGCGTGTTGGACAGCGAATCGTTGGCACGGCTGCAGGCGCCCTGGTCTTTTTCCTAGTCTATCAGGTCGTCGGCGAGGAACTTCGCCCACTTCTTGGCCCGTTGGGCGGCATATGTTTGGCATTTTGTACCGACTATCGCTCTAAAACGGCGAGCAACTGTCTGGGAGCCCTGTTTATGGCCACTGGGCTGTACGGCTTGCATCATTCCGTATTTTTGCGTGTGATGCATAATATCTTGGGCGTTGTCTTTGGCTATGTATTTTTGGTCCTGTATCAAAAAGTAGTCGATATGTATATGGCTTACAGAACATCGGAAAGCGTAGAGGATTTCTCGGTGTGAGTAGATGAAAAATAGCAGACTTCTCAGGGGATAGTTTCCTTGAGCGGTCTGCTATTTTTTCCTTGTCATGGACAGGCAAAAAGCAATTCTCTTGTACATATAGTGCACAAAGGAGGATGAGTCTATGACAAAGAATACGCCTGTTGTACACTGTGTTTTTACCGATACCGAAAAGAATCTTCAGGAACTGCTGGAAGAATCTTTTCGACTGTATCTTCATCGCATCCTGTTCGGTGAAACTGATGACACGGTACAATGCCCATGATGAATGGACGCTTATCTCGGGAGGTCCGACATGAATTTAGAGATAAGCAATCCCATGGATTATCATGTGGCATTATACATTAGACTATCAAAGGAAGATGAACACGACGGACCCTCCCAAAGTGTTCAGAATCAGGAGTCCCTCTTGCGTGCGTTTGTTCAGCAACACCATTTGCAGGTGGTGGATACCTACATAGATGATGGTTGGAGCGGTACGAATTTTGAACGCCCCGATTTCCAACGCATGATTGGAGACATCGAAGCGAAAAAAGTCAATATGGTTATCACCAAAGACCTGTCCCGTCTGGGGCGTGACTACATCATGACCGGTCACTATATGGAACGGTATTTCCCCGAACATCGGGTGCGATATATCTCTTTGCTGGACGGTATCGACACCGGTGTGGACTCTACGGCCAACGACATCACGCCATTCCGTGCCATCATGAACGATATGTACGCAAAGGACATTTCCAAGAAAATTAAGAGCGTTAAGCACGACAAGCAACGCAAGGGACAGTTCATCGGTGGCAAGCCGGTCTACGGCTACAAGATGCACCCCACAGAGAAAAACAAAATTGTGATTGATGAAGAAGTCGCTCCGGTAGTACGGAAAATCTTCTCTATGGCACTGTCCGGAATGAGCTGTCGGCAGATTGCCGTTTGGCTCAACGAGCAGAAAGTACCCACTCCGTCGGAGTATGCACATCTATCGGTGGCGAAGCACGGCCCTTATTCGGGAATGTGGAGCAGTGAGCGTGTCTCCGATATGCTGAAAAACGAGACTTACATTGGTAACATGGTGCAGGGACGCAGTGTGAAGATTAGCTACAAGTCCAAGAAGTGCTTGAAGCAGGAACGGGAAAAATGGGTCGTGGTGGAAGGCACACACGAGCCACTGGTGGATACAGAGACCTTCCGCAAGGTTCAGATGTTGCTGAACAGCCGTAAGCACACTCGCAGTCGAACCTATGATTTTCTACTGAAAGGTTTAATTTATTGCCACGAGTGCGGCTATCCATTGGCAGTGCTCAATCGCAAAAATGCCGCAGGGGAGGATGTGCTGTACTTTGTCTGCCGTACTTACCAGAGATTTACCAAAGCAGGGGTCTGTACCTGTCACTCCATCAAGGAAAAGACAGTCACCGATGCGGTTGTTGCCAAGGTGCGAGAGGTCTGTCAAGCCTATTTGAACCCGCAAGATTTGCTTCCCATCGCCAAGGAAGCGGTAGAACAGGCCAATAAACAGAACCCGTTAGAAGCTGAACTTCAGTCGATCCAGGGCAAAATCGACAGTCTGACGGTGAATCTCGATAAGATGTACATGGACCGACTTAGTGGACTTTTGACAGAAGTAGATTTTCGGCGTATCTACGACCGAATAAAGTTGGAGAGAACGCAGTTGGAAGAAAAGCGGCAGGAGCTGGAGCTGCACAAAAAAAGCCCCGTCCGCAGTGAGGATAGGGCAAAAGAACTGGTGCAGCACTTTCTGAATTCTACCGATACAAATCGGGAATTATTGGTTAGCTTGATTGAGCGGGTAGAACTGACGGAGGATAAGGAAATCATCATTAAGTTTCGCTTTTCCGAAATTGCTTAAAGAATTGTATAGCACTGGTTTGCACCGTTATGGACGGTGCTTTTTCCAAAGGCTAATCGTTTACATTAGTTCGGGCGGAATGTATCCCGCATTGAAAAGCGTGCGTTAGAAAAATTGAGGAAGAGCTTTGACGAATGCGTGTAGTTGTGCTATAATACCCTGTACTTTTTGAAAGGAGGGATACCCATGAACACTCAGCGACTGATTGACTTTATTAAAAGTGTTAGTGTTCGACTGGTGCTGATTGTGCTGGCACTGATTTTAGTGCTGATTGTGGCGTCCCGTAATGTGGAGTTTAATCTGGAGCAAGAGCTTCTGACGAACCAAACGCAGACAGAAACTACTGGAAAATTGCGCTAATTTGCGGATTATTCGCAAATGCGGTGGGGAAATAGTAGTTGCATTTGCTGAAAACTATGGTATAATGGTTTCAGTTAGTAAACGGTAAGCAGGGAGTGGGCGAAAGCCCACTCTTTTTGTTGACTATTTTCAATGGATTAAAGATAGGTGGATTATGAGTAAAATTACTGATAAAGTCATGTCCCTTGCTCAGCCTGTTGCAGAAGAGATGGGTCTGGAAATTTGGGACGTTGAATTCGTAAAGGAAGCCGGTACCCAGTACCTGCGCGTATACCTGGATAAAGACGCAGGCGTATCCATTAATGACTGCGAAGCGTTCAGCCGTAAGCTGGACCCCATTCTGGATGAGGCTGACCCCATCCCTTGCAGCTATGTATTTGAAGTCGGTTCTGCTGGCATTGAGCGTGAGCTCAAACGCCCCTCCGATTTTGAAAAGTTCATGGGCGCACAGATTTCCGTCAAACTGTATCAGGCCGTAGACGGTCAGAAAAACTATGTCGGTAATCTTGAAGCATATAATAACGGCGATATTACTATCACAGCATCTGGCAAAACTTTGGAACTGAAGAAGTCCCAGGTAGCTCAGGTTAAGCTTCATGTTGATTTTTAAGTAGATCAGAAAGGTAAGGAAAAAACAAATGAACGCAGAATTTTTCGCAGCAGTCGCTGATATCGAGAAAGAAAAAGGCATTCCTAAGGAATACATGTACGAAAAAATCACCCAGGCTCTGCTTGCCGCATTCCGCAAGGACCATATTGAATATGAAGGCAATGTAGAAGTTGTGGTTGACGAAGTAGGCAAGCGCATTCAGCTGATTGAGCACAAGGTTGTCGTTGACGACGTTTACGAACCCTACTGCGAAGTTGACCTGGCTGAAGCAAGAAAAGTTGTTCGCAGCGCAAAGCTGGGCGACACCATCGCTATTCCTGTTGAAACCAAGAACTTTGGCCGTATTGCTGCTCAGGCTGCAAAGCAGGTAATTATTCAGGGTATCCGTGAAGCAGAACGCGGCATGGTATACAATGAATTTACCTCTAAGGAACACGAACTGCTCACTGGTGTTGTTACTCGTATTGACCCCCGCACCGGTGCTGCAAACATTAAGATTAACTCCAACTCTGAATTTACCGAAGCAATTCTGCCCGGTAACGAACGCATCCGCGGCGAAGAGCTGAAGGAAGGCGACCATATCAAGGTATATGTTGTTGAAGTACGCAACAGCGCAAGAGGCGCTCAGGTTCTGATTTCTCGTACTCACCCCGGCTTTGTTAAGCGTCTGTTCGAGATGGAAGTTCCCGAAATCTTTGACGGTATCGTTGAAATTAAGTCCATTGCTCGTGAAGCTGGCAGCCGTACCAAGATGAGCGTAGTATCCAACGACGAGAATGTTGATCCTATCGGCGCTTGTGTTGGTACTCGTGGTGCTCGTGTCGCTTCTATCGTTGACGAACTGTGCGGCGAAAAGATTGACATCATCAAGTACAGCGAAGATCCTGAACAGTACATTGCAGCAGCACTGTCTCCTGCAGATGTTATCAGCGTAACCATGATGGAAGATGGCAGAAGCTGCAGAGTTGTAGTTCCTGACAGCCAGCTGTCTCTGGCTATCGGTAAGGAAGGCCAGAACGCACGTCTGGCTGCAAAGCTGACGGGCTTTAAGATTGACATTAAGCCCGAAAGCCAGGCTGACTAATCAAAGAAAGGGAGTCGAGCAGTAATGCAGAAGAAAATTCCCATGCGGCAGTGCCTCGGCTGCCGTGAAATGAAGCCCAAGGCGAGCCTCATTCGCGTGGTACGGTCTCCGGAAGGAGACATTAGCCTCGATGCAAGAGGTAAGGCATCGGGCAGAGGCGCATATATCTGCAAAGATAGTGCATGCCTCAAGAAAGCTATTAAATCAAAGGCGCTGGAGCGTTCTCTGGAAACCCAGATTCCCGATGAGATTTACGCCCGCCTGGAACAGGAAATGGAGGCGGAAACAAATGGATAAAGCCCTAAACTATTTGGGTATTATGCGTAAAGCAGGTGCCTGTTCTGTTGGTGAAACCGATTGCGGCGCAAGCTGCAGAGGTGGCAAGGCTAAAGTGTTGTTGGTAGCGTCCGATGCATCGGAAAACGCACGCAGCCGTGCCAGAGGCTTTGTATACGGAAGAAATATCCCCATGGTGGTGCTGCCCTACGCAAAAATGGAGTTGGCAGGCCGACTGGGCAAAGGTGCAATTTCCATGATTGCAGTGGAAGACTTAGGTCTGGCTGTTGCATTTATGCGTGCACTGTCCGGTGCCCACGAAGGGTATGACGATGTTACCAACCATCTAATCGAGAAGCAGATTGTGGCCAACAAGCGTAAAGCGGAAAAAGAGGCACACGAACGGAATAAAAAGTTCGGTAAAAGGAGGACGAAGGCTTGAGTAATGAAAAATATCGTGTACATGAAGTTGCGAAAGACTTTAAAACAACATCGAAAGTAATCACACAAATTCTCACAGACTATGCTACCACGCCTAAGAACCATATGCAGGTTCTGGAGACTGGTGAGTTGGATGTGGTTTTCGAATATATGACCCAACACAACCAGATGGAGAGTCTGGAAGAGTTGTATCAGCCCACTCCTAAGGCTGCTCCGAAAGCGAAGGAAAAGAAATCCGAAGATACTGAAAAAAAGGTGGCAGAAGCGACTGTGAAAGAAGAGAAGAAAGAGCAAGGTGCAAAGGGCGGCAATACGCAGCACCGACAGGAAAAGAGTGCCCCTGCACAGAATAATAAGCCCCATGTTTCCAAGAAGGTGCCCGAAAAGCGCATTGTCGACACCCGTGGCGCAGCAAGCAGCACCAATATTGATAAATTTAACGAAAAGTACGACGAAATGGCCGGCGATAAGGCTGACCGCATGAAGCGTGGCAAGGAAAAAATCGGCAACAAGAACAGACAGCGTCAGCAGAATCCTTCCAACAAGCGTAAGCAGGAAGAGAAGGAAAGAATGCAGCGTCTGCAGCTGGAAATTGCTCGCAAGGCTCAGACCAAGGTTTCCATTCCCGACGAAATCACCGTTGGCGAACTGGCAAGCCGCATGAAGAAGAGCGCAGCAGTAGTTATTAAGACCCTGATTAAGATGGGTACTTTTGCTTCTGTTTCCGATGTCATCGACTACGATACCGCAGCTCTGGTTGCTATGGAATTCGACTGCATTGTTGAAAAAGAAGTTATTGTTACCGTTGAAGAACGCCTGATTGACGATAGCGAGGACAAGGAAGAAGATCTGGTAAGCCGTGCTCCCGTTGTCGTTGTTATGGGTCACGTTGACCACGGTAAGACCTCTCTGCTGGACCGTATCCGTAATGAACACGTTGCAGCAGGCGAAGCCGGCGGCATTACGCAGGCAATCGGTGCTTACACCGTTGAAATTAACGGCAGCCCCATTACCTTCCTGGATACCCCGGGCCACGAAGCATTTACTTCCATGCGTGCTCGCGGTGCAATGGTAACCGATATTGCGATTCTGGTAGTTGCAGCAGACGACGGTATCATGCCCCAGACGGTTGAATCCATCAACCACGCTAAGGCAGCTGGTATCCCCATCATCGTTGCTGTAAACAAGATGGATAAGCCCGGCGCAACGATTGACCGTATTAAGCAGCAGCTGACCGAGTATGATCTGGTTAGCGAAGACTGGGGCGGCGATACCATTATTTGCCCCATTTCCGCAAAGACCGGCATGGGCGTAGACAATCTGCTGGAAAACGTTGTTCTGCTGGCTGAAATGCAGGAACTGAAGGCTAACCCCAACCGTGCAGCTAAGGGCGCAGTTATCGAAGCTCGTCTGGACCGCGGTCGTGGTCCTGTTATGACCGTTCTGGTACAGAATGGTACCCTGAAAAAGGGCGACATCATTATTGCAGGCACCGCTGTTGGCCGTGTCCGTGTAATGATTAACGACAAGGGCGAACGCATCGAAGAAGCCGGTCCTTCCGTACCTGTTGAAATTGACGGTATTTCCGAAGTTCCTTCTGCTGGTGATACTTTCAATGCAGTTGCTGACGAACGCATGGCTCGTGAACTGGTTGAAGAACGCAAGCAGCAGAAGAAGGACGCACTGTTCGGTGCTGCTAAGAAGGTTACTCTGGATGACCTGTTCAGCCGTATTCAGGAAGGCGAGCTGAAGGACTTTAACATCATTGTTAAGGCTGACGTTATGGGTTCTGCAGAAGCAGTTAAGGCTTCCCTGGAAAAGATGACCAACGAAGAAGTTCGTGTTAAGGTTATCCACGCAGCAGCCGGTGCAATTAACGAATCCGACGTTATGCTGGCAGCAACCAGTGGCGCACTGATTGTTGGCTTTAATGTTCGTCCTGATGCAGCTGCTCGTGATAGCGCAGTTCGTGCAGGCGTTGAAATGCGTATGTACTCTGTCATTTACGACTGCATCAACGAAGTTGAAGCAGCAATGAAGGGTATGCTGGCACCCAAGTACGAAGAAGCAGTTATCGGCCATGTTGAAGTACGCCAGACCTTCAAGGTATCCAAGGTTGGTACCATCATCGGCGGCTATGTTGTCGATGGTAAGATTGAACGCAACAGCAAGGTTCGTGTAGTCCGTGATGGCATCGTTGTATACGATGGCGACTTGGCATCTCTGCGTCGTTTCAAGGATGACGTTAAGGAAGTCAAGGAAGGCTACGAATGCGGCCTGCAGATTGATAAGTATAACGATGTTAAGGAAGGCGACGAACTGGAAATCTACGTGATGCGCCAGATCAACCCCTAATTCCGACATCGAGAAAGGAGCAGCCCTATGGCATCCAATAGAATCGGAAGAATTAACGACGATATTCAGCGTATTTTGTCTGACCGTCTGCGTCAGGTGAAGGACCCTCGCGTCAGCGAACAGGGTATGATTACCATCACCCGTGTAGAAACCACAGGCGACTTGCGCTATGCAAAAGTTTGGCTGAGTGTGTACGGCCTGAAGGACGAAAAGGAATTCAAGAAGGGTCTCAAGAGCGCATCTGGCTGGCTGAGACGCGAACTGGGTTCTGCGCTGCACCTGTGCTACACTCCTGAGCTTGTATTTGAACTGGATAAATCCATTGAATATGGCGCAAAGATCAGCGGAATTTTGGAAAACCTCAATATCCCTGAGCTGTCTGAAGAAGAATCGGAGGACGACGAATGAATTGCGCAGCTGTGGCAGAATTTCTGCGCGGACATGACCGTTTTCTGCTGCTGACCCATACTCGTCCCGATGGCGACACTTTGGGCAGTGCCGGAGCACTATGCAGTGCTCTGCGCCGCAGCGGTAAGCAGGCATATCTGCTAAAAAATGAAGAAGCCACAGAGAAATACCTGCCCTTCGTGGGCGGGTATTTCGCACCTGTGGACTATAAATACGACACGGTTGTGTCAGTGGACATGGCATCGGAAACCATGTTTCCCGGTGGATTCAGCGGTAAAGTAGACTTGGCGATTGACCACCATGGTTCCAACTCCCACTATGCGGAACGCAGCTGGGTGGTAGGGGAATCCGCTTCTTGCGGCGAATTGGTGCTGCAAGTTATCGAAGAACTGTGCGGCGATGTTTCTCAGGAGGAAGCAAATCTCCTGTACATTGCGGTTTCCACCGATACGGGCTGTTTCCAGTACACCAACACCAATGCTTCTACCCTGCGTGCAGGGGCAAAGCTGGTGGATTACGGCGCAGAAAACGGAAAGCTCAATGTGATTTTGTTCCGTTCCGTAGCGAAAGAACGCATTATGCTGGAAACCATGATTTACTCTGATATGCAGTTCCACCGTGATGGCAAGATTGCTATTGCGTGCATCACCAGAAAGATGATTGAGGAAAGCGGAATTGCCGAGAAGGATATGGACGATTTGGCAAACCTTGCCGGCCGTCCAGAAGGTGTAATCGTAGCGGTGACCATTAAGGAAACCGAAGAGGGAACCTCTAAGATTTCTCTTCGTTCCAAGCCCGGTGTGAATGTATCGGATGTATGCGCACACTTTGGCGGCGGCGGTCATGCTGCAGCAGCAGGCTGCAAGATTGACGCCGATGTACACACTGCGGCAGAGAAAGTTCTCGCTGCCATCAATGAGGAGTGGCCCGCATGAACGGTATTCTCCTGATTGATAAGCCCCAGGAGTGGACAAGCCACGATGTGGTGGGCAAGCTCCGTGGACTGTTGCACGAAAAGCGCATCGGTCACTCGGGAACCCTTGACCCCATGGCAACCGGTTTGCTGGTTGTATTTGTCGGCAGAGCCACAAGAGCTGTAGAGTTTGCGGAAGCTGACGCAAAAGAGTATATTGCCGGTCTGCGCCTTGGTGTTGTGACTGATACGCAGGACATCACGGGTAATATTCTTGCACAGCAGGAAAGCCATGTGACACAGGAACAGGTAGAAGCAATTCTGCCCCAATTCACCGGTCCCCTCAGTCAGATTCCACCCATGTACTCCGCCATTAAAATCGGTGGCAAGAAGCTGTACGACATTGCCCGCAAGGGCGGCGAAGTCGAGCGCAAACCCAGAGAAATTACCATTCACAGCCTGAAAATGGCTGACAACAGCCATCTGGACGAGGGTGATTTCTGCTTAGATGTGGTTTGCTCAAAGGGAACCTATATTCGTACACTGTGCCACGATATGGGACAGGCTCTAGGTGTAGGCGGTACAATGAGCAGCCTTCGTCGTGTGCGAGCAGGGGCGTTTACCCTGGAGAACGCACTGACGCTGGAGCAAGTTGCACAGGCAGCCGCAGAGGGACGAGCAGAAGACCTGCTTTTACCCGTTGACGGTCTGTTTGCGCAGTATCCCGCATTGACGCTTACGGAAAAACAGACGAAGCGTACGCTGGTTGGTGGGCAGTTTTCCATGGAACAGGCCGATGGCAAATATCGGTTCTATGGCCCGGACGGTGCATTTTTGGCACTGGGTAAAGTAGAAGAAGGTACGGCAAGTACCATAAAAAGCTTTTTTGAGGTTTGAGATATGAGAAGAGTAGTTGCACTGGGCTTTTTTGACGGTGTGCATCTGGGGCACGGGGCGCTGCTGAGTAAGGCGGTAGAGCGTGCAAAAGAATTGGACGCTGTGCCATCGGCCATCAGCTTTGATGTCCACCCGGACACTCTGGTTTTCGGGGAGTCTGTGCCCCTCATCAGTAGCAACGCAGGCAGACAGTCGCTCATGCGCAGATTGTACGGGATTGAGGATTTGATCCTGATTCACTTCAATTACGAAACCATGCACATGCACTGGGAGAAGTTCCTGGACATGATGGTTGAGAAATTTGATGCTGTGCATTTTGTGGTCGGCTATGATTTCCGCTTTGGCGATAAAGGGCAGGGCAATGCAACCAATTTGGCTCTGTACTGTCAGGCACACAACCTTACCTGTGATGTGGTGGAGGCAGTGAGCGTGGATGGACTGCGTGTCAGTTCCACGGAAATTCGTGGCCTATTGCAGACAGGTCGGGTTGAGCTGGCTAACAAGATGATGGGCCACCCCTATGAGCTGAGCGATGTGGTTCAGCATGGCCACCGCTTGGGAACGAAAATGGGCACACCCACTATAAATATGCGCATTGACCGAGATATGCTTGTTCCTCGTCACGGGGTGTATGTCACCAAGGTGTACTTGGAGGATGGCAGAGTGTTCCCCGGTGTAACGAATATTGGCGTTCGTCCGACGGTAAGCGGCAGCGGCTATGTTACAGTCGAAACCTTTATTCTGGACTTTGAGGGAGATCTGTACGAACAGAATATCCGTGTGGAATTTTTCCACTTTATCCGTCCGGAGAAGAAGTTCGATAGCGTGGAGCAGCTGCGTGACCAGATTAACTGCGATGCGGAAGTCTCTCGTGAATACTTTGCAAAGAATGTATAATGCAATACCTATATGTTGAGCGGATTACCGTCGTTCTGATTGGAAACGCTCTGTCACAGGGTATAAAAATACCGAAGATTGCGAAAAGCAGCCTTCGGTATTTTTTTTATAGAAAACATTGGATAATTCGGTTTCCAATGTGCTTAGAATGGAATATTAAGGGAGAGATACTAATGCGGAGCTGTTAAATTTAAATGCCTTAATATTCCGATTTGGTTTGTACGGATATCGGGAAACTAACCGTACTTTGTATAGGAGAAGTTAAGAGATCTATATCGTTATTCGTTGGAAGCGGAGCAGTATTCCTGTTTGAGCACATCCATTAGCTTACGAATGCGTTCATCACTGAGATAATAACGGACATACTGTGCTTCCTTTTCCGCACCGATGAGTCCAGCATCACGCAATTTGTGCAAGTGCTGGGAGAGCGCAGGACCGGTAATGTCCCGCACCTGTTCGGATAGTTCGGTTACGGTCATGGGGCCGTTTAGCAAAGCGCAGAGAATGAGAAGACGGTTTTCGTTAGAAAGCAGTCCCATCAGTGCGGCCACTTGTTTTGCGTGTTCACGCATGTGGTAATTCCTCCTTGTGACTGCTGCAAGAGCAGCAGTTTCCGTTGCATTCTACGGGCTCTTCCTCAGGCTTACCGGCACGGAGCTGGCAAATCAGCTGTGTGCAAGTACCCATGGGGCAGAATACACACCAAGTGCGAGGCTTATACAGCAGCATAACGATGAAACCAATCAGCGTAGAGGTGAGCATCATACTATAAAAACCGAAGGCAAACTGCACCATCCATGGAGCAACAGCTTCACCGTGGTAAGCCCAGTGCCAAGGGAGCTTGAATGTCCAGAACAGCTTGACAACCTGACGCAGATTTTCAGCACCGCTGCCGACCAGCCATGTGGTGTACAGCATCTGGAAGAACATCGCAAAGAAGAAAATCAAAAAGCCGTAGCGGAATGCTTTGGAACGCATCCAGTTCGGGGTAGGACGGTTGCGAGACAGTTTCAGTCGATCGCCAAGCAGATGCAAAAACTGACCACGGTCGCAGAAGCGATTGCAATATAGCTTACCACCACCAAAGATAGCGATGAACAGGGGCAGACAGAAGAAAATCAAGCCCAGCCATGCAAATAAGATATTAAAAAAGCCTAAACCCAGATAAATGGGGGTTACAATCCATAGGTAATCGTACCAGTGTTTTTTCTGATTCTTCAATTCTGTACCTCCCGCTGTTTCAGTTCAATCGTGCCGGCAGGACATTCCTGTGCGCACTTTCCGCAGCCTACGCAAACCTGTTTGTTTACTTGTGCGGTAACGCCTTTCCAGATGGAGATGGCAGACATAGGACATACTTTGATGCAGCTTCCGCAGGCTACACAATATTCGCCTACCTGTGCATATCGTTTCGATGCCAATAGAGTTCCTCCTCGATATATAAGTAAATGCTTAATTAAGTGATTGCTAATATACCAGAGAGCACAGCATTTGTCAAGCGGTAATATGAGATATTGTGTCGATTCTATACTGCAGGGTATTTCTCTGCCGAAACAGTTGCTATTGTATATAGAAAAGAAATGACAAAATGAGCTTGCAATGCTATACTGCGCATATAGCAAGCGGAACCGATTAACACATCGAAAGTAGAGGAATATGCTATGATTACTTTTTACGGACTGAAAACGCCAATCGAACTAGAAAAAATTGTACAGCAGTACTGCCCACAGAATGATTCGTGGAATGACATTGTAGAAATGGAAAAAGAATTGTACGAATTACGCAGTACAATGGATGAGGGTGAAAATGACATTATTGCGTATGAAATTACGGACGGTACGGAAGTACTGGGACTAGTGCAATATCGGTTCAATAAAGCTGGTTTTCTGAAGAAAGAGAAGCTTGTAATCGATTTTCTTACCCTGTTTTCGTATTCTCCGGATGTGGTTCGGGAAGTTCATCGAGCACTAATCCAAAAGCACAACTTGTCGGGGCAGCTCATTCATGCGCTTACCAAAGCAGAAGAACAGACGCCGATTTGTCAGCATCTGAAACAAGATGGCTTTGCAGAGCATCGAAACAACAATAAACATCCGAAATATGGGTATGAACCCGGTTCACTGTATTTCGTTAAGCAGATTTAAGCGTACTTTTTTCGAGGAGAACACAATGAACCACAATCATAATTTTAGAATAAAAAACAAAATAGCATTCTATGTAATGTGCATATTGTGGTTAGCCTCTATGATTCTATTTGGAATGGTGATTCAGAATCCGATTTTCGCAGTTTTCCTGATGTGCGTATTTTCAACGATTGCAATTTGGCAAACAAACCTGGATGATAAACAAACAACCACATGCGCCTTATCTTTTTTTGGTATCAATTCATTGTTAGGGCTAATGGCTGGCGTAATTTCTCTGTTACTTGATGGAGATGTTTCTTCTGCGATAACAACTCTGGTCACAGTCATTATAACCTTTAGTGTTGTGGTAGGATTACCAATACTCTTCTTTTATTGGAAGATGAAGAAAAAGAATGTCGGTTGGAATGATGTGTTTATCCAAAAACAATCCTACACGGAAGAACTTTGGGAAAAGAAGCAAGAGCAATCTTTCGCTATGGCAAAGAGAGTGTCTGTCATGTCTCATTTAGTGGGGGTTATCTCTGACCAACTGCGCATCTCCTTTGTACTGTTTCTAATCCCGCTGCTGGGCATAGATGCGCTGGCGCATTTTGGAAATATGGATTGCAGAATTGGGCCGTTCTTTTTGACGAAAGGTATCTTTATTCCTGTTATGGTTTTTCTGTTGATCAGCTTGTGCATCGTAGGATTTTGGCTTGCGATTGGATATAAGAGATTGGAAGTACGTTGTCTGCATTTGGGCTACGAATTACAGGGTGCAAGGGAATTAAACGAAGCTGCACAGAGAGCCAATTTTATAAATCAAATGGCAAAACTGACAGACATTCCGGCTGCAACAATGGGCGGTGCAGATAATATGGCAAGCAATATTGCCGATAATTATCTCCTTATGTATAATAAAAAACCGATTAATCCAACGCTCTTTAAAGTACTTAACAGAGTTTTGATGGTAGCACAGTTCCTTCTTGCAGTAGGTGTATTTGCGTATTCGGTTATGTGAAATTTCCGATCAGCAGCATAGCAGAATATTAGTGTAACGCATGGGACTACTAAAATCGGGCAAGATATATAAACCCATTACCACTCTAAAAGGCTTTGTATAACCAGACAATTGCCCTCTAAAAGTGTTACATAAAACGGACAGACAAAGGACGAAGATATCGATAAAATATCTTCGTCCTTAACTTATGTTATGCGAAAATCAATTTGCTGTTGATAACCTCTCCTCGTACAGGCTTGGATATGGTTTATAGATAAAAAATTCCGAGGTCGGTTCTACTGAAACCTTCCTCGGAATTTTTGCTTTACCTCGACTTGTATTGCCGGATTAAAACATTTTTATTGCCTTCTAAATTACTTCCTCAACTTGAGAAAATATGCCTTTTCTGCGCTCTTTCACTATCGGCTGCGTTCGAAAGAAGCAGCTATTTATATGCCACAACGGAATATTATTTAGCAGGGGAAATGTTTTTGCGTGGAGTGTGGCGACGGCCACGACGGCGAGCCTGCTGTGCTTTGGTGCGGTAGAATGCTTCGGTTTCTTCCGTGGCAACATACATGAGACGGGTTGCGGCCCACAAACCGGCTTCACTCTTTTTGAACTTCAGGCGAGTCAGGAACTTACCGTCCGCAGGACAGGTGTGAATGTTCATGTAACGCTGATCGCCCTGATTGAGCCAGCGGTTTGCATCCATAGGCTGTTTGCAGATGGGGCAGAGCGGTTTTGCCAAGTCGCTGGAAAATGCGTCTGCTTTGGAAATAAATTCCACGGGGTCACTATGTTCAACGGGCTGAGGCTCTGCTGCGGCACGAATTTGCTTTTCTGCATTTTGTGCGGCCTGCAGTCTTGCGGCTTTGTCGTAGTCGGCCAGACCCTTTTTCATGTCCAAGTGAGAGCAAACCAAAGCGGTATTGTACGCATCACCCAGTGCATCGTGTGCAACACGGGTCTGCTCAATGCCGAAGTATTCCATTGCGGAAGACAGGCTGCGCTGTACCTTTTCGCCGATGGTCTGCAAAGAGTAGATGGTTTGCAGGTTTACCCAGCCGCTAATCCAGTCCCAATCCAAATCGTGAATAATGATGTTCTGCTCCAGAATGCCCTGGTCATCAATGCCCCAGGTGAGGAACGTGACATCTTCACCGCACCACTGGTGGAACTGCTCCAGCGCATCGGGGAAGGGTACGCCATTGGCTAGACGGTCTTTGTCAAAGCCGGTAATTTTCTTTACTTTATAGTGAATGCGGCGGAAGAACTGAGGCCGCACATCAATAGTGAATTCCTCGCCGGGAGTCATATCCGGATTGAGCTTGACTGCGCCAATCTCGATAATTTCCCCACGCAGATGAATCGGGAGTTTATTGAACACTGCGCTATCGCTGCGCATTGCCTGGTTCCACTCCAAATCCATAACAATATAATTCATTCGGTTCATCCCTTTCGTCAACTCTCATAGTATAGCATAGATAGAACTGACTTTGCACCCATTTTTTTCATGGTTTTCCCGAATTGAGAAAAAAGTTTGAACGACAGGGGGAGAGTGTGGTAAAATAAATCGATTTGCACATTTTATGATTTAATTTTGCAAGATAGTTGGAGATTGTCTATGAATATTGTTGTACTTTGTGGTGGCCTATCCCATGAACGAGATGTATCTTTGTCATCGGGGCATGGTGTGGCCAATGCACTGCGAGATAAAGGGCATAATGTTGTACTGATGGACTTGTATTTCGGCTGTACAGAGGAATACAATGACCCCATGGAACTGTTTGCCCGTAAACGAGAACATGCAGTCTATCGCGTCGAAAAGACTGCGCCGAATCTGGAAGAAATCAAGATGCTGCGTACGCAGGATAACAACAGTCTGTTCGGCGATAATGTTCTGGAAATTTGTCGTGCGGCAGATATGACTTTCCTTGCGCTCCACGGTGAAGAAGGGGAGAATGGCAAGGTGCAGGCTGCGCTGGATATTGCGGGCATTCGCTATACGGGTTCCGGCTATTTGGGCAGCGCACTGGCCATGAACAAGGGCGTATCCAAGTCCATTTTCCGTGATTGCGGTATCCCTACGGCTCCAGCCATTACGCTGACGAAGGGTAAGACACCTTATGCACAAGTGGGCTTCCCCTGCGTAGTAAAGCCCTGCTCGGGTGGCTCATCGGTGGGCACAGCTGTGGTACATACTGCAGAAGAGTATGACGCAGCGCTGGCTGATGCGTTCCGGTACGAAAATGAAGTCGTAGTAGAGCAGTTTATTTCCGGTAGAGAACTGCAAGTGGGCGTGATGAACGGTAAGGCCATGCCGGTCATTGAAATCATTCCCAAGTCCGGCTTTTACGATTACCAGACCAAGTATCAGGCCGGTCTGGCGGAAGAAATTTGCCCTGCGCCTCTTTCTCAGGAGGACACAGAGCGAATCCAGAGACTGGCTGAGCGGGTATTTCAGGCATTGCATTTGGACGTATATGCCCGCATTGACTTTATCATGGCCAATACAGACGACAAAACCATTTACTGCTTGGAAGCAAACACACTGCCGGGCATGACACCCACCAGCCTCATTCCCCAGATGGCTGAGGCGGAGGGCATGAGCTATGGCGAGCTGTGCGAAAAAATAATTCATGTATCAATGGAGAAATATAGCGTATGAAGGGATTAAGTTTACACACCATTGCCGCAGCTTGCGGCGGCACTTATGTGGGCGATGCAAGTCTGGCACAGCGTCAGCCCAACGAAATTGTCATTGACAGCCGTGTTGTAGCTGAGGGCAATCTGTTTGCGGCTCTGCCCGGGGAAAAGGTTGACGGCCACACTTTTGTATCCAAGGCATTCGATGCAGGTGCAGCAGCTTGTCTGGTAACGCATGTTCCCGAAGGGGAAACTCGTCCTTGCATCGTAGTAGAAGATGTTGTTGCTGCTATGGGTGATATTGCAGCAGCTTATCGTGCAACGCTCCAGATTCCTATTGTGGGCATTGCAGGCTCTGTGGGCAAGACCACCATGAAAGAAATGGTTTCCACCGTATTGGAACAGCGTTTTTCGGTACTGAAAACCGAAAAGAACTTCAATAACCACATGGGCGTACCCATGACTATTTCTCGCATTAACCCCGAACACCGTGTTGCTGTTGTAGAAATGGGCATTAACCATTTTGGTGAGATGGAAGAACTGGCAAAGATTGTCCGTCCGAATGTAGCGGTGTACACCAATATCGGCCGTTCTCATTTGGAGAGCTTAGGCGACCGCAACGGCGTACTGAAGGCAAAGACCGAAATGATGCCGTACATCAAAAAGAACGGTACCGTATTCCTCAATGGCGATGACGATTTGCTGGCACACTATTACTATCCTCTGGATATTTTCACTTACGGCACAAACGAGCAGAACAACATTCATGCAGAAAATGTAGTCAGCCACGGCAAAGATGGCATTTCCTGCGACATTGTTATGCTGGACCGCCGTATTCCGGTAACGATCCATGCATACGGTAAGCATATGCTGACTGCGGCTCTCGGTGCTGCTGCGGTAGCCATGAACTTCGGTATGAGCGATGCGGATATTGCTGCGGGCATTGCCGCATACCAGCCTGTCGGCGGCAGAGCAGCGATTATTGAAACGGAAAAGTACACCGTGATTAACGACTGCTACAACGCTAACCCCGATTCCATGAAGTCTGCCATTGAATCTCTGGCTATGTGCCCCGGCAGCAAGGTGGCTATTCTGGGCGATATGTATGAGCTGGGCACAGACAGCGTAGCGATGCACCGTGAAATGGGCGAAGTCTGCGTACATGAGCACATTGACCGTCTGATTACCTGCGGCGAGCTGGGCGAGGACATTGCCAAGGCCGCAAGAGATGCAGGCATGACCGATGTCACCCATTTTGCAGACCGTGAGAGTCTGGAAAAAGAAGTTCTGAACCTCATTGAGGGCTATGACTATGTACTGGTAAAAGCGTCCCACGGCCTGCACTTGGAGACTGTGGTTGACACCATTGTGAACCGGTAAGACGAATACATAATAAAAAAGCGCTTGCTATCTGATTTAGTCAGATGGCAAGCGCTTTTCTTGTCTCAGCCGAGGACAACATCCATAATCATCATTAGGGTAAATCCGACAGTGAAGAGCAGCACAGGAAAGTGAGACGGTTCCCCCTCATTCATTTCGGGTACGAGCTCATCGACTACCACATAAATCATTGCTCCGGCGGCAAAACCGAGCATATAGGGGAGAATGGGGACAACAATGGTAGTGGCCAGAATGGTCAGCAGTGCGCCGATGGGTTCCACGACACCACTGAAAAACCCATAGCCAAAGGCTTTGTGTTTGTTCATCCCACCACTGTGCATGGGTAGACTAAGTACAGCACCTTCCGGAAAATTTTGCAGGGCAATACCAATGCTCAAGGCCATCGCCGAGGCAACGGAAATATTTTCACCGGCCAGCATGCCTGCGTACACGACGCCAACGGCCATGCCTTCGGGAATGTTATGTAATGTGACGGCCAGCATGAGCATGGTGTCTTTTCCCAGACTGTTCAGGATACCGTTCGGCTTTTCGTGGGATTGCAGATAGGGAATGATGTGGCAGAGCAGAATCAGAAATAGAACGCCTACCCAAAAGCCTACGGCGGCCGGTACAAAGGCAAATGTACCCATGTCCTCGGCAAACTCCATGGCAGGAAGCAGCAGACTCCACACGGACGCAGCGACCATGACACCACCGGCAAATCCGGTCAGTCCACGGCGGAGCGTCTGGCTGAAGGTTCCGTGCATGCAATACACCATGGCGGCACCTACGGTGGTACCGATAAACGGAATCATAATGCCCTGAAATACAGTTGCAAACATAAACTTCACCTCACAAAATGCGTTTCGCTTTCATTTTATTCGGCAGAGTTCAAAAGGTTACTCGTGTATCGGGCAATGAAAAAAGGACGGCATAGCCGTCCTTCCATTAAAGCATATATTTTAGCAGCAGCAACAGTACAACGCCCGGTACGCCCAAGATGCCGACAACCAGTGCGTTGACAAAGTTGATGCCAAGGCTCACATCAATCATCGTTCCGATGAAGTTGAGCAGAAACAGGGCAACGAACCCGCTCAGCGCATTGAGCAGCAGTTTGAATGCCAGACGAAGGGGTGCACTTAGCAGCTTAATCACGAGTACGGCCGCAATAACGGCGACCACCAAAATCATAAAGGTTTCCAAAATATATGTATCCTCCTTTTTATGAAACATCGAATGCCTTGAGGCACTTCATAGTATAGTCGTATTTAGATATGACAGCGTTAATCTCATAGATACAGGCTTCTACCTGTGCGCTGTCGGTAATTTGGTCGAAACGAGCATATAAATCGTCAAGAGTGCACTGGAGGTTGTGCAGCTCATGCTGCATACCCACGAGTTCTTGCTCTTTAGCCCGTAACACTTTTTTCTGCGATGACATGGAAACCCTCCTATGGTGTTTCCATATAGTCTATTCACTTCACCATAAAATAAACAAGTTTTGCTGAAATTGCAATGAATTTTTTCGAAAATCCTGCTTATACTATCATCAGACAGCAAAATTCCGAATCGAACTGGATGCTATGCGATTACGCAGCTTGATTCAGATTCCTCGGATGCCGATGCTGTTTAGGGTACGCACCGATTTCCGAGGGAACGCTTGATATTCTGTCGGAAATATTAAAGGGACACTATGACTTTCACAGTGTCCCTTTCGGCCGTATCACCAACGGCACGATGGTACGGCAACGGTATACATAGTTGAAGTGCGTAAGCCAATAGAGAAAAATCCAGCGGACTGCCCGCCAAACACTCATTTTGCGTTTATTGCTTTGTATAGACACTCATTGTATAATAGCCATCAGTGAAGTGCAATAGGTAATTTTCACGAAAACCGCTCCGATTTGCACTAAATCGATGAAAAAGAAATTGTAGAGAGGAACGCAAGAAATGCGTGGGATATTTGTTGTCACCTTTTCCGGTTTGTCCCGTCTCTATTATAGGGTGAAAAAGTATGGGTAAGGAAGGGTAGTCCGTGGATGTAAAAGAACAGTTCTGTGAAAACATCAGAATATGCGAAAGTGCCATGTACGCATTGGCCCGTTCGATTCTGAAAAATGACCAAGATGCAGCAGACGCAATTAGTGAATCCATTCTCAAAGCGTACCGCAACATTGACCAGCTGAAAAATCTCCGTGCGTTTAAACCGTGGATGTTGAAGATTGTCAATAATACCTGTTTGGATATGCTGCGAAAAAGACGCTATACAGTCGATATTGAAGAACAATACGACTTGGAAGACGATACAGTCAATAAAGATGTACCAATGCAATTAGCGGTACGTGATGCGGTAGAACAATTAAGCCAGCCATACCGTACGGTGGTTGTGCTGTATTATTTTGAGAGCATGAGCCTGTTTGAAATTTCGAAAGTAACAGGCAGTTCCGTTGGCGCAGTAAAAACACAGCTGTCACGAGCGAGAGGTATGCTTCGCAGCTCGCTAAACAAGGAGGATTTTTTCTAATGAATGATTTTGATAAAAAATTACGCCAAATGGCGGCTGACGACCCCGTAGAAGTACCGGATTTTGTGCATCAGCGGATTGAGGATACGCTGGCCTCTTTGCCTGCACAGGAAAAGAAAGCTGCACCCGTCCGTAAGATGCCCAGATTTGCAGCCATTGCTGCAAGTTTTGCACTGGTAATGTTGGTGGCGCTTCCGAATATCAGCCCCGTTTATGCGCATGCCGTAGAGAATATTCCCGTGATTGGCAAGATTGTGCGTGTGGTAACCATTCGCAACTACTTGTATTCTGACGATAACCACCAGATGGATGTGAAAGTGCCGCACATTGCAGACGATGAAGGCATGGGAGCGGCTGACCGCATCAATCAGGATGTTGACTCATTGACCTCGGAGCTGATTAAGCAGTTCTATAATGATGTAGACAGCGTTGGTGACCAGGGACACGGCGCAATTTATGTCAATTACGATGTGCTGACGAATACCGATCGCTGGTTTACCATGAAGCTGTCTGTGCATATGCTTTCGGGTAGTGGCAGCAGCTACTTTAAGTATTATAATGTGGACCGTACGACAGGACGTATTGTCAATTTGGGCGATTTGTTCTGCTCGGACGATTTTACGGAATGCATTACGAATGATATTAAGGCACAGATGCGTCTCCGTACGGAAACTGATGGCGAAAAGGTGTACTGGACGGGCGAAGATGTGTCGGGTATTCAGTTCCCGGAAATTGGAGCAGAGCACAACTACTACTTCAATGAAGACGGAAAACTGGTTATCCCCTTCGACCAGTATGAGGCTGCACCCGGTTCTATGGGTTGTCCGGAATTTGTTATTTCCGATGACGCCATTGCGCATATCCTGAAGGACGAATATAAAAATATTCGCTGAGTTTAAATCAGCAGAAATCCCCTGCGTCTGAGCGGGAAACCTTAAAACAATAAGAAAAATAAAACCATAGGAAAAGGACCGATGCAGCATAAGTTGCATCGGTCCTTTTCCTATGTGCGAATTACCGTAATTTCGTATATGCACTGGTCAGTTGTTTTCAGGTTTAGTTAGTTACATGGATAAAAAGTTATGTTTAACCGTTTAGCTGGTATACAATAGTACCATCTGAATGAGTAGACTGATGATACCGAATGATGCAGCTGATTGCGTTGGAACGTGGTTACCATAAGTGTAAGGATATAACGAAAAAAGGAAGGATATATCATGGAAGCAGAAGTAAGATATGGTGTGATTTTTGGCAACGGTGATGGTACAGAGTG
>RCNI01001169.1_pt1 | contig 23553 bp, 31 predicted proteins | sample 2041151 | NCBI WGS metagenome assembly RCNI01 (sample SAMN09708214, study PRJNA481090) | feces metagenome | isolation source: feces | place: Antarctica: Albino Rookery | reverse complement strand
GATCTTTCCACGGATGGGGCGGTGGTGTGACACATGCGATATGCCAGTACAGTCATTATATCACAGATGGCACCGACTGGCAAGAAAGGAAAAATCATGGATGAAAGAATGCAGCTTGCCCAGAAGGCGCAACTGGTGATCCAGCAGGAGTTGAGAGACCGCGCCGAGACAGGGAATCCAGTCGGTGTGGTCTTTTTGCCGAATGAATTGCTGTACGCAATGAAAGCAATGCCGAATACGGCGCTCAAGTACACCCATCAGGATGGAGAAACCATCTACGATGTGCCGGTAATCCGCTTTGAGAGCGACGATATGAGCCTGTATTTTTTGGCGTCTGCGCATTACTCCGATGGCCGTCCGGGAGTGCCGGAGTTTCATCACCGGCCGTATTACTACAATCCGAAGGAGGTCACCAATTATGGTATCAATGGATAACTGGGCCACACAAGCCCACGAGAAGATTCAGAAAGAACAGAAAAGCGTTTCTGGACAGAAGGAGAAGGCAATGGCCACGGCCGTGTGCGCTATGCTGAATGACTTTTGCAAGCAGGAACCTGAGTTTGCCCAAGCGGTCGTGCAGGGCGGCTCCATTCAGGCGTGTATGGAGGCCGTGGCCAAAGGCGTGGGTAGTTCCATCTCTGATCTGGATGCCTATAAAAGGGCCGTGCAGTTTTTCTTCCCGGGTGCCGAGATTCAGATGCAGATGAGCATTGATCTGATCGGCGCTGCTGGCGAGCCTGATCCTGCAGAGAAGGTACCCTCTGTTCATGCGGCGGGAGAAAAGCCAGCGGTCGGAAAGATCAATCTTGACCTTTCAAGTTTCTTCTGAGGAGGCAACGGTCATGACAGAAATGGAAAGAGCGCAGAAATTCGCAGCTGCAGCTCCAAAGCTAAGCAAAAAAGAGCTCGATGCCCTGAATGATCTTTTTCCGGCATATGCCTTCCGGAGAAATGCAAGGAGAGACATTTGGACGACTTGTTGCGGGAAATATGGGAAGATTCCAAACACGAGTGCGGGTGATGAAATCGTGCATGCGCATCACGAAGGGGAACCCAAAGGCTACGAATATAAACGGATGATAACTCATCAGTGCCCATTCTGCGGCAAGCCTGTAATCGTCAAAGAGCTGGGAAGAACCGGACAGAGAGGAAACCTCTCAGCGTACCGAAGGGCAATCATACTCAGATGGTACAAAGGGACGCTCTGGGGCACCGGATATGAATGCGTCAAAGAATACAAAGACCCTCAGAATTTGACGGAAAAGCCTCAATATGAGCTGGTAGCTGTTTACAGGTTCCAGCCCGGCAAAGCAGAATCATGCATCCGTTACTATTACAACAATCGTTCGCCGTTTACCAATATCACATGCCAGGAAGGGCCGTTGAGAGGGGCAAAATGGCACATTGACAGACCATTCCGGCAGACATACGAATACGGCACCAGTTACAGCATTATTGGTGCGAGCGAAATTCAGAAAAGTCCTCTCCGATACTGTTTTCAGAATGAAAAGAGTATCACACCGGATGTGATTGCGCTGACGGCGTGCTGCATATATCCTCGGCAGATTGAAATGCTGATGAAAGCCGGTATGGAAGACGTGGTATATGATCTGCTGAATCGAGGCGTTAAGCATGCAACCGCAATTAAATGGGACAGCCAGGATGTAAAAAATCCGTTTGCACTGAACCGTCAGCAGATGCGGGAATTCTTCGCAACAAACCGTAAGGTTGAGATTTTGGAGCTGTTCCATAGGCTGAAAGGAACCGCAAGTATCGCTCAGTGCGCTGAATGGGTGAAAAAGGGAATAGATATTCACACCACACCGATATTAGCCAGAAGATGGAACATCCCTCTCCATAAACTGATCAAGTATCTGGAGGGATATGTGGGATGCGCAAAGTACGGAGGCCTGCAAAGCATCGACAGCGCATGCCGTGTTTGGAGAGATTATGTTGAGGCAGCACAGTATCTGGATTACCCGCTCCACAGAGAAAATGTAATCATGCCGCCCCATCTGAGCGATGCCCATGATGAGGCTGTCAGACTCAGAAACCGGCAGATTGCTGAAGAAAATAAAAAGCAGCGTCAGCAGGAAAGGGTGCTCATCGCCAAAACCTATGAAAAAAGGAAGCAGGCGCTGGAGAAAAGATATGGCTATGAAGCAGACGGATATCGGATTTGCATCCCGGAATGCGCAAGTGATATCAAAAATGAGGGAATTGCCCTGAAGCACTGCGTTGGCGGATACGCAGAACGGCACATCAAAGGGACTTGCACCATCCTTTTTATGAGGAAGGTAAGCAACCCAGATGTTCCGTTCCTTACCATAGAGATGAGGGGGAATACGTTGGTCCAGATTCACGGCTATCGAAACGAAGGCTGCTACACCACTGCTGGAAGATTTGCTCCAGATCCAAGAGAGGTTTACAGAGAATTTCTGGACACATGGCTGTCATGGCTTAAAGCTGGAAGTAAACGGAATAAAGACGGAACCCCGAAAATCAAAAATAAAAAGGAGAAGATTGCATGAACAACAACATTACAGTCCGTGACATTGAAACTGTCACCACCGAAATCAAGACGATCCGCCGGCAGGCGCAGCAGGTCATGCTGCTGTCGGCCATTGAAATCGGCCGCAGACTGGCAGAGGCAAAAGAAATGCTGCCTCACGGTGAGTGGGGCAAATGGCTGGCTGAGTCGGTCGATTATAGCCAGAGCACGGCCGACAATCTGCTCCGGATCTACAAAGAGTACGGTACTCAGCAGGAATCCCTCTTTGGGAATATCTCAAATTCCGAAGCGTTTACGAAATTGTCCTACACCCAGGCACTGGCATTGCTGGCCGTTCCTGCAGAGGAACGAGAGAAATTCGCAGAAGCCAACCATGTGGAAGACATGAGCACCCGGGAGCTGCAGCAGGCCATCCGGGAGCGGGATCAGGCGAGGGCAGAAAGCCAGAAGTATTTTGATGATCTGGAAGAGGTAAGAGAAGACCTCCGCGCGGCCGATATGAGAGCCGAGGACAATCTGAGCCTGGCCAAAGATGCGAAAGAAAGAGCGGCCGCTGCTGAAAGAGACCGGCAGGAGCTCGAAAGCAAACTGTCCAAAGCTACGGACGCCCGGAATACCGCCGAATCCAAGGTGCAAAAGCTGCAGAACGACCTGATGAAAGCCAAAGAAGATGCCAAGAAGGCCAAGGAGCAACTGGCAGAAGCAAAAGCCCATCCGGAAATCCCAACATCCGTCATGGAGCAGATGCGGGCAGAAGTTACCCATCAGGCAGCAGAAGAAGCCACAGCAGATTTGCAGAAGCAGTTGGATGCGGCCAACCGTGTGGCAGAAGATGCCGAGAAGGCCAGGCGGGAAGCAGAGGAGGCTCTGGAGAACGCTCAGAAAGCGGCCAAGCTTCAGTCCCCGGAAATTGCCGTATTCGGTGCAATGTTTGAGGACCTGCAGGCCAGCATGAACCGAATCAATGACCATCGGCTGAAAACCGTGCAGTCAAATCCTGATGCTGCCGGCGGGATGTTGAAAGCCTTAAAGGCTGTCTACACCAAGGCTCTGCAAGAACTGGAAGCCTAGGAGTGTCGGAAGCTGATAAAGAAACGGGTCGCTGAACTGGCGGCCCGTGATAAGACAGGAGGAACAGGATTTGAAAAGTGTGATGCTTCCCATTCAGCCTAAGTACTGCCAGCTGATTGCCAGTGGCAGCAAAACAAATGAAATACGCAAGACAAGGCCCAAGATAAAGCCTCCGTTCAAGTGCTACATATACTGCACCAAGCCCAAAAAATGGTTTTTGATTTCCCGGGGTATGAGAATGGCGAAAGATTTTCTCTATAGGGGAGAAAGTAGGGAAGTAAGATTTGGGGACGCTTTAGAAATGGCGGGGAATGGAATCGACTTTGAACTGATGAACGGAAAGGTCATCGGCGAGTTTGTGTGTGACGAAGTCAGGTCATACACCGCAGAAAACTTGATCGTAAAGGAAGACGCGGAAAAAGTTCTTTCCGGGAGCTGTCTTTCCAGAAAAGAAGTGCTGGATTACACAAGGAAAAGGAATGGTCGAACGGCAATCACTGACTATTCTGATTTTTATGCATGGCACATCTCCAAACTCAAAATCTATGACAAGCCGAAGGGAATCAACGAATTTACCGGAGTCAAAAGAACGACCAACAGTATTGAGCTGTATCAGATGGAAAGAGCCCCTCAGTCATGGTGCAATGTTGCAGATATGGGCGATTGTAAATGAGAACAGGAGGAGAGAAAAAGAATGAGAAAGAATGCATTAGAGGTGTTGGTGCTTTTAGCAGTGCTGACCGGATCAATCCTTTTTTCTAGGTGGATCTTTGAAGTGGTTGTTGGCTCAGATCTTCCGGCATGGGTCAAATATCTCATACTCAGATAAGGAGGAACACATGATTGATAAAGGCAAAGCGATTGGTAAGCTGCAGATGCTCAAGGGTGACAGTAAGGGACTGGTGGCATCTGTATTTGATGTTTGTATCAATGGCATCAAAGAAATGCCGGAGGATGATGGCTGGATCTCTGTGAAGGAGCAGATGCCAGATGAACATCCAAGTTTTTTTAACCGTTTCTATGGTACACCGCGGTGGAACGATGGGATGTACCGGAAAACATCAAATGAAGTTCTGGTATCTGTACGGTACCCGTATGGCAAAAAAGCGGTGATGACAGCACGAACTAATGACGGGAAGTGGAATATATCCAGCATATATCAGGCGGAAGGAAGTTACACATTGGATGCCGTTGCCTGAATCACATAAGGAGGAAAAGGTATGACCAGAAAACGATTTGTTAAACTGCTGATGTCAATGGGAATTCTGCGAAACGAGGCTAATGTGATTGCACTCCTGGCACAGTATCAGACTGCGAAATTCTCCAAGAAAGAAGGGGAAAAGAAATGGCACAGCTGCAGCGGATCGTCCGCGGGGAACGACAGAAAGAGCTGGCCCGGCTGTTTGATGTAGCCAGTCAGAGGCACAACCGATGGACCGTGTGGTCAGATGCAATGCTGATGTTTGCTATTGCAATTTCAAATGCGGTCGACCTAATCCACAGGGAATTCCGGGAGCAGCTCTATATGGACACCATCAAGAAGTACAACCAGAAGGAAGTTGAAAGCATCGCTTACATGTTCGGCTTGGTCGTAGATGCTTTGGATGAAAACCCGGATCAGGACTTCCTCGGTGAGCTGTACATGAGCCTGGAGCTTGGAAACAAAAACAACGGCCAATTCTTCACACCGTATAACCTCTGCGTTTGCAACGCAAAGCTGCAGTGCAATGTAGCAGAGATGGTGGGCCGGGAGCATTGGTCCACGGTCAATGATCCCGCCTGTGGTGCCGGAGCTTTGCTGGTGGCCTTCGCTAATGAGGCGAGGGCCCAGGGGGTCAACTACCAGAAATCCGTGCTGTTTACAGCACAGGACATCGATATGGTCACCGCCTCTATGTGCTATGTGCAACTTAGCCTTCTTGGCTGCCCAGGCTATGTTGTGGTCGGTGACACCCTGGCCCATCCGGCCACCAGTTACGACCGCCGGGGCCTGATCCCGGTGGACAACGGCAATATTTGGTACACCCCAATGTACTACAGCGATATATGGCAAGGAAGACGGATTGCTTGGCAGATGGATCACATGGTATTCCGCCCGTCAGATCCGGGGCACCCAGTATTTGAGGAAACCTCTTCCGAAGCAACTATGCAAGAGCCGCAGTCGCTGGAAGAAACCTCAGCTGGTCAACTTTCGTTGTTTTGAGGTATCGCCATGAAGAAAGAATTTGTGAACAAAGTGCTCGAAAAGCTCGGAGATGGTTATAGCCAAAACCAGCGGTATGAGATTGAGCAGGCCCTCATCCTGTGTTTAGCCAATTACAACATGGAAGAGATAGGGCAGGACTTGGTTCCATACAGCGTTGATGAAAAAGAGCGACTTTTCAAGCTCTTCCTGATAAACAAAAAAATCGAAGGATGTACGGACAACACACTCCGCTTTTACGCAGCTGAGATTCGCCGACTCGGGTATTTCTGCAAAAAACAGTGGGCCGATGTGACCACAGATGATATCCGCCTCTATCTGGCCCACTTGAGCATGGAGCGCCACTGCTCCAAGACGACACAGGATAATAGCCTGAGAGTGTATCGCAGTTTCTTCGGCTGGCTGTCGACAGAGGAACACATTCCGAAGGATCCTACAGCCCGGATCAAGAAGATCAAGACCGAGAAAAAAGTGAAAAAGCCATTCAGCGAGATCGAGATTGAGAAGCTTCGGAATGGTGCCAGAAATCCGAGAGAACGAGCTGTTGTAGAGGTGCTTCTGTCAACCGGCGTTCGAGTTAGCGAGATGGAAAGAATGAACCGGGCAGACTTGGATGGGGATCAGATGATTGTGCACGGAAAAGGGGAAAAAGAACGGTATGTTTACCTCAATGCCAAGGCTATTGTTGCGCTGGGGAATTACCTGGAAACCCGGAACGATGATAAGCCTGCGTTGTTCGTCAGCTTCGATAAGCCTTATGACCGGCTGAAAAAGTCATCAATTGAAACTATGGTTAGAGAACTTGGGAAGGAGCTCGGAATCGATAATGTCCATCCGCACCGCTTCCGCAGGACGGCTGCCACGGTGGCACTTAATCGTGGAATGCCCATTGATCAGGTACAGCAGATGCTAGGCCATGAGCAGATAGCAACTACAACTATTTACGCAAAGACGCTCTCTGAAAGCGTCAAGGCAAGTCATAAGAAATATTTAGCATAATTACTGAAAGGACGAACGACAATGCCAAATCCACATCTTAACACATCAGGACTGCCAGATCCGACGGCCTACGAAGCCATCAAGGAAATATCTGCAGAAGAGATGCGTTTTCAGACCCTCCTCAAAACCATTAAGAATGTAATCCGCCTTTCGGATTTCGAGCTAGAGAATCGAATCGAGCTGCGGGATAGAAGAACTGGAAAGGTTTACCGGTGATCCTGTGGCCGGCGGATTACATTTTGACAGTCTGGCAGACCTGCCTCCCAATATGAGAGCCCAAGTTGCGGCACAGATGATAAAAGCTCCAGAGCGTGTCAAGCAGGAGAAAACACCCGAGAAAGGCAGTAAGTACCACAACATCAAAACCCAGGTGGAGGGCCTGACCTTCGACAGCCGAAAGGAGGCCCACCGGTATGAGATCCTGATGAAGGCCCAGGAGCTGGAAATCATCCAGGACCTGCGCCTGCAGCGGGATTACACTCTGCAGGAAGCATACACAACGCCGGATGGCAAGCGAATCCGGGCCATCCGGTATAAAGCCGATTTTACTTATAAAGTCTGTGCCGCTGCTAGGCAGATCATAGACAGCAGGCGGCAGCTGTACCTGTGGTTTAATCTGCAGGACCTGGACTTTTGGAGCAAAAACAGCGGACAGCCGTGGGAAGTCGTGGAGGATGTGAAATCTAAAGCCACGAAAACAAAGACCTACATTATAAAGAAAAAGCTCATGGCCGATCAGGGACATGACATACGGGAGGTGTGATTGGATGATTGATTTGAGGAATGGGGCTTCAATTCTGGTATCGCCTGAGTTTGCCCAATTGGAGGATGGCCATAAAAGCCCAAAATGCAAGGAAAAGCATTGGGGGAAAGTGATTTACATACATCCGTTGGGCCGATTTGTGGTCGTAGAATTCTCCTTTCCTGCGGGGGAAATTCGAGAAGCATTTACATTGTCCAAATGAAATTATAGACGAATTCATGGTCCAGCCGCTTTATGGTTGGGCCATGACAAAGTTTGTTTTCTGCTGTTGGATATCGACGGTAGAAAAGAGATTTTGTAGAGGGGGTATTTTTATGCGTAGAGTTAAACGGCGGATTTTCTCTGGATCCATCTGTGAACAGATTGTTTTTAATGTGTCAGATCGAGTGCATAACCTTAAAACTGCTAAGCCACGACCTCGCTTCAAATCGGAAGAAGAACGGGAGAAGCACAAGTTGGAGATTTCCAGGCGGCGACATATTCGAGGATTTCAGGCCAACTTTTCACCCAGCTCCATTTATTCAACCTTGACTTTTAGCGATGAGTATGAAGTCCATACATTCCCGGAGGCACGGAGGATTAGGGATAATTACTGCCGGCGGCTGCTTCGTGCCTATCCTAATTCGGTCATATACATTTATATGGGGCGCGGAAAGTCTACCCACCGAATCCATTTTCACATGGTTTCAGAAGGGATTCCAGAGGAAGGTATTCACAATAAATGGACCTGGGGAAGTATTCTGAGAACCGCAAATCTGCGCGAACATAATTATTTTGAAGGGAAGGATCGTGGTCAGGATTATAGCGGCCTTGCAAATTATCTGTTTGACCACTGGACACCAGAACAAGGTGGACACCGGTGGAAAGCTTGCGGCCGTGTAAAAAAGCCTGAGATAGAAAATCCAACAGAAATTGTCAGAGAATACTCTGAGTCAAAGCCGCCTCGTGCGCCAAAAGGATACACGCTAGTTGAAACCAGAGCTACAAAATATGGATATCTCTATTTCAAATATGTATTGGAGCCGCCGAAGCGCAAACGGAAAAAGAAAACAAATCAGCTGATCTCCTGATCAGTTTGGTAAGCCTTGTAAATGTGTAAAGTTTTAAGACCATGGAAGAACAGAAGGGAGCAGAATGATGAGTAAACCAAGATATAACTGGTGGGGACATGCAAAAGCTATCGTCAGGTCTTATCCAGATCTCCAAGCAGAAGATGCGGATCTCCACCAACAGAAGTTGACACCTACATACGACGGGATGCCTAAGGGTGCAGGAGATGGAAGAGGATTGGAAAACAATGCTCTTAGAGAGCTCCCGCTGTGTAAGCAGCGAGAACTTGATGGCAATCGAGATCACGAAGAAGCTGCCGTCTGGACAGGATCGGCTGCGGATGATTGATCTGGTGTACTGGCGGGGGAGCCATACCATCGACGGTGCTGCTTACAAGATCCATGTCCACACTCAGACTGCGAAAAACTGGAACGGAGATTTCATCCGCGCAGTTGGTCGTGCTATGGGGTGGATGGACGGACTTGAATAGATTTGTACCCAAGAGCCATAAAAGTGTGATTTGATATTAGCATCAGAGCATTGCGAGAGGGGATTTAGCTAACCGGAGTAATCGGGCTGGCTATCCCACCGCTCTGATCGTGGTGTGCTTCCGGTCGTACATCACGACATGCGGGTATAGCGCAGTTGGTAGAGCGCATGCTCTGGGGGCATGAGGCCACAGGTTCGAGTCCTGCTGCCCGCACCACCGCACAAAAGGAGTCCAATATGGCTATCACTCAGAGGCGTCTTCGCCAGTTGATCGAGTTAATACAGCAAGGCAGAGAACATGAATTCTATCTCTGGCCGGAATGGCGAAATGAGGCCTACGGAATGAGAGCCACGGTGCTCAGGCTTGATCGCTACGAATGCCAGGAGTGCAAGAAGAAAGGACGCTACCGACCGGCGACCATCGTCCACCATGTCAAGCACCTCAAGAATCGGCCGGACCTTGCGCTGTCTATCTTCGACGGCGAGGAACGGCAGCTTGAGAGCGTGTGTAAGCAGTGCCACGAAGATCTTCACCCGGAATCTCAGCGTCAGTTTGCATCCGCCGTTGCACCACTGACAGAAGAGCGGTGGGATTGAGCACCATACCCCCGGTCAAAAAAACGGGTCGAATCTGCAAAGCGTATACTCGCATGGGTCCAAGACATTCGGGAGATTCCCGCGCCCGCGTGCGAGAGGGAGGGGGTAAAACAGCAGAAAAGGAGGGCCACAGATGGCGAAAGATCAAAATTGCAAACCGAAATCGTGGAAAAGAACGGGTGCGTATAAAGAACTCGAAAAAGACCTTTTGCAAGGCCTCCGGGATGCCGGAATGGACCAGCCTCGGTATCGGGATCTCGTTGAGGAATACATGATCTGCTGGATTCAGGTCAAAGAGCTGGATGAGGACATCAAGGAGCGCGGTACCTGGGTGCCTTACAAGAACGGCAGCCAGACAGGCATGACGGAAAATAAATCTCTCGGAACAAAAATCCGGTTACTCAAGACCATGGACGATATTTTCCGGCGGTTGGGGTACCAGGACGAAGCCAGGAACAGGAGAAGTGCTGCAGCAATGACATCGGACGGTGAGGATGATGAGCTGTAACATAGATCCCAGAATTCTGGAATTTATGGAGCTGGTGGAGTCCGGGAAGCAGAAGGCAAACGACGATGTCCTGGCGCTGATTTCTCAGGTCCGGCATGCATTTGAAACCGAGCCAATCTACACAGACACAGAACAGTTTGACCGGTATCTGTCTCTTCAGAAATATTTCCCATATCAGCTGCTGCCGTGGGAAATCTTCGTACTGGGCCTCTGGTGCTGCACTTACTATCAGGGAACAAAAAAGCCTAGATGGAAGAAATTCGTCGGTATGGTCGGAAGAGGCGCCGGCAAAGATGGATTCATTGCCTTTGTCATTGCCTGTATGCTGAGCCCGTACAATCCGGTCGAACATTACGATGTTGACATCTGCGCCAATAACGAAGACCAAGCCATGCGGCCGGTTCTCGACTTTGTCGATGTCCTTGAATCGCCGAAGTGGGAGAAGAAGCTGAAACGCTTTTATTACCACACCAAAGAGCAGGTCACCGGCACAAAGACCAAGAGTGTTGCTAAAGGTCACACAAATAACCCGAAGGGCCGGGACGGCCTACGATCCGGTATGGTGATCTTCAACGAAGTACACCAGTATGAAACATATGACAACATCACTGTTTTTACCACAGGTATGGGCAAGGTGGCGGAGCCCAGGGTTGGCGTATTCTCATCGAACGGTGAAGTGTCTGATGGACCGTTGGATGATTATCTCGCGACAGCTGAAGAAGTTCTACATCACAGGGAACCGGACAACGGTACCCTGTATTTTATTTGCCGTTTGAACTCCATCGAGGAAGTCCATGACGAAGCAAACTGGGAGATGGCTAATCCATCGCTCCCGTATTTTGATACCCTGAGGGATGAAATTAGGGATGAATACCGGGCATGGCTGGCCAAGCCGGAAGAGAATTCTAGCTTTATTACCAAACGCTTCGGAATTCGAAACGGCAAAAAGGAAATTGCGGTTACCGCTTATGAGAAGGTTCGGGAGACCAACAAGCCACTTCCGAACCTTCGAGGATGGTCCTGTACGGTCGGAATTGACTATGCAGAACTCAATGACTGGGCAGCCATCAATTTGCATTTCAGGAAAGGAGATATGAGATATGACATCAATCATGCATGGATCTGTTCGCAGTCCTTGACGCTGCCACGGGTGAAAGCTCCGTGGCGGGACTGGGTGCAGGAAGGGCATTGCACCATCGTTGATGATGTGTCAATCTCGCCGAAGCTGCTGGCTCGGTACATCGTGGAGGCAAAATCAAAGTACCGGATCAAGAAGCTGGCGATGGATAACTTCCGGTGGACAATGCTGGCGGAAGAGTTCCGAAAAATCGGATTTGATGCAAAGGATAAGAACCGGGTCAAGCTGATCCGGCCTTCGGACATCATGCAGGTGGATCCGGTTATCCAGGAGCTCTTCGACCGTGGCCTGATGACATGGGGCAATAACCCATGCCTGCGTTGGGCAGTCAACAACACCAAACGAGTCAGAAGTTCCAGAAAGAAAGGCGTAGATACAGGAAACTTCATCTATGCCAAAATCGAAGCCAAAAGCCGGAAGACTGACCCGTTTATGGCTTTCGTGGCCAGTGTGGTGATTGAGGATGCGCTCGGTACAACACCAACGGCAACACTCCCGAAGATGGGAGCCGTTGCCCTATAAAGGAAGTGAGAAATTGGGATTCAAGTTTTTTGATTTTATTAAATCGAAGGGGACGGGGAAGACATCCTATCAGGAAATCGCTGTACATGAGTTTTTTGAAGCAGCGCAAGAATATGAGATTCGCAATCTGTGTTGGATGACCTGCGTGGATATGATTGCCAATGCGGTCGGCCGGTGCGAAATCAAAACCTACATGGGCGGAAAAGAGGTTCGGGAACGGGAATATTACATGTGGAATGTCGAGCCGAACGACAACCAGAACAGCAGCGCATTCTTGCACAAGCTGATTTGCAAATGGATGGAAGATGGCGAAGCTCTGATCATCAGTACCAAGAGTCGCCGCGGTACGGAAATGCTTCTGGTGGCGGATGAATTCATTCCGTCGAAGACATATCCCAAAAAGGAAAACGAGTATACAGGAGTCCGGGTGGGCGAAGTCACCTATGATAAGACATTCCGGGAGCGGGATGTCATCCATGTTGTGCTGCCTCATAAGAATCTGAAGGAAGTTATAACTGCTATGTATAAGAGCTACTACCGGATGTACGATGCAGCTGTCAGGGCCTACACCTACGGCGCCGGAAATCATCTCAAGGTGCATGTCGATGAGATTGCATCCGGTGAAGACGGCTGGGAAGGTAAGTTCAGCGATATGATTCAGGAACAGATCAAGCCCTTCCTGGAGAGTAATGGCGCTGTTCTTCCGGAGTTCGAGGGGTACAAGTACGAAGATATGTCCAACCGAACTGCACAAAAGAACGACACCAGGGACATTAAAGCTATGGTTGAGGATATCTTCCAGTTTACCGCTGGAGCTCTGCATATTCCCGTTGTGCTGGTCAACGGCAAGGTCGAGGCAGTAAAAGACGCCAACAGAAGATGGCTGACAGAAGGCATTGACCCGCTTTGTGACCAACTGGAGGAAGAAAGCAACCGAAAGCGGTACGGCTATGAACAGTGGAGACAAGGAAATTACCTGCTCTTTGATACTTCCTGCATCAATCATTTTGACATGTTCGATGCGGCGGCCAATATTGAAAAGCTGGTGGGCTCCGGTGCTTTTACAATCAACGATATCATCAGAGCGGCCAATCGTGCGCCCATCGATGAGCCGTGGGCAAATCAGCACTTTATGACCCTAAATTTTACCCCTATGGAGAAGGCCGTTAGCGGCCTGACAGAACATGAAAAGGAGGAGGACGATGAGTAAATACAAGCAGATGTGGGAAATTAAACAGTCTGCCGCCGAAAATGCGGTAGACCTTTACATCTATGGAGATGTGAAGCCAGATGGACATGACTGGTGGACGGATGAGATCATCGAGAGCGAAACCAGCGCCAATCATTTCCGGGAGGCACTTGCAGAGTATTCTGCAGCCAAGCAGATCAATATCTACATCAACAGTTATGGTGGCAGCGTCTTTGAAGGTACGGCCATTTATAACCAGCTTATGAGACATCAGGCTCACAAGACGGTCTATGTGGACGGCTTTGCCTGCTCGATTGCGTCTGTTATTGCCATGGCTGGCGATGAGGTGGTCATGCCGAGAAATGCACTCATGATGATCCACAATATGTGGATGAATGTGGCAGGCAATGCGGCGGAGCTGAGAAAGGCTGCTGATGATCTGGACACCATCAATGCAGCCGGTCGGGCGGCATACCTTGCCAAAGCCGGAGACAAGCTGGATGAGAAAAAGCTAATCGGCCTGATGGACGGTGAGACTTGGCTGAATGCCGAACAGTGTATGGAGCTGGGCCTTGCTGACCGGTATGCAGAAGAGGACGCAGATATGAAGAATGCTGCGGAAGTCCTGCAGAAGGCAGGTCTGAATCTGAACCAGCGAATTCAGATCCAGAAGAGTTTGGCTGCCCAGTTGAGAAATCTGCTTGCTGGAGAACCTCAGCAGAAGAAAGAAACTGAAAACAAGCCCACCGGCATCATGAGGATGCTGGCTGGACTTTAATTTTTGAAAAGGAGAAATACATATGAAATCCAATGATATTCAGAATCGCGATGATATCCGTGCCCTGATGCAGAAGGCCGTCAAGAATGACGACACCGTGGGCTTCATCGCAGCATTCGACGAAATGCTGGAGTCTATCAAGGAGGAAGTGAAGGCGGAAGCGAAGGAGGACTATGACCAGCGCCTGACCAATCTGCAGCAGAGCATGGATTCTCGGATCCTGCAGAATCGCGGTGTCCGTCAGCTGACTAGCAAGGAAACCGAATACTACCAGAAGCTGATCGGTGCCATGAAGGATCGCGACCCCAAGCAGGCCGTATCCAATCTGGATGTGGTGATGCCCAAGACCATCATCGATACGGTCTTTGAGGATCTGCGGACCAAGCATCCGCTGCTGTCTCACATCAATTTCATTCCTTCTGCCGGTGCGGTGGAACTGATCATGAACACCAACGGCAAGATGGAAGCTGTGTGGGGAAATCTGACCGATAAAATCGTGAAGGAACTGACCGGCGGCTTCAAGAAGGTAAACACCAGCCTGCTCAAGCTGACAGCCTTTCTGCCTGTGGCAAAATCTATGCTGGATCTGGGACCCGATTGGCTGGATCGCTTTGTGCGTGCAGTCCTGTATGAGGCGCTGGCCAACGGCATGGAAGCGGGCATTATTGCCGGTGATGGCAAAGAAAAGCCTATCGGTATGATCAGAGATGTGGGCATCGGAGTCGCTGTCATCGATGGCGCTTATCCTGAAAAGACTCCTATCAAGATTTCTGATTTCGAGGTAACTACCGTGGGCAATCTGCTGTCTCTGCTTGCTGTTGATGATAACGGCAAGCCCCGTAATGTTACCGATGTTATCCTGATCTGTAATCCTCAGGATTATCTGCAGAAGGTGATGCCGGCAACTACGGTCCGTGCACCTGACGGCACCTATCGCAGCGATGTGATGCCCTATCCTATGACCATCATCCAGTCTCCCAGTGTCGAGAACAACCGTGCTGTTCTCGGTATCTCCAGTCGGTACTTTGCCGCAGCCGGTACTGCAAAGGATGGCCGCATTGAATATTCCGACGAGTACCATTTCCTCGAAGATGAGCGTGTCTATCTGATTAAGACCTACGCTAACGGCATGCCAAAGGACAACAGCTCTTTCCTGTATCTGGACATCAGCGAGCTGCTGCCGGTCATTTTCAAGGTCCTCAGTGTAACCGATACGCCCTCCAATGTGGCTACTCTGTCCGATCTGAAGATCGGCAACCTGAAGCTGACTGAGAGCTTTGCCCCTGAGACCATCACCTATACTGCAACCACCAAGGATGCAACGAACATTATTAAGGCTATGCCTTCTGACGCCGGTGCGGACATTAAGATCATGGTCGGCGAGACCGAAGTGCTCAATGGTACTCCCGCAACCTGGCAGACTGGTTCTAACACCGTAACCATCCATGTCACTGCAGCGGACGGTTCCACTACCAAGGACTACACCGTCACCGTCACTAAATCCTGATGGGGGGACCGACAGATCAGGAACAGAGATTATTTACCGAAGTTAAAAACTATTTGAACATAACCTGGGACGATCCAGACACGGATGCAAGAGTCCGTGTCTGGATCCAGTCCGGCATGGTGTATCTGGACAAGAAGCGAGGAGCTCCAACAGATTACACGAAGCCGTCTGTCAGTAAGACGCTTCTGCTGGAGTATACCCGGTATATGAGAGATTCTGCCCTGGATGTGTTTGAAAATAACTATCGGTCGATGATCCTGTCCATGCAGCACGAAAGGTCGGTGAGCGCCTATGTGGAAAAAACCGTATCGAAAGAATAATGCAATTTCCCAATCGTTTGGTAGCGGCGTTGTGACGGTGTATGCCGTGGAAGACGAAGGGAAACCGGGCCTGCGTCCGGTCAAGCTGCTGAAGAGAAAGTTTTCCCTTGCATATGAAAATCAAAAGCTGGGAATTCAGAGATTCTATTCAGGTCAACAGAATCAGGTTGAGATTCAAAGAGTGATCCGGTGTCCAAATCCCGGCCGGATCAGCTCGCAGGACATTGCAATCACAGAGGACGGAAATCGATACTGCATCCACATGATCCAGATGGTCCCGGGTGTCTTTCCAGATTCCGTTGACCTGACGCTGTCCAGGATTACACAGGATTATGATAAAGCTGAGGTGATCGCTGAATGACCTGGCATGAAAAAATTGTACAGGCGCATCTGGCGGTCACCTCAGAAGTGAGCCACCAAGAACGAATGAAATCCAGCCGATATTTTGTTTGGCAGGAAGAAAAGCCTAACGATTTTTCGGCAGATAATCGGCATTGCGAGCGAATCATGACCGGAACAACCGATTTGTTTACAAAAATGGAATTTGATCCATGGGTTGAACAACTCGGTAAGTCCTTTGACGATTTCGGCATTTCTTGGGAGCTTAACTCAATTCAGTATGAAAAAGATACTGGATTTACACATTATGAGTGGGTTTGGAGTGTATGACCATGGCGAAAATATCGTTTTCACGGGATAAAGAATACATGCAGAAACTCAGAAAACTGGAAGAAAGATTTACCACGGATGAAGTGATCGAGAAAGCGGTTTATAAAGGAGCTGGTATTGTTACAGATGCAATCCGAACCCATTTATCGAAAATACCAACCGTGAAATATCGGCATTTATCTAAAGGTGAAGTATTCACTGGTCTTTCAGAATATGAGAAGAAAGACTTAGAAGCCAGTTTCGGCTTAACAAAGATCCGAAAAGATAGAAATGGTTTTATTCACGCAAAGGCTGGTTTTGATGGCTATGGGAGCTTCCCAACAAGATCCTATCCTAAAGGTGTGCCCAATCAGCTACTGGCCCGGTCCGTAGAAAGTGGATCGACAGTGCGAATGAAAAAGCCTTTTGTTCGGCCGGCGGTAAATGCATCTCGCAAAAAGGCAATCGAAACCATGGAAGAGGTTATCGATGATGAACTAAAGAAAATATTTTAGGAGGAACATTTTATGCCTAAAGCAAATGGTAGAGTAGTCACAGGATTTTCCCATCCTGTGGTTGCAAAGTATGACTATGACGGCTCTGCTGTTACATATTCGCAGGGCATGGTTTTGGCGCGCGGTGTCAGCGTAAAACTTGGCATCAATACATCGGACAGCAACGACTTTTTCGCCGATAACTCCCTTGCTGAAAGTGAAAGCGGTGAGTTTACTGGCGGTACTGCGAATCTTGTTGTAGATGGACTTCACCCTGCGGCAGAACAGTTTGTGCTCGGCCTGCCGAAACCCGAAGCCGTTACCTATGGCGAATCCAAGACAATCAATGTGACAAAGTATGGTTCCGCAGCAAAGGCACCATATGTGGGAATCGGGTATGTTGTGGAGTATACCTCTGATAAAACGAAGATCTATGTGCCTACAATTCTGCGCAAAGGAAAGTTTCAGCAGCCCAGCTCCAATGCCAAAACCAGAGAAAAGGGGGCTGAATGGCAGACCCAGGAGCTGGTGGCGGATATCGCCAGAGATGATACAGCCGGTGCGGACTGGAAGTGGATCGGCGAGGATCAGACTACCGAAGCTGATGCTATTGCTGTGCTCCACGGCCTTTTGAATGTTACAGCTGTGCCCGTTGCCGTAATGGCCAAGGAGAAGAAATATGGTTAAGGTAACAATTCGGGGGAAGGAATTCCCCCTCTGCCTCACTGTTGCAGCACTGGACAAAATCAATGAGAAGTGCGGCGGCCTTAATAAACTCATTGACTGGATTACCGGCAACGGCAATGTATCAGAAGGAATTTGTAACACCGCATGGATCCTCGGTCTGCTGATTGAAGAAGGGGAGGAAAACCGGCTGGTTGAGACAATGTTTGAGGCAAATGCTCAAACTGAGCGTAGAGAGGTTCCAAATTCCGAGGCACTGGCACACCTTCTGACGCCTAGAACTGCAAAAGAATACAGAGTGCCTGTATTGGATGCAGTTATGGAATCTATATCTCAGACTATCGAGGCAGAGAACTCAAAAAACGGGGAAAACGCAGGGCAGAAGTAACACTTTGCTCTGCGTGGTTTTTGTATTGGGGTCGCATCTTAGGCATGAGCAAACGAGAAGTTATGCATACTCGCATTGGAGAAATGTTTGATATGCTAGCTTGTCATGCGATTGCCAATGGTGCTGCCCCAAAAAAACAATCAATGTACGATTACGATGAAGCAATAAATGTGAGGTGAGTGCTATGGGGTATAACATTGGTCCTAAAATCGGAATCGATGGCGAAAGTGAGTTTCGTGCTCAAATTCGTCGAATTAACGATGAGTACAAAGCGTTGGAAGCTGAAACCAGGGCACTAACTTCTACATTTGAAGCTAATGGAGATGAGCAAGGGAAATTGAAATCCCAGTCTGCTCAGTTGGATAAGCAGATTGAAAAGCAAAAAGAGAAGATTGCTCTGCTTAGTGATGCTGTCAAGAAAGCATCTGATAAGTACGGAGAAGGTTCGTTAGAAGCTACTAGGCTTCGTGGTGCCCTATATGATGCGCAAGCTACAGTAGGGAAACTTGAATCAGAAATGAAATCTGCAGATTCTCGACTGGATCAGTTTGCAAAAGGTATGGAGGATGTTGAAGACAGTACAGAAGATGCCAATAAAAAACTGATTGATTTTGAAGATATTCTGACTGCTAATTTCATTTCGGATATTGCTACATCTTCGTTACACAAAGCTGCTGATTTGATTGTTGATTTCGGAAAGGGAAGTGTAGAAGCAGCATCGAATGTAAAAGCTGCAAAATCTCAGTTTGAACAAACATTTGGTGATTTGCAGAAAAACGCAGAAAGTATCCTGCAAGAGATTTCTGACGATACCAATATAGCTACCACCAGAATGAAGGGCGACTTCACAAAAATGTATGCCTTTATGAAAACGGCAGGTACTGAGTCCGAACAGGCATTAAGCCTGTCCGGCCGTGCCATGATTGCCGCTGCTGATAATGCTGCATACTTTGATAAGTCCATTGAAGAGGCTACAGAGCAGCTGCAATCCTTTTTGAAGGGCAATTATGCGAATGATGCTGCTCTCGGAATTTCAGCCACTGAGACTACAAGGAACGCCAAAGCCAATGAACTATATGCAAAGAGTTTCAAAGATTTAAGCGAGTCTCAAAAAGTCGAAGTGCTGCTGGCAATGGTTGAAGCTGGCAATGCGGCATCTGGAGCAATTGGTCAGGCGGCCCGAGAGTCGGACGAATGGACAAATGTTACCGGAGAATTGTCTGAAGCGATGCGGATGCTTCAGGCAGAACTTGGTAAACCGGCCATTGCATTGGCTACACCAATGATCAAGGATTTAACTGGGTCAATCTATGATCTGCTTAAAAAAAGTGACTTTGAGGTTGCTTTTGAAAAACTGGCAGACGGAATGGACACTTTTAGTGGATCTGTTGAAAGTGCTCAAAACCGCTTTGAAAAGCTCTCCAAAAACACAGAAGCGAATGCTTATGCAGCTGAGCTTTATGTCAGGCAGTTAAAGGATTTGGAAACCACCGGATTAAAAACGGTAGAATCTCAAAAAGCCTATGCGGCCATTGTGGATGAACTAAATGGATTGCTGCCGGGAATGAATCTTGCAATAGATGAACAAACCGGCCTGGTAGATCAGAACACAGACTCCATCTATAACACCATCGAGGCGTTAAAGAAGAAGGCTATTTTCGAAGCTCGACAAGAAAAATACACGGAAATCTTGCAGGCGCAGGGAAAAGCCGTTGTTGATCTGGAAGAGGCAGAAAGAACCCTTAACAATACCGAGTATGAGGGAGAAGATCTTAAAAAGCGGCTGAAAGCAACCAGTGAGGAATTATCCAAAGTCCATAGCGAATTGGCAGAAGTCGAGAGGCATACCGCATCCAGTTATGCTGCTTCTGCCGGCGGGGCTACAGATCTGATTGCAAAAAAAGAACAGTTACGACAGGAATCATCAAGACTGGGCGGCCAGCTTATGCAGCTGCAAAATCAAATCGATGCCAACGAAACAGAACAGGAGAAATTAACTGAGGCCATTAAAGAAGGCAAGGCTGCAGTTTCTCAATATGACGACCAGCTGAAGGGTGTTGTCGGAACATCTGGTGCTGCAACCCAGAAAAACGATGAGTTGAAATTGTCTGTTGCTGATGTGCAGGCACAGTTAGATCAGCTTGCTTTGGAGTATTCCGAAGCTTCGGAAGCGGCTCGTCAGTCGATAGATACTCAGATCGGTTTATTCGATGCCTTAGCTACTGAGAGCGACTGGACGGCCCAGAAGATTATTTCTAATTGGCAAAATCAGCAAGCTGCTTTTGATAATTACGCATATAATCTGCAAAAAGCAGTGGATATGGGACTGGACGAAGCGCTGGTAAACCAGCTTGCAGATGGTACAGAACAGTCTATGCAGATTTTGAATGCACTGGTTAATGACACATCTTACAGTGTGGATGAAATCAATACAAATTTCTGGAAAATGTCTCAATCTCGAGATGCGGTTGCCAATGCGATGGGTGCCATCGAATCTGAGTACAATCAGGGAATGAGCACGATTAAGAGCTCTGCCAGACAGGACGGTATTTACATCGTTGATGGTGTTGCAGGTGGTGTTGAGGACTACAGTTGGCGACTTGGAAGGGCTATGCAAAGCCTGGGATCCACTGGCCTAGGTGCTTTCAACCGAACTATGGAAATCAATTCACCCAGTAGAAAGATGAAAAAATCCGGTAAATGGACAGTTGAAGGTGCCGTCGATGGCGTCGATGAAAATATTAAGAAATTCGAGCAATCGATGGAGCAACTTGCCAATGCAGGTCATGATGCATTTTTGGAACGACAACTGCAGTCGGCTGCAGACTTTTCGAATGTTATGCCAATCCAACCAAACCAGATATCGACAGTTAACAAGACCAGTATCGGCAGTAATGTTTTTAATATATATCAGCGAGATGGAGAAAGTACGGATGATTTGGTGGAAAAAGTTATTGACACCATGGAAAACATGATAATGCAGAAGGGAGATGCCGTTGGTGCTCACAACCTACGAAACTGAACGAGAAAAATTTCTTTCCAGGGTTAGGCAAAATGGTTTCTCATTTGCGGGTAGACATTCGTCTGAATTCAAAATGTATGTCGAGAGATACCCAAGGCAAATGGTTCCCAAAAGGAAAAGAACAACCATTGCTGTCCCTGGAAGGAATGGGGACTTGCATATCACGGAAGATGCATTTGAAAATGCCGTTCAAACATATGAATGCTATTTCCATGATTGCATTCCTATGCCGGAAGCTGCCCATGAAATTAAGCGCTGGCTGACTGGATCTGTTGGGTACCAGGAGCTGATAGACGGGTACGACTGTAATGCTCTGCGTCGTGCAATTTTTGTGGGACCTATGGATATTGAAAATACGCTGAATCGGTATGGGCGGTGCATAGTCACATTTAGCTGCATGCCACAGGTATACGATTCCAATAGCTTTCGCACAGAAATGCACGATAAGCCTTTTGAGGTGCTTACAAGCAATGAGTTCCCGGCTCTTCCGTTAATTACATTATACGGAAATGGTCCTGGCACAATTACTGTCGGAGATATTACAGTGCAGGTCAAGGAGTTGGATGCCCAGCTTACTCTTGATAGCGAAACGCAGAACGCATACCGACTGCTGAACGGCACAATGGTCAACAAAAACCGAACGGTTATTGCGCCGGAATTCCCGGTCCTTCGGGGGAAAACGAGAATTAGTTGGACTGGTGGAATTACTCATATTGAAATTGTAAAAAGGGAGTGGTGTTTGTGAAACCGGTCTTGTACGATGAGTTAGAAAAGACATTTGAATCTAATGGACTGGGAATCCTGAATGATGCAATCAAATCACCAGTAACAGAAGAATTAAACGGACAGTTTGAACTCATGATGCAGTATCCCATTACAGGTATTCACTATGAGGAGATAGCGCTGCGCCGGATCATCCTTGCAAAACCTGATCCAGTGCGATCACCTCAGCCATTCCGGATATATCGAATTTCAAAGCCAATCAATGGAATCGTAACGGTATATGCTCGTCATATAGCTTACGACTTGTTGGGTATTCCAGTATCGCCATTTACGGTATCTGGAGTGCAGTCGACTCTCCAGAATCTCAAAACTAAAGCAATCACACACTGCCCATTTTCGTTTTCGACGGATAAGCAAACATCTGCAAAAATGACGGTGGGAGTTCCGAAGACTATCTGGTCTTTGCTGGGCGGCTCAGAAGGATCTGTCCTTGATGTGTACAGAGGCGAGTGGGAATTCGACCGCTTCGATGTGCGCCTTTGGAATCATCGTGGAACGGATAGGGGCGTAACCATTCGATATGGCAAAAATCTGACTGATTTAGAACAGGATGAAAACTGTGCCAATTGTTACACTGGTGTTTGTCCGTATTGGACAAGCTATGACGGTGATACTGTTATGCTGCCTGAAAAGATTGTGAAGGCTCCTGGTACATACACCTATGAGCGGATTCTTCCATTGGATCTGTCTTGTGAGTGGAATGACAGGCCTACGGAATCACAGCTCAAAACCAGAGCAGAGCGATATATTAGGGATAATTCCATTGGAATACCTAAGGTATCACTTAAAGTGAAATTTGTATCGTTGGACCAGACCGACGAATACAAAGATCTGGTGCTGTTGGAACGCGTGCTCTTGGGAGATACAGTTTCTGTATCATTTGCTAAGCTAGGTGTTGATGCCATGTCGAGAGTTGTTAAAACTCAATATGATCCAATCACTGAGCGTTATATTCAAATTTATCTGGGCAGCGTTAAATCAAATATTGCCGACACCATCGTGCATCAGCAACAGCAGATTGAGCAAACACCATCTATGACGGACCTGGAAAAAGCAAAAGCAGCGGCAACAGCATGGCTCACCAACGGCAGAGGCTATAAAGTAGAGAGGCGAGATGAGCACGGCAATACCGTAGATACCCTCTATCTGGACAAGCCTGATATCAATCAAGCAGTGAATGTTCTGAGAGTCGGACAATCTGGAATTGGATTCTCCCGTTCTGGCGTTAATGGGCCCTATGTTTCTGCGTGGACGCTGGATGGTAAATTTAATGCCGGGTTTATCCAGACCGGTGAGCTCAATGCCAATCTAATCAAGACCGGTGTAATTGAATCCATTGACGGTAGTGTAAAGATGGATCTGTCAAACGGTCAAGTTGTGGTGGATACCAGAATTGAGGGTAAAGAGGGACGATTTGTTGTTGATTCCCTGGGCATCAACGGTTATGGATACGATATTATTTCGGAAAGTTATTACCACTCACTTATTATAGATCCAGGCGGCAGAAAACGCGTCCAGGTTCCGGAACCCACATTGATTAGCTCAAAGGATGCGCCGGGTGGCTTGCGTGTCTGCGGTGGGGCAGGCCCCCTGTGGCTGGGAGACCCCAGCTCCGTTGTCGATATTTCAGGCAAAATTAGGCTTGACGGGAAGTTAATATCCTGGCGAGAAAACTCCGACGGAACATACTCGTTAGTCGGAACAATTGGAAACATTAAGTGAGGTGTAAGATGAATATCCAACAGATTATAACACTTGATCTCACAAGGCAGTCTGTATTCCAATACCTTTCTGCAAAACAGGGAGATAACAGCAGCCGTTTTGTGAAGATCACACTGGCGAACAGCGGTGAAATCTATCCGGTGCCAAAGGGAGTCAGTGCGAACTT
>RCNI01000519.1_pt1 | contig 23559 bp, 19 predicted proteins | sample 2041151 | NCBI WGS metagenome assembly RCNI01 (sample SAMN09708214, study PRJNA481090) | feces metagenome | isolation source: feces | place: Antarctica: Albino Rookery | reverse complement strand
GGGCCCCAACGTTGCAGGCGTTATCGGTACTGCAGTAGCTGCTGGTACCATGTTGGCTATGATTGGTCCTGTTGCTAAATAATTTTCTTTGCAACTCCCCTGACAGGGTGCGTAATACGCACCCTGTTTTTTTTATGTGTAAAAGCTTTCGAAATCTTAAAATAGCTTTTGTAAATAATACTGTTTTTGGGGTTGCTTCTACTTGTGATTATTGCTGTCAAAAAGAAAAAAGCTTAAATTTTTTTTACTTGAAAAGTTATAGGAAAAGCTAAGATTGACAGCATAGTAAAAAAATAGTATAAATAATTAAAAGCCTAGAATAGTCTATTATAAAAAGACGAAAATGCTATATAAAATTACAAGAGTAAGCTAATAAAGTGGAAGAAAATGGTATGTATATTCAAAAAAAGAAAAAATTATTATATTTCTACGCAAAAAATAATTAAATATACAAAGAATGCCCTTAAAGGCTGAACAATTACTTTTCTAGGAAGAAAATACCTACTAGTTTAGTAGTAAAAGAGAAAAAGAAGCTATAATACATATATTTATCAGTTAAGACTCTTAATATTACTTTTTACTTTAGCTTGCAATAAAAAAAACACAGACAAAAAAGGAAATTTATACTTTATTTTCCATATTTAGTCAAAAAAAAAATCAGCTGTAGTATATTTATGCTAAAAAATAAGTGTAAAGAATGTACAAAAATTGCGAAAAAAGATTGAAAAAGATGTTAAATTATGTTAATATATCATTATCACATTATTTTTGTAATTAAAGTAAGCGAATTGAGAAGAAAAAGTAATTGAAACGCACTTCGGGTGTTAGTAAATTATTATTTAGAGAGAAAATATTCGCAGTTAATCTTCTGCTAGTGTAGTTGAAGATTGAGAACTTTAATTACCTAGTGTTTTGGCTTTGTGTGTGGCCAAGAAAAAATTAATAAGGAGGAACAATAATGTCCCAAGCAGTTAAATGTTTAATTCTGTTGGCAGTAGTTGCTTTATTCTTTGTTACTGAACTTATTCCTTTGGCAGTTACTGCAATGGCAGGCGCAATCGCATGTGGCCTGTTAGGTTTGATCCCTGCAAAACAAGTATTCAGCGGCTTGTCCAACTCCACTGTAGTACTTTTCGCAGGTATGTTCGTTGTAGGTGGTGCTATGTTCTATACCGGCTTAGCACAAACCGTTGGTGATACCGTAGTTAGAATGTGCGGTAAAGGTGAAAACAGCCTTATGTTCGGCTTAATGCTGGTAGGTAGCGTTCTGTCCGCTATTCTTTCTAACACCGGTACTGCTGCTTGCTTGTTGCCTGTTTGCTTAGGTATCTGTGCTGCAGCTAAAATTCCCGCTTCTCGTCAATTGATGCCTTTGGCATTTGCTTGTGGTTGGGGTGGTATCATTACTATGGTAGGTACTCCTCCTAATATTATTGCTACCGGTGCTATGACTCAAGCAGGCCTGGAACCCTTTGGCTTCTTTGAATTTGCTTGGATTGGTGTTCCTATCTCCATTGCTGGTATGTTCTACATGATGTTCATTGGTAAGTATTTGTTACCTTCCGCAGACCTCGATGCTGATCAAGAAATTGAACAAGAAATCGAAGCTGGTGAAATTAATAAAACTAAACAAGTTATTTCCGGCGTTATCCTCTTGGGCGTAGTTTTGACTATGGCTATTGGTATTCCTGGTGTAACTTTGGAAATCGCTGCTGTAATTGGTGCTTTGATTTGCGTATTGACTGGTTGCTTAACTGAAAAACAGGCATATGCTTCTATCGACTGGGTAACTATTTTCTTGTTCGCAGGTATGATGCCTGTATCTGCAGCTATGGATAAAACTGGTGCTGGTGCTTTGATTGCTGACTGGACTGTAGGTTTGATGGGTGGTTCTCCTTCTCCGTTGGTTGTAACCGCTGTATTGTTTGTTCTGTCCTGTGGCCTAACTCAATTCATGTCCAACACTGCGTCTGCTGCATTGTTATGCCCCATCGGTATTGCAATTTCCCAAAACTTAGGTGCTGACCCGAAAGCAGTTTTGATGGCAATCGCTGTTGCTGCATCCTGCGCATTCGCTTCTCCGGTGGGTACTCCTCCAAACACATTGGTACTTGGTCCTGGCAACTACAAATTCATGGACTATGTAAAGGCTGGTACTGGCCTGATTGTTGTCTGTTTCGTAGTATCCTTGGTTGTAATCCCTATGGTATGGCCTTTCTTCCCTGGTAAATAATTTATTCTAGAATAAAAATTTGCAACATACACACAATAAAGAGCATCAGTTTAACTGGTGCTCTTTTATTTTCTAATATTAGAAAGTAAAATTGTCATAGCTGTCACTAAAAAGACATAAAGTAGTGATATGATAATACTGTTAAATTATTAGTGGATGGAGAGATATGAAGATGCTTGATTTTTTGAAAAAACATAAGCTTGTGCTATTTATCTGCCTTTGTCTTGTTGCTTTAGGCTTTGGCGGTTATAAATATTATGTTCATGAGAGTGAAGATGCCAAGCCTCAACGCTACAGTCGGGTAGTACGTGGCAACTTAACTGAAAAAATTTCTGCTACCGGTGCTTTAAGCGCTGCAGATAATGTTGATGTCAGTTCTAAAATTACTGGTCGCATTGTAGATGTCCTGGTAAGTGAAAATCAGCATGTTCATGCTGGTGACATACTGGTACGTCTTGATGATACGGCTTTAAAGGCGACAATGGTACAGATGAAGGCTAAATTGGACAATGCTACTGCTAATTATGAGCGTTATCAGAGACTTTTACAGCGGGGTGCAGTTTCCCAGTATGATTACGATAATATTGAAGCCAACTACCTGGTGGCAAAGACTAATTATGATAAAGCAGTTTCTGATGTCCAGGATACAGTTATTACTACGCCTATTGATGGCTATATTATTGGTAAGCCCACGCCTGTAGGACAAACTATCAGCTCCGGTATTAGTACACCACAGGTTATTATGTCCGTTGCTACCTTGGATAAGATGCAAATAGAGGCCCTGGTTGACGAATCTGATATTGGTCAGGTTAGAGTAGGCCAGGAGGTAAAATTTACAGTGGATGCTTATCCTGATGAAGAATTTTCTGGTACCGTGCGTCTGATTTCCCGCAAGGCGCAGATAGAAAATAATGTTATCTATTATAAGGTCTATGTGGATGTTGCTGACGCCAAGGGTAAGCTTTTGCCGACTATGACTGCACGTGCTGATTTTATAGTAGCAAATGCGGAAGCCGCTCTTTTGATGCCCCTCAGCTGCCTTCATAACGATAATGGACGGGAGTATGTATGTGTTTACGATGAATCTACCCAACAGGCGCGTGAGGTAGAGGTTGAGGTTGGTAACAGCGATGAACGCAATGTTGTTATTACAGCAGGTGATATTAAGGAAGGCGATGTACTGCTGCATAAGAAAGTAGTGGCTAAACAGAGCGGTTATTTAAGCAGAAGAGAAAGACGCTAAATGAAGGAGGCCGGAAAATGGGAATAGTTATTGAGTTAAAGGACGTTGTAAAAAAATATACCATGGGTGATAGTACCGTCTACGCCCTAAACCATATCAACGTCCAGGTAAACTTTGGCGAATTTACTTCTATGATGGGTCCTTCCGGTAGTGGTAAATCAACTATGATGAATATTCTCGGTTGTCTGGATAGGCCTACCTCCGGTGAGTATTATTTGGATGGTAAAGAAATTGCTGGTTATGATGATGATGAACTAGCCCATACTCGTAATGCTAAGATTGGTTTTGTTTTCCAAAACTTTAATTTATTATCTAAACTCACTGCTCAGGAAAATGTAGCTCTGCCCTTAATTTATGCTAGAGTTGGTGAAGAGGAGCGGATGGAAAGAGCGCGTAAGGCCTTGATAGACGTGGGCCTCGGCCAAAGAATGGAGCATCGCCCCATGGAAATGAGTGGCGGACAAAGACAGCGCGTGGCCATTGCCAGGGCTTTAATTAATAATCCGGCGATTATTATGGCTGATGAGCCTACCGGTAATTTGGATACCAAGTCCAGCTATGAGATTATGGACTTATTTAAAAATTTAAATGCTCAGGGTAAAACAGTTATTCTGGTAACCCATGAGCCGGATATTGCTGAGCAGACCAAAAGAGTACTGGTGATGAGGGATGGCAAAATAGTTAGTGATGAATGGAGGTAGGCAATGTTTAACGAATCTGTTAAAATGGCATTTAGTGGAATGCTGGCCAATAAATTGCGTACCTGTCTGACCCTTTTAGGCATTATGATTGGTATTGGTGCAGTAATCGCCATGGTCAGCCTCGGACTGGGGGTCAAGGAGGAGATTAAGCAGGATATTTCCCGTCTGGGTAGTAATCTTCTGATTATTACCTCCGGTGGACGTACTGCCTCCGGTGCCCGTTTAGCGGCCGGTGAGGGCGCCCGCCTGGTTATTGAAGATGCGGAGGCTATCCGGGACCAGGTAGATAATCTGGCTAATGTATCTGCCAGTGTCAGCAGAGGCTATCAGCTGGTAGCTGGTAATCAGAACTGGACTAGTCGTGTGGACGGTACTATGCCCAGTAATTTCATGATTCAAAATCAGGAGCTGGCAGAGGGAAGAATATTTACCGATAGGGATATGCAAAAGCGCGCCCGTGTATGTGTGTTGGGAAAAACTGTAGCTGATAATCTTTTCCCCAATGGTGATGCCGTAGGTCAGGATATGCGTATTGGTAAAGCGCCCTTTAGGGTAATTGGCGTTTTAGAAAGCAAGGGTCAATCTGGTGGCGGTAATGACCAGGATGATATAGTCGTCATTCCCTTGACCACTGCGCAAAGCCGAATGATGGGTATTACCCACGTACAGAGAATTTCCGTGCAGGCTGTTAATGAAGAGGCTTTGGCAGGAGTTCAGGCAGAGGTTGAAGAATTATTACGTCAGCGTCACAAGATCAAGCAGGGCGATTATGACGACTTTACCGTAGGTAATATGGCTGTTATCATGGAAACAGTTATGGAAACAGCAAATACGATTACCTTACTTTTAGGCTGTATTGCAGCAATCAGCTTGCTGGTTGGTGGTATTGGTATTATGAACATTATGTTGGTTTCTGTTACTGAACGCACAAGGGAGATTGGTATCCGTAAAGCATTAGGCGCTACCTACAAGGATATTTTGACCCAATTTCTGGTAGAAGCAATGGTTATTGGTGTTATTGGTGGAGTCCTAGGTGTTATTATCGGGGTAGGGGCTTCCTATGCTATCAGTTATTTTGCTGATTGGATAACAATTATATCCGGTTCTATTATTGTTGTAGCTGTAGTTTTTTCTGTGGGAATCGGCTTATTTTTTGGTATTTACCCTGCGCGTAAGGCTGCCTTGTTAAATCCTATTGATGCTTTGCGTTATGAATAATGGATGTGATAGGAAAATGCGAGAGCGAAAAGAAGAAAAACAAAAAACAAATGTAAAATGGACGGAATACGTACAGGCCTTCTTAGATTATCTAAGGAGGCCTAAAACCATTTTTGATATTAAAGACAGATTAAAGGCACTCCTGCTTCTGGTGCTCATAATAATTGTCCTACAGAAGGTTGTACAAATGCTTACTGATTGATATAATATAATGATAAGATGGCATTTGTGAGGAGGCTGGCTGTGTACCAGGAAAAAATAGGTATATTGGGTGGTACCTTTGACCCAATTCACACAGGGCATATTCTTTCCGCCCAGGCTGTGTATGAGCAGCTGAAACTGGAAAAGGTGGTTTTTATTCCTGCTTATGTTCCGCCACATAAGATAGGGCAGCGTTTTGCACCAGCGGAGCACCGCTATGCAATGACCTGTTTAGCTGTGGCTCCCTATTCTTATTTTGAGGTCTCCGATATAGAATTACGTCGTAGTGGCGTTTCCTATACGGTGGATACGATGCGGGAGATAAAGGCCTTACATCCCCAAAGTGATTTATATTTTATCATTGGAGCAGATTCCGTACCCCTGTTGTATACTTGGAATAGGATAGAGGAGCTTTTCCAGCTGGTAAGTTTTGTAGTTGCCTATCGACCGGGCTATAGTAATGTCATTCAGACCGCCTGCCAGCAGTTAGGCGATATAGCTCGAGAGAAGATAATTTTATTACCAACTCCGGAATATGCGATATCTTCTACGGAAATTCGGCATAAAATTAAAAATAATGAAAGCTTAAAGGATTTAGTTCCCACAGCAGTGGAGAACTACATTCGTGAACATCATTTATATAACACCATGAAATAAAGGAGTAATGAGCATGTTAAAAATTGATGAATTAAAGAGTATTCTTAAGGCCTCTTTGTCCTTGAAGCGGTATAAGCATTCCTTGGCCGTTTATGAAACAGCTTTAAAATTGGCAGAAGCCCATCATTTAGATGCTGTAAAGGTGGGCGTTTCAGCATTACTCCACGATTGCGGTCGTGAAATTTCCGGTAGGGATAGTTTGGCAAAAGCTGCCGAATTGGGTATTGAGGTTGACGAGGTAGAGGCTAATCAGCCCATCCTTTTACACGCTAAGCTGGGTGTGTATTTTGCACGACATAAATATGGCATTGAAGACCAGGATATTTTAGATGGCATTTTGTATCACACTACTGGTACAGCTAATATGAGTAAGCTAGCTATGGCCGTATATCTGGCAGACCTGCTGGAGCCGACCAGGGATTTCCCCGGTATAGATGATTTACGCAAGCTGGCCAGAGAGGATATGGAGAAGGCCATGATGAAGGCCTATGCTCAGACCATCTGCTATTTACTAGATTATGATTTACTGGTACATCCTAATTGTATCCATGGATATAACCAGCTGGCAGCTAAATTTAAAAAAAGAAGATAATATCGAGGGAAAGAGATAATTAATGGAAGAAGAAAAAAATAGATGGGCTCGTTTTCACCAAGAAAAACCTAAAAGACGTTGGGGTGTTATTTTAGGAGTAATCTTAGGGATACTATTGATGGCCGCCATTTTATTTTGTGGCACAGTATGGGTGATTGCCAACTATTTTTCCACGGCGTCTGCGCCAGCAGATCAGGCTGTGCAGGATCCTTTGGCCACTGATGCCAGAATTAACGAAAATATCAATGTCCTGTTATTAGGAATAGATGATGGTGATAGTGAGGCGGCGGCTACTGAGCCTAAGCGTACAGATGCTATGATGCTGGTAAGCATTAATCCGGAAACCAATAGGATATCTGTTGTTTCCATTCCCCGTGACACCAAGGTGCTGTTACCAGGTCATAGTACGCCAGAAAAAATTAATGCAGCTTACAGCTATGGCGGTACCTTGACTGCCAAGCAGACGGTGTCACAGCTGCTGCAGGTTCCCATACATTATTATGCTTTGGCTAATTGGCAGGGCTTTATTGACGTTATTGACCTTTTAGGTGGTGTTGATATTTATGTAGAAAAGGATATGTATTATACTGATCCCTATGCTGACCTGGTTATTGATATAAAAAAAGGGTATCAGCATTTTGATGGTGAAACCGCGGGTAAGTATGTACGTTTCCGTAGCGATGAGTTAGGTGATATTGGCAGGGTACAAAGGCAGCAGCACTTTATGAAGGCTTTAGCTGGCGAACTTCTCAGCTTTAACAATCTGGGAAAAATGGGTTCCCTGCTGGCTACAGTGGATGAACATCTGGATACTGACTTAGATACAATGACCCTTCTGAAAATCGTTAATAGTGTGAAGTTCTTTGGTGAGGAGCCTGTTAAAAGCTGTGTCCTTTATGGAGAGTTTGATGATTCTACCGGTATCAGCTATTGGGCAACTAATGAGCGTTATGTGCGGAAAACCTTGGATGAGCTAGGTATTCCCTATCATAAGGAAGAAGAGGAAGAAGCTGGAAGTGCTTCTGAATAAAAACTTTAAGGAGGAAGTAGATTATATGGAAATTAAAGACTTGGCAATGAAAATTGCAAAATATGCAAGTGACAAAAAAGCAACTGATATTTTGTTGTTGAATATGGAAGGCTTATCTCCGGTAACTGATTATTACGTTATCTGCAGTGCTTCCAATACTACTCTGGTTAAGGCTATTGCTGATAATATTGAAGATAAATTGGCAGAGGAGGGCGTATTCCATCTGCATAAGGAAGGCTACAATGATTCTCGGTGGATTCTTCTGGATTACGGTGATGTTGTAGCACATATTTTTCTGGAGGAAGATCGTGACTTCTACAATCTGGAGCAGTTATGGGCTGATGCACCCTCTGAAGCTTTTGTGGAGAATGAAGAATGATTGAAAAAAAAGAACAGGCTCAAGTAGTACCGTTCAAGCCAGGTGATGTAGTAAGTTTAAAGGTTGCCCGTGTGAATGAAATGGGTGCTTTCCTGGATGTTGGTACTGGTAATACCAGTGATGATATCCTTTTGCATAAGCTGCAGCAGAGTGAGGCTGTCAAGGTGGGTGATGAGGTTAAGGTTTATCTGTACCTGGACCCTAATAAACGTCTTACTGCCAGCATGAAGCTGCCCAAAATGCGTGAGGGACAATTAGGTTATGTTAAGGTTTTGAGCGTAACCCGTGATGGCGGCTTTGTTGACATTGGTGCAGAACGTGGTGTTTTTCTGCCCTATAGCCAGATGCGTGGTCATGTAATGCCGGACCAGCTGGTATGGGTTAAGCTTTATCGTGATAAAAGTGGTCGCCCCGCAGTAACCATGCGTGTGGAAGATGATATGTTGGCAGTGGCTAAGCCCGCTACCGATGTTAAGGTGGGGGATATGGTGACCGGTACGATATATAATATTTTACCGGAAGGCTTTTTCCTCATTACTAATAAAAGGTTTTTAGCATTCCTGCATCGTAGTGAAGTACCGGAAGGGCGTCTGGACTTTGGTCAGCAGATTACCTGCCGTGTTACCTATTTGCGTGATGATGGTCGTTTAAATGTTTCCATGCGTTTGCAAAAAGAAAACGCTTTGGTTAAGGATGCAGAAATGCTTTACGAGTTTTTGCAGAATCGTAAGGGTAAGATGCCCTATTGCGATACAACACCGCCGGAAATTATCAAGCAGAAGTTTTCTATCAGCAAGGCGGCCTTTAAACGAGCTATGGGTCATTTGTTAAAACAGGGTAAGATTCGTCAGGAGGATGGATGGACCTACCTGTTGGAAGAAAAGCAACATTAAGAAATTTAAGCACCTAATGCCTTGGTATTAGGTGCTTCGTTATCATTGAGGTAGAAATGGAAATTGTGACAATACTTGTATCAGGACTTGCTATTTTTATAGCGTCTTTTTTTGCTACAGTAAGCGGCTTTGGCTACGCTCTGATTGCAACACCTATTTTGGCAACGGTTATGTCCGTTAAGACGGCTATTATGGCTATCCTGATAACAACCCTGCTTTTACGTGTCATTACTATGTATAATGTCCGCCACAGCTTCCATTGGGAAACAGTATGGGTTACTACTGTAGGAAGTATGTTGGGGGGGATTCCCGGCAGCTATCTGCTCAGTATTATCTCCATGCCCTTGTTGGAGATTTTTTTAGGTACGGTGCTTTTAGTAGCTACTGTTGCTATGAGTAGAGAAAGAAAAATAACTATTCATAATAAAAATGTCGGTCGTTTAACAGCCGGTTTTCTCAGTGGCTTTTTTGGTGCCTCTACCAGCGTCAGCGGTCCGCCTCTGGCTTTATATTTTCTGAACGAAAATACTCCCAAGGATGCTATGCGCGCTAATATGATTTGGATTTTTGGCCTTATGGGTATATGGCTGGTAGTAGCTAATTATGCTGCTGGTAATGGTGCCTATATTGATGATTGGAGTATTATGCTGCCCATGATACCAGCGATGTTTTTGGGAATCTATCTGGGTGAAAAATTTTTTTATAGACTGAACCAGCATCTTTTTCGTAGGCTTTCCGTGATTATCGTATGCCTGGGTTCGTTAATGATGTTGATGAACGGGATTCGTGATGTATTTTAATAAAAATGGTAAAAACTGGCAGTAGCAACTGCCAGTTTTATTTTTTAGGTAACATTTAGTGATTAAGTCACTTTATTCGGGGCAGAACTGTAAATTTTTAAACATTCGACTTGCGCGTACTGCTAAATAATTCTATAATAGACATGTAATTCATACCAAAGATATAGGAATTATAAAACTTAGAGATGAATAAGTGGAGGCTAATTATGGAGGAAATTTTATTAGATATTAAAAATTTGCAGGTCAATGTCGAAGACAAAGAAATTCTGCATGGTATAAATTTAGAAATACGTCCTGGAGAAACCCATGTTTTGATGGGACCGAATGGAGCAGGCAAGTCCACCCTGGGCTATGCTCTGATGGGTAATCCTAAATATGAAATTCGCAATGGCCACATTCTTTTTGACGGCGAGGATATTACGGAGCTGAGTGTGGACAAACGTGCGAAAGCCGGTATTTTCCTGTCCTTCCAAAATCCCCTGGAGGTACCCGGTATCTCTCTCAGTAATTTTTTACGTACTGCCTTGGAACAGAAGCGTGGCGTAAGAATTAAACCTTGGGATTTTCGTAAGGAATTAAAGCAGACCATGGAGCTGCTGCAGATGGATTCCAAATACGCAGAGCGTGACTTGAACGTAGGCTTTAGCGGTGGTGAAAAGAAGAAGGCAGAAATCCTACAGTTACTGATGCTGAATCCTAAGCTGGCTATTCTTGATGAAACTGACAGTGGACTGGACGTAGATGCGGTGAAAATCGTTTCCCATGGCATCAAGACCTTTCAGGAGCATCGCAATGGCGCTCTCCTGATCATTACTCATAATACCAGTATTTTGAATGCTCTTCATGTGGATAAGACCCATATCCTGGCACAGGGTTCCCTCATTAAAGACGGAGGTCCGGAACTGGTGGCAGAGGTTAACCAGAATGGTTTTGAGCAATTTTTACAGAAATAATATCGGGTCAGTAATGGAGTAGAAAATGGAAGAAAAAACTTATGTAGAGGATATAGATAGAAGCTTATATGACTTCCGCAATGAGGATGCCGATGCTTACCGCATTCAGGAAGGGCTTACGGCTGCTATTGTTGAAAAAATTTCTCAGGAAAAACAAGATCCTCAATGGATGCAGGTTTTTCGTTTAAAGGCTTTGGAAATTTATCATCAACTGGAGGTACCTGATTGGGGACCTTCCATTGAGGGGCTGAATATGGATAATATTGTTACCTATGTACGTCCCAATACTAAAATGCAGGGCAGCTGGGAGGAAGTACCTGAGGATATTAAAGATACCTTTGAACGGCTGGGGATTCCTCAGGCTGAACAGGCTTCTCTGGCCGGTGTTGGTGCCCAATATGATTCTGAGGTTGTTTATCATAATATTCGTCAGGAGGTTGCTGCCCAGGGCGTAGTGTATACGGACCTGGAAAGTGCTATGCGTGGTCCCTATGCAGACATGATTCAGCAGCACTTTATGAAGCTGGTTCCTCCCGGTGACCATAAATTTGCAGCTCTGCATGGTGCGGTCTGGTCTGGCGGCTCCTTTGTCTATGTTCCTAAAGGGGTTAAGGTAGAAATACCGTTACAATCTTATTTTCGTTTAAATGCCAAGGGTGCAGGCCAATTTGAACATACGCTGATTATTGTGGATGATGATGCTTATCTACATTTTATTGAAGGCTGTTCTGCCCCTAAGTATAATGTTGCTAATCTGCATGCCGGTTGCGTAGAGCTTTTTGTAGGTAAAAATGCCAAGCTGCGTTATTCTACCATCGAAAACTGGTCTAAGAATATGTACAATTTAAATACTAAACGTGCACTTGTGGACGAGGAAGGCGTTATTGAATGGGTATCCGGTTCCTTTGGGTCCCATGTTTCCTACTTATATCCGATGAGTGTCTTGAATGGAGCCAGTGCCAGAAGTGAGTTTACCGGCGTAACCTTTGCTGGACATGGCCAAAATCTGGATACCGGCTGTAAGGTGGTTCTGAACGCACCATATACATCCTCTGTGGTTAACACCCGTTCCATTTCTAAAAGTGGCGGCATTAGTACTTTCCGTAGCTCCGTCCTGGTAACGAATAAAGCAAAGCATGCTAAATCTTCCACTAATTGTGAAAGCCTGATGTTGGATTCTTTTTCTCGTTCAGATACCATTCCCGCTATTGATGTACGTACTAATGATGCAGATGTAGGTCATGAGGCTAAGATTGGTCGTATTAGTGACGATGCTATTTTTTATCTGATGAGCCGTGGCATTGCTGAAGAGGAAGCCAGGGCGATGATTGTTAGTGGTTTTGCGGATAATGTTTCTAAGGAATTACCTTTAGAATATGCCGTGGAAATGAATAACCTGATTAGAATGGAAATGAAGGGCAGCATTGGCTAATGCTGTGTGGAGAGATAAGGAGAAGGAAATGCAGCAATTTGATATGCTAGTGAACAGGCTGCCCGCCCCAACCTGGAATAGATTAAATTTAAATCATAAGTTAATTAAAAATGTAGAAATTACGGGAGGCTGCCAGCCTCTGGTAACCCTACAGGGCGAAATTTGTTTGAAAAAAACTGAGAAATGCTGTCACGGTATGGCGGCAGGCTGTGCAGGTCAGGCCAGAATGGAGCAGCTGGCTACGGGGATGGGTCCGGAGCTGGAGCAGCTGCCATGGGGTAAAACTCGTCTGGTAGCAGGCCCCGGTGTAAGTAAGGCCTGCGTAACCCTCAAATATCTGGAGGGAGAAAAGCAGGCGAACCAGGTAGAAATCATGGCTAAGGAAGGTGCGGAGGTAATGGTTATTATGACCTATATTGCTACCGCTAATGCTCAGGGAACGGCAGCTGTCAGAACCAAGATTTTGGCAGAAGCAGGGGCCAAAGTACATCTGGTTCAGGTGCAGCTCCTAGGTAAGGGCTTCCATCATTTAAATGATTTGGGCGCGGAATTAGTTGGTAATGCCAGCCTGGATGTGCTACAGCTTCAGCTGGGTGGCAAAGAAATTTACGATGGCGTACGGACCGAGCTTAGAGGCGATAATAGTAATTTTACTGCGGCGATTGGTTATTTTGGACGTCGTGGTCAAAAAATAGATATGAACTTTATTGCCAACCATTACGGGAAGCAAAGTACCTGCACTATGACTGCTGATGGAGTCCTGCAGGAGAAAGCAGAAAAAATTTATCGTGGTACCATTGATTTTAAACCCGGTAGTGCTGGGGCACAGGGAGATGAAAAAGAAACAGTACTGCTCTTAAGTGATGATGTGGTTAATCAGACCGTGCCCCTTATCCTTTGCGCAGAAGAAGATGTGAAGGGTAATCATAGTGCTAATATCGGCCGTCTGGATGAAGAACTGCTCTTCTATTTATGCAGCCGAGGCGTTACTGAAAGTGAAGCATTGGATATGCTGGCAAAGGCGAAGATTGAAGCCCTGTGCCGTGGACTTGATGACGAAGAAACAGTGCGTCTGGTAGAAATGTATTTGGAAGGAGTAGTTACGGATGCAGACTGAAGCAGAGGTTTTAACCAGAGATTTTAGAAAAGATTTTCCATTACTCCAGCAGAGAGCTATTGCCTATCTGGATAATGCAGCTACCACGCAAAGACCTCTTTCTGTGGTGAAGGCCATACAGGGTTTTTATTTACAGCATAATGCTAATCCCCTACGAGGCCTTTATGATTTGGCCATGGAAGCTACGGATTTTTACGAGGGTGCCCGTGTCGCCGTACAGAAATTTCTTCATGCCCAATATGAGGAGGAAATTATTTTTACCCGTAATACCTCTGAAAGCATGAACTTGATTGCCTATAGCTATGGCCTGAATAACCTACAGCCTGGTGATGAAATTGTCACCACCATTATGGAGCATCACAGTAATATTCTGCCCTGGCGTATGGTGGCGGCGCAGACCGGAGCCGTGGTAAAGTACCTGGAATGTGCACTGGACGGCAGTTTAGCCGATGAGGAAATTAACTCTAAAATTACACAGAAAACAAAGATAGTAGCCATTGCCCAGATTGGTAATGTGTTAGGACGACTGAATCCTGTGGAAAAGATAATCACCAGGGCTCATGAAGTAGGTGGTATAGCCGTGATTGATGGCGCTCAAAGCGCTCCCCATATGGCAGTGGATGTCTGCCATATGGATGCAGATTTTTTTGCCTTTAGCGGACACAAGCTTTTAGGGCCGATGGGCATTGGTGTACTTTATGGTAAAAAGAAGCTGCTGGATACCATGCCTCCCTTTATGCAGGGTGGTGAGATGATTAGCAGTGTAAGTCGTGATGGTCAGGAATATGCGCCCCTGCCTCATAAGTTTGAAGCGGGTACGGTTAATGCCGGTGGTGCAGTAGGCTTACAGGCTGCAATTGAATATATTGAAGCAGTGGGCTTCGACTTTATTGAAGCAAGGGAAGCTGCTTTAACCAGGCTGGCCTTTACCGGCTTACGGCAAATACCTCATGTGCACATTCTAGGTGGACAAAAGGCAGAGGAGCATCATGGCATTATTACCTTTACCATTGATGGTGTGCATCCTCATGATATTGCGGCCATATTAGATGCTGATGGTGTGGCTATCCGTGCCGGCAATCATTGTGCCCAACCCCTTTTGGACTATTTGGGCTGTGGTGCCACTGCCAGGGCTAGCTTTGCCTTCTATAATACAGCGGAAGAAATTAATAAATTTGTTACCAGTGTAGCTAGCATAAGGGGGAGGATGGGCTATGATAGAGAATAGACGCTTTTACAATGAAATTTTATTAGATCACAATTTACATCCCGGCCATAAGCATGAGCTCCCGCATGCGGATGTAGAAATGCGTGGCTATAATCCCACCTGTGGTGATGATATTACTATGAAAATAAAAGTAGAGAATGGTATTGTTACTGAAGGAGCTTTCCAGGGAAGCGGCTGTGCCATTTCTCAGGCTAGTGTTGATATGATGCTGGACCTGGTTTTAGGTAAGCCTAAGGAAGAGGCATTACGGCTTGCAGATATTTTTTTACGAATGATAAAAGGAACTGCCACTGAAGAGGAGATAGAAGAATTGGAAGAAGCCGGCTCTCTAAAGGATATTAGCCATATGCCCGCAAGGGTGAAATGTGCCGTTTTAGGCTGGCATACTTTAGAAAAAATGTTGACTGAAAAGTAGTAATAAAGTAAAGAAAATATAGTAGAATAAAGTCGCCCCAGGCTCTCTTGCCTGGGGCTTTGGCTTGTAGAAGGGGAGAATGTGGCAAATTAGAAAAACCTTGACGAATATATGGCGATGTGCTATAGTACAGGTGAAAACTATTATCAATAAGAAAGTTGATAAAAAAACAAAAAAACATAAAAGGAAAGAAAAAACACTAAATACAATTAAACTAATGATAGACTTATGTAATAGAATAAAAAACTAAGATGTTGAAATATACAACAAAGTAGTTGTAAGGTATGTTAGCATTAAGTCTGTAGGAGGTAGGTATTGTGGTTTAGCCTAGATATGTGTGGAAGACTAAAAAACAAATTATGGCTACTGTTTTAAACAGTAATCCTTAATTTGTGTTTTTCTTTGTCTAAAACGAGATTTTGGTAAAGCGGTTTAGGCGATGAGTTAAATCGTTTTTTAAAATTTTGTTAAATTTTTATTAAGGAGTGTTTAATTATGGCAAGAACTAAGGATATTGAAGAAGTAAAAAGTACAGATGTTGTTGAAGAAAAGGTAGTAACTGAGGAAACTTCTGTAGTAAAGAAATTTAATATTTTAAAAGAGTATTTGACCAAGGCTAATATTACTGGCATGCAGCTTTTAGACATCAATGATAGCAATAAAGTCATGCGTAGTAATCTTTTAATAGAAGGTCAGGCTTTGCCTATGTTTATTGTTGTTAATGACACCGTTTATAGCTACATTCAAGTTCATTTGGTAACTTTGACTGAGGACAAAAAACTTAAGTGTATAGATTTTTTGAATGAGTTAAACGAACGTTTTAGCATGCTGAAATATTTTGTTAATAGAGAAGGTAATATAGTTCTTACTTGTAGCATTCCTTCTGGTGATGATAAATTTGATCCAGCCTTAATTTTTGCTTTGGTAGATCAGGTAAAAACTCATTTGGAAGCAAATTATCCTGAATTGATGAAAAAAATTTGGAAAGACTAAGCGTTGGGTTAGAATAGGTGGATGGGACTAATGAGTTATAAAAAAATTACGTGTTCGATTTTATGCAGTTTGGCAACATTAGCTTTTGGTAATGTTGCTTCAGCAGAAGGAGGATTACAAAGCTTTGTTTTGGATCCGATGGTAGTAACAGCTAGTCGTATTCCAACTACTATTACTGAGGCTAAAGCAGATATTAGTGTTGTTACTCGTGATGATATTGAAGTACAACATATTGAAAATCTTGAAGAAGCCTTGCGTACCGTTCCTGGTGTACAATTTCTTAATTATGGTTCTAATGGACTAAATGCTAATTTGAGTGGGATTAGAATTAATGGTAGTAAGGATATTGTTATTTTAGTTGATGGTGTACGTGTGTCCGATTTTCAGGGTTCTGGAAGCAGTGGTTATATGTATGCATCTTTGATGAATAATATGGATAACATTGAACGTGTTGAAATTTTGCGTGGCAGCGCTGCTACTATGTATGGTAGTGGTGCGAAGGGTGGTGTTATTAATATTATTACTCGTAAAATAAATGATACCAAAACTAGCATCGATATTTCTAAGGGTAATTTTTCTCAAGAGGCATATAAACTTAATACTCAAGGTAGACGTAATAAGTTAGCTTACAATGTATATTATAGCAAGTCTTTAATAGGTGATACTAAAGATGGTGATGGGCACACTTGGGAAGGCAATACCAATTCCAAAAGTAATGGTATTAAGCTGAATTATGATTTTAGTGACCAGCATAAAATGTCAGTGAACTATGATACCATGAAGTCAAATTACAGAGGGATAGATTATATTTATAAGGGCCCTTTTGAAGGAAATTACGAAACTAAGAATTTGACACTGAAATATGATTTTGTTATTTCTGAAAAGTGGTCTAATTCTTTAACTTACCGTAATAATAATGTTAAGGCTGAATATGGTAAGGCAAGTGAATCTTACAAATATAAATCAGATTATGATTACGATTTTATAAGTGATCAAGTAACTTTAAATACTTCACGCCATGGTCTTGTTTTTGGTTTTGATTATTCCAAAGGTTATAATAATATTCCCACTTCTGCTGGCTATGATCAATTAGGAAATCCTATAAAAGCCAATCGTTCTATGAAAAATTTTTCTTACTATATTCAAGATGATTGGGAGATCATTCCTAATGTAACTTTATCTGGAGGCATTCGATATGACAAGCCGGAAGGAGATGCCTATGGTAGTCAATTGGATACACATACTTCTAAGAGTTACAAATTGAGCTGGGATATTACAGACAATGATATTATTTATGCAGGACGTAGTGATTTTTATATCTTACCAAGTATGGAGCAACTTTATAATGATAAGTATGGCAATGCTAAATTGCAACCAGCTGAGGGTAGAACTACTAGTATTGGATATAATAAGAAATTTGATGATAATAATGTTTTGACAGTTAATTACTTTAAAACTGAAAGTGAAAAATTGATAGGCTTTGATAGTGAAGGAAATTATCAAAATTATGATAATGGCATTAGTCGTGGCTGGAATGCTCAATATATGGCTCAATTTGATGATCATTGGAGTGCAAATTTAGGTTGGGCGCATTTGTTTTATAGCGCTAGTGGTGACAACTATGAGATGGGATATTATCCTAAAAACTTAGCTACTCTTGGCATTGGCTATAATTATGATAAATTTACTGCTAGTTTTACAGGCTTTTATTTTATGCGTAAAGTAAATGAAAATTATGCAGATGTTAAGGGATGGCCGGATGATAACTATGGTGTTTACAATTTGAGTATGAATTATGCTCCAACTGATAATTTAACTTTTTACACAAAAATAGATAATATTTTTGATAAATTGTGGGCTGAACATACTAATGTTGTACATGGTGGAGAGCCGGGGAGTTGGTACGCAATGCCTGGTCGTAGTATTGTAGTTGGCATGCAGCTTAAATTTTAACCGTCTGCTTGAAGGAAGGTAACTTTTATGAAAATAAATTGGCAAAAGACATTTGGTCACTATAAATTGCAAAGAGGATTGGCTATTGCTATAGCTATGGGACTAATGACTGGTCTATATTTACCACACGCTCAAGCAACTACATACAATGGCAAAGTAGGCATTAGTGGTAATCTTTCTAAGGATCAGAAGTTTTTGGGTAAAGATATAGTTTCTACTGATGACAAGGGAAATATTGTATATACATTTAATGGTGATACTATATTTAATATGGAAAATAAGGTTAAAGCGCATGGTATAGCACTTGGAACCAACAAAAACGTTATTATTAATAACAATAGTGGGGATTTATACTTGAACTCTTCTGCGACTATTTCTGGTAGTAATGGTACTGCTGGCGGTATATCATTAACTGATGGTGATAATGTTACTATTAATAGCAACGTAAAAATTCAAGCTCATAGTAATAGTTGCTTCGCAAACGGTATTGGTCTTAATATAGAAGGTAGCGGTGAAGGGAAAAAAACCGATTTGACGATTAATGGTGACGTTGTGATGCGTGGTGCTGATGTTGAAAATCCTTGGGGTGTAACTGCTGAAAATATGTACGGTGGAATGGGCCCAGGAGGTTGGGTTAACAGTGGTGATATGTATGCACCTGATTACACTGGAGCGAGATGGGCGCCTAGTGGTATGTCAGTCGGTACTGGGCACGGAAGCACATTGACTGTTAATGGTAATGTTGATTTAGCTATTAAGGGTAGTGCCTTAGTGATGTCTAACTACTATGATGGTGATGGTACAATTAATTTGAATGGCGGTAATATTCGAATTGAAACTCCACAAAGTGTTGAAAACACATATTATTCTATTGCTAATTATGGTGGTGTAGTTAATATTAATAACACTGGTAAGTATGATGTAAATATTAAAGGTAATATGATCATCATGAATAATGCAGATGGCCGCGGTAATCCTTTCTTTTTTCAAGACGGCACGGTAAACCTTACTTTGGCAAATAAAAATTCTATTTGGACAGGTGTTGTTGATAACACAAGTAAAGTGCAATCCGGTGTTTTAAATCTTACTTTGCAAGATGGTGCTTTATGGAAACATTTATCAACATCTAAGACTAATGGTTTGCAGGCAGAGAATATGCCTAAGCCTTCTAATGAGAAATATGGTAAATACGATGGTATCTCCTACGTTACAACCTTAAAGGGTGGTAGCACTGCTAATAAAGCTGGTGCTATATTACAAGCAGATAAGGCCGCTATCAACATTGATAATTATAGTGGACACACTGTGATTATGTATGAACATACTAATAATGGTTCTAATGTGAGTGATTACGCAGCTGGTGATGTGGTCATTAACTCAGCAGCTACTGGTTCCTCCGTTGTTTTGTCAACTGATAGCAAAAATATTGACATGAAGGACTACAAGGTTGTCGATAAGGTTCTGAATACCTTGGCAGGTAAGCTTACCTATCAGGGATATGTAGCTGGTGAGAAAAATTTGAGCGGTAAGGTACAAATTGCCGAGGGCTTGACCAGCTCTTCTGCAAGCTTGGCAACTGGCGATTTAACCTTTAATTCTTCTACCGGCAAGGGCCAATATCATAGTGATCGTGTTATTAATGATTTTGCTACTACTATTACTGGCGATGCTGCTAAAGATCAGGAGTACCAGGAGGCAGGCGTAATTGCTGATAACGCATATATCTTCAAAGGTAATACCTCCATTGATATAAAAGACGGTACTGCAGCTATCGATGCTAGCAAGGAGCTGAACATCCAGGCTAAGGATAATGTTCTTGTTCTTAACGTTACTTCTGCTAAAGAGGGTACTGCTTTAGTAGGTGTAAATTACAGTGGCAATGGTAATTTATCCATTGATGCTAGAAGTTTAAAAGTAAAAGTAGAGAATGCAAATGCTAATGTTAAGGGCATTGCTTCTTTGAATAAAGATTCCAGCAAAAAATCTTTAGTCAAGATTAATGGTGATGTTGACGTAAATCTGCTTGGTCAGGACTATACAGTCGGAGTTTATGCTGCTGGTAATACCGAAGTAAATATTACTGGTAATGTGACCATGAATGGCGAAAATGGAGCGTGGGGCATAGATAATAAAGGTACCAGTTCTTTCGGGTACCATAGCATTAGCGGTATTTATGCTGGTTCTGTTTATAATCCGCAGATTGGTAGTACAATCAACATTAATGGTAATGTAGATTTAGCTGTCAATGGTACTGGTGTTATTGCTAACGGCAATAATTCCACTGTTAATATTAATGGTGGCGGTGTAATTTTAACTAACAAAGAAAATGAAGACGTACATTATTCCTTGGCTGCAGAAAATGGCATCATCAATGTCAATATGGACCGGACTGCTACAGGACTGAGCGTTGCCGGTGGTAAAGAATTAAAGCTTTATGGCAATATCGGTCTTTTGACAGGTGCTGTTAATGACGCTGATCCGGCTAAAAATACTACAGTCAATGTAGGGTTGTCCACTAAGAATTCTGTTTTCCACGGTGTAATTTTTGATCAGTTTGGTGAAAAGGAAACTGCCAAGGGCTATCAGAGTGAAGCAAATCTTTTTGTAAATAATGGTGCTACCTGGATCAATGAACAATACGGAATTACCGATGCTTCCTTTAATGGTAGTGAAGTGGAACGCTTTATTGGTGGTACTAGTGCGAAGACTGCAGGCGCAATTTTCCAAAAGGATACTAATGCGCTGACTATCAATAATTTTAGTGGTAACGCTGTTATTATGTATGAGCATGATGGCGAAGGTACTAAGGTTGAAGACTACAAGGCTGGCGATATAGTAGTTAAGAGTGCTGCTAAAGATTCTAGTATCATCCTGTCAACGGATAGTAAGAATATTGCAATGAATGATGATGCTAAGGTAGAATCAGTTTTGGGAGCTTTAGCAGGAAAGTTACAATATCTGAATTCTGATAAGGATAAGAATTTGAGCGGTAAGGTACAGATTGCTGAAGGCTTAACTTCTTCCAGTGCCTCTAAGGTTGTTGGTGATTTACAGTTTGGTGCCGACCATAGGGGTGAGTACGTTGCAGGTTCCGCTAGTCCTGTAGACCCTGTTGGTCCTGAACAACCTGGCGGTGAGGATATTCAATGGGGTAACTATGAAAATAGCATCATGCATGGAGTAAGAAGTGCTATGATGGATGCTATGCTGGCATGGCGTGATAATGCAGGTCATGGCTTTGAACGTACCAAGGCTCTGCGTGCTGGTGAAGACGAGGGCGCATGGGTAAAGGCCTACGGCGGTAAGCTTAAATATGAAGGTAGTACCGATTTTGATAACAGCTACTGGGCAGTACAATTTGGTTATGACAGAAAGTTGGCCAATGGCTGGAATGTTGGTGCAGCAGTTGACTATCGCGAGGGTGACGGCAGTTATATGTTAGGCGGTGAAGGCGATACAAAATTGTACGACTTTGGCGTTTATGGTACCAGAACTTTTGCAGATAATAGCTACGTTGATATTACTGTCAAATCCGGTCGCAGCCAAAATGATTATACCGTTTATAATGGTAGCGGTATTGCCGTAGCAGGAGATTATGCAAGTCGTGGTTATGCAGTAAGTGCACAGTACGGCAAGCGAGTTGAAGCTGGTGATAGCTATTTTGAACCGCAATTACAATTGACCTGGGCTCATCTGGACGCGATAAATTATAATGCTATTAGTGCAACACATGGTGCCTTGAATGTTAATCAGGATGCATTTGACAGTTTAGTTGGTCGTATTGGTATCGAAGCAGGTAAGGAAACTGTTAATGGTTCTATATATGCGCGTTTAAGCTTGAATCATGAATTTAGTGGCGATATTGATGGACAATATTATGCTATTGATGGTGGATTGAAAGCTACTAGTTATGATGTAAGTGATACCTGGAGCGATCTTACTTTAGGCGCTAACTATAATTTGAGTGAAGACAGTAGTCTTTATGCTGACATTACCAAAACCCTGACTGGTGATTATAAGCAAGCTTGGAAAGTTAGTGCTGGATTAAATGTTACTTTCTAAAATATTCAGTGTATATTATGGTGCAACAATGATTATTTTGCTGCACCATTTTGGTGAATTTTCACTATAGTGTAAGTATTTAAAGGAGATGTACTATTTTGAAAAAAATTGATAGAGCATTATTTTTAGCAGTTACTGCAGGATTGATGGTTGGAGTTCATACTCCTTCTGTTTTAGCTAGTTATGATGCAGAAACGCATACTTTTACAACTACAAATCAAATCATCGAAAATGTAGGCGACTTTGATGTACAGAAAAATTATTGGCAAACTGGTGTAAGAAATGATGGATTGAGCTATAATGTAAGATTTCAACAAGATCCAGATGAAGGATATAAAGATATTCCTACTTACAAGTTTAAAGACAACGTAGTTCTTAATATTAGTGTTAATAGTAAAAATTTTACTAGAACAGGTTCTATGGGAGCCATTATGGCAGGTATCGACTGGCGCCAAGATGAAAATGGCAGAATACAAATGAATAACAATAAGCTGACCATTAATATTGACGGTAATAATGGTAGATATGTTGATCAACAAGGTCATACTTGGAATTTTGCTGATACAAATGGTATTGGAGTTTATAGTGGACATGCCGACATTGTTGATGTTGCTGGGCTGGATATTACTATCAATAATGTAGCTAAAGGTAATGCTATTCGTGTTCAAGGTGATGCCTCTCAAGGTGCTTATGATTCTGGTAAGGGGGATGCTGCCTTAACTATTTGGAATGATGATACTAAAGAACATGCGGTGAAGATACGTACTAATAGCCAAAAATTAGATTCTGGTATTTTTGTAAATAAGAATTCTGGCTCTGCTAAACTTGATATTAAAGGTTTAGTTGACATGGATTTTAACGGTTATGGCACTATTGGCCTTTGGGTAAAAGAAGGAGAAGCTTCCATTGGTGGGGGTAAGATTGTATCTAAAAACTATAAGGCCATTCAAGTTCATGCTGGTACTGCCTTGATTAATGCTAAATATGATAGCAATGGTGAGATAGTATCTACTTCTAATAATCGTGATGTGGAGATTTATGGTAATATTGTAGCAAGCGGCGGTGGCAAGGTTGCTGTTGCATTTAATACGAAAGATTCTAAATTTACTGGTGGTGTTACCCAGGATGGATCTAAGGTAGACTTTATATTGTCTAATGGTGCTATTTGGAACAATATTTGTTCCTATGATAATGATAATTTTGGAGGGACCGGAATTCATTCTTTGGTAGGTGGCAGTGATGCAGTACATGCTGGTTACATTTTACAAAAAGATGTACATAGATTAAATGTTGACAACTATAGTGGTCATAGTGTGATTGTTTACGAACATACAGGTGATGGTAGTAAGGCGACAGATTACAAAGCAGGTGACACTGTAATCAATAGTGCAGCTAAAGGTTCTGGCATTGTAATGTCCACAGATAATAACGGCATTAATATGCAAGATGAAAAATCTGT
>RCNI01000517.1_pt1 | contig 23600 bp, 23 predicted proteins | sample 2041151 | NCBI WGS metagenome assembly RCNI01 (sample SAMN09708214, study PRJNA481090) | feces metagenome | isolation source: feces | place: Antarctica: Albino Rookery | reverse complement strand
TTATATATATTCTTATTAAATATTTGTATTTCATAACAAAACTTTTCAACATAAGTTTACTTCGTTTATTTTGTTATAGGGTGGCAGCTCACCCTTTTATTATAATTATATCAGATTACATAATAGTAATCAATATAAAAATAAAAACAATAAGCAATTTCTCTGCACACTTAAAAGTGGTAGCTTCCTTGCTTTGTTTCTTGTAGAAATAAAACTATATGTTTCATTCTTACATATATTATTTTAATATATTGACTGAAAAAAGTCAAGTAGTTTTTGTTGAATATTTATCGAATATATAAAATTAAATTGTTTGCAGGATCTCTAATAATAAAGTTGAAATTTAAAGGGATTTCAAGTACTTCATTTACATGATCAGATCTACCAGCTTCTTCAAAAACATAATCAAGATTAATTGATGAAAGTTGATTAAGTTTATTGAATTTTATTTCTTTTTCTTCTCCTGTATCTAGCATAACCATTACATCTTCATATAATGACTTTAATCCATTATTTGATAAAATATCCTTATCTGACAGATTATAAGCGTATCCCATTCCTGGAAGCTGAGCTTCATTAAAAGTAATCATTTTAGCTGTATTCATTTTTTTTAAAATTTGAAGAATTTCAGCATCTTCCAGTACTGATAATGTTTTTTTACCATCTTCGGGAATAAATATATCTATAATAAGATTACTGTTATTACTTTTAATTGGAAGTTCTATAATATTGAATCCATTAGAATCTAAAGACTTACAAGTTAAGTTCTGGATATTAAATACTTTAGAATTGTCGTTTTCAGTAATTCCTAGCAATGAACCGTTTATAATAATTTTAGATTTCAGGAAGTTGCAGTTTAATAATTCACATGCAGCTTTACTATCTCCTATCTGAATATTATATTTAATACCTAACTGATTAGCTAGATATGCTTCAATCATTGCTTTTTTATTTGATGTTTGTGAGTTTACAAGATAGAAATTGAATTCATTAGAGTTATCTTCTATTCTATATGTTCCTAACTCTTTTGCTAAATCAGATTTAATCCAGATTGAATTATCTGTAACAATTTCTTGTAAATATGAATTAATAAAATTTTTCATATTGATATAGTCATTTGCAATGGATAATTCTTGGTTGTCTTCCAATCTTAAAATTTCTGAAAGACTTATTACTGAATTAACGTAAGAAATTGGTGCGATTAGTTTTTTTGTATCTTTAATATCTTTATACAATTTTAAACCTATACTGTTTACTTTGTCACAAAATATTGAAACATCCTGAATTTCTTCAGGAGCTGAAAAGGTTTTTACTTCTCGCTCTACTGATTCAGTTGCCATTTTTTTAGGTGCACAACCTGTAAGTAATAAAATTGTTAAAGATAAGCATAACGTAATTATTCGTTTCAAAAAATTCACCTCTTTAATTTTTTTTGATAAAATCAAGTGCCTCTGAAACTTTTTTAACGGGAATAATTTCAATGTCTTTATACTCTTCAAGGTTTTTAAAGTTGTCATAAGGTATTAGAATATGTTTGAATCCCAGTTTTTGAGCCTCGTTTATTCTTGTTTCAATATGAGGGACTTGTCTAATTTCTCCTGTTAAGCTAACTTCGCCTAAAGCAACAGTTTCCTTAGGAACCTTTTTATCAGCAAAAGAAGAGTAAATAGACATAATTACTGGTAAATCTGTTGAAGGCTCAGCAATCTTTAAGCCTCCAATAATATTAACATAAATATCCTGATTCATCAAACCAATGCCACACTTCTTTTCCATAACAGCTGCAAGCATAACCATCTTGTTATAGTCTATACCGTTAGCCATTCTTCTCGCTGTTCCATAAGCAGATTCAGCTACAAGAGCCTGGATTTCTGCAAGAATAGGTCTTGTTCCTTCTAACGAACAAGCAACACAACATCCAGATTCATTAGAATCAGAGTTAAGGAATAAACCAGAAGGATTCTTTACTTCTTCAAATCCTTGTTCTTTCATTTCGAAAACTCCAATTTCATTAGTAGAACCGAAACGGTTTTTAACTGCTCTTAAAATTCTATAAGACTCATAGCGGTCTCCTTCAAAATAAAGAACAGTATCTACTAAATGTTCTAGTACTCTGGGGCCCGCTAAGGCTCCTTCTTTTGTAACATGACCAACAATGAAGATTGCAGAATTATTCTGCTTTGCAATTCTCGTAAGAATTGATGTTGCCTCTCTAACCTGACTTACACTACCAGCTGCAGAAGTAATTTCAGGAGAGAACATTGTTTGAATAGAGTCAATGATAATTACAGAAGGATTAAGTCTTTCAATTTTTGTAGCAATAACACTTAAATCATTTTCAGAAAGAACGTAGGTAGAATTCAAGTCAATATGAATTCTTTCTGCTCTCATTTTAATCTGAGAAGCAGATTCTTCTCCTGTAACATATAAAACTTTACCTTCTTCTGAAAGGGTATTGCAAATTTGAAGTAAAAGAGTAGACTTACCAATACCTGGATCTCCACCAATAAGAACTGCAGAATCAGAAACTAAACCTCCTCCCAGAACTCTATCAAGTTCGTCAAGGCCTGTTTTAATTCGATAATTATCAGAAGCTTTTACTTCTTTTAATAGTTGAGGTTCATTTGCAGAAGTTGAAGAAATGCTTTTTCCTGTTGTAGGTGATACTGTTACTTTTTCTTCAACTAAAGTATTCCATGCTCCACAATTAGGGCATTTTCCTTGCCATTTTGTATATTCTGAACCACAATCTGAGCATACAAATATACTTTTATTTTTATTCATAATTTTCCTCCTTATGGATATAATATTTCACTAATAATTATATCACATTGCATAATTTTATTCAATAAGAAAAAGCACTACATCTGATAGAAGTAGTGCTTTTGTATTACTGGTGCTGTCTGATTAGTTCCTGTTTTTCAGTCCAAAGAGCATCAGAAAGGTCAACATAGTAAGTGTGAGGGTTAACAAGTCTTTTTGTCTCTTCCCACAGTGTTTCTTTCTCGCCTTTTGCATACTCTACAATTTCCTTCATAGAAGGAAGTTCATACATGCATTCACCATCAATAAAGATCGCTTCCAGGAGCTCTCTTGTAGTATAAGTGTTAGCCTTGAAAGTAGTTTTCTTCCAAGTTGCCATAGGGTCAAAGATGGTTAAATCTTTGGAATTATCGAAGATTTCAGAATCCAGACAGATAACATCGGCACAAGCTTTGCCTTCATCATTGTAAATTCTTACAATTTTCTTATTATCGGGATTGGTAATCTTAATAGTGTTTTCAGACAGTTTGATTTTAGGGACTAATACTCCATTCTTTTCAATTGCAGACAGCTTATAAACTCCACCGAAAGCAGGGCAATCCTTAGAAGTGATCAGATTAGTACCTACTCCATAAGAATCGATTTCTGCTCCCTGGTTGTTCAAAGAAGAAATCAGGTATTCATCAAGGTCACTAGAAACGCAAATTTTTGCATTAGAAAAACCAGCATCATCCAGCATCTTACGAGATTTCTTAGACAAGTAAGCGAGATCTCCGCTGTCAATACGGATACCATAAAGCTCAGGAAGTCTATTTTCGTCTCTCAATTTCTCAAATACTTTAATAGCATTGGGAACGCCAGATTTCAAAACATTGTAGGTATCAACAAGCAAAGTTACATTTTCCTTAAAAGTATTTGCATAGGTCATGAAGGCATCGAACTCATCGTCAAAACTCATAATCCAGCTGTGAGCATGTGTGCCCATAATAGGCACATTATAAGCCTCTCCTGCTTGTACATTACTTGTTCCTGCACAACCTCCAATAATTGCAGCTCTTGCGCCAATAGTACCTGCATCAGGGCCCTGAGCACGTCTTAGACCGAACTCCATAACAACTTTGCCCTTTGCTGCCTCACAGACTCTGGAAGCTTTTGTAGCAATAAGGCTCTGGTGATTGATGAAGTTAAGAAGAGTAGTTTCAATAAGCTGAGCTTCTTTAATATCAGCGATGACTTTTACCAGAGGCTCCATAGGAAAAACAACAGTTCCTTCAGGAACAGCATAGACAGAACCATGGAACTTGAAGTTTTTTAGGTAATCAAGGAAGTTCTCGTCAAATGTATTTAAAGAACGAAGATAGGCGATATCAGAGTCAGTAAACTTCAGATTTTTGATGTAGTTCACCAGACTTTCAAGGCCAGCGGCCACAGCGTATCCATTTTGACAGGGATTTGCACGGTAGAACATATCAAAAACGACTCTCTCATTTCGGTTACTTTTGAAAAAGCCATACATCATAGTCAGCTCATAAAAATCGGTCATCATTGTAAAGTTTCTATTATCATTCATCATAAAATCCTCCTTGTTTTGTTTTGTTATTATCATTATAATACTAACAGAAAAGAAAGTCAATATCTTTTTAAAAAGTTTTTTAAAAATAAAAAAGATTAATGCTATCGCTAGCATTAACCTTTTATTCTTCATATTTTAAATAAGTTGCGGTTTCAAAAGTAATTTTTTTAATATTAGGATTAGTGAGCTTAATTCTATCTGTAACAGCTTCACCTGGTAATAATTTCATATCACTTATAACTTCTTCTCTATTTGTTAATTTATTTCCGTTTTCGTCAAAAAAGCCTAAACTATATTTAATGGAGGAAATCGGACCTTTTGCATTATTTTGAAATTTCAAATTTACATAAATATCATCAAGTTCTACATCGATTAAAGTAATTGTTCTTCGTGTCTCTGGACAATCAGGCAATTCAATACTTTCAAAGAAATCAACTCCTTCAATTACCTCTTGTAAGGAATTATCTTTACATACATACACTATTATTTCACTTCCATTTTTCACAGGGTTTGAGGGGTCTACAGAACTCTTTATAACAGTTCCGTTATCAAAGTATTTATTATACATATAAACGACTTTATATTTTATTCCTGCTTCTTCCAGAGTAAATAATGCTTCTGATTCTTCTTTTCCAGTAATAGATGGCATCATAACATAGTTTTTATCAATATAGTTATCGTTTTCAACTGCAATAATAAAATCTTTAATAGGCTTATTAAATATTATAAGAAGACTAATAATTATTAGAATAGGGAAGATAATTTTTACTGCAAGTTTAATCTTTGGATTAATTTCCTTTTCTTCTTTATCTTCTTTTTTTAGAGATTCTTTTGTTAGATTGAGTTCATTATTCAACTTATCTAATATTTCTGGTGTTTTCTCTGTACCTTTTATTTTGCTTCTTCTAGGTCTGTCTTCTCTAAGTTTTAATTGAATTTCCTCAGAAGAATCTGTCTTTTTTTTCTTATGATTAAATGGATCTTTGGGATTAGATCCGTTTAAATTTACTCGCATTTATTTCCACCACCTTTATATTTTTATTGTATTTTCAGCTTTTTCGAGATATATTATATTATACAATACAACTAATAAGAACACAACGAGAGGAGTTAGAAAATGTTTAAAGATCAACTATCAAATCAAGCAAAAATATTTCCAGGAGATATGGCTTATATTTATCCTTATAATAAAAGAAGAGATATAGAGTATTTTTCCGATTTAAATTATGTAAGAGTTGCAGATCTTGCACCTAAAAGTAAGCCAACAGATGATATTATGGTTACTGGATTTGAAACTCATATTTCAAAAACAAATAGAGAAGATGAAAAAGTTTTTGGAGTTCTGGAATATGTTCGTGAAGGTAATATTGTAAAGACAGCAGAAGGTAATAAGATTATTAATTTTTTTGAGAGAGACGGAGCTCCTGAGCGTTGTTTAAGAAAGATTAAGAAAGAGCACGATTATTGTCAATTATATTGTATTTTTAAATTATCAAAGGAAATTGAATTAAGAGTAAACCCTTATGATTTAATTTGCTTAAATCAGGATAATTTATGTAAATTAATAGAATTAACAACTTTAAAAACTCCAAGGTTGAATAATGGTTATATTTCATTTATTCTTAATGATAAAGAGGTAAATGTTATAGATTTTGAAGTTTGGGTAAATGGAATTCGATATGAAGGCTATGATTATGCTAATGTTGTTTTTAAATGGGCTTGTAAAAATAAAAATTCTTTAATTGAAACAGGTTTTGACTTTAATAAGACATTCAGTTTAAAACATATAAATTACGAAATGCGAAAAATAAGCTTGGTATAAAAAATACCAAGCTTATTTTTTAATTAAATAGTTTTCCGAAAAAATTGAAGATATTATTTACAGTGTTCTTGATAGCATGCATTTGTGATATATAGTTATCTTTGTAAGTATGTCCACACATTTCACATGTATGTAAATCATAACCTCTGCGAACGATTGTAGGCTTGATTGTTTTTACAATGTAATTATGAGGAATCTTTGGAATTACGGAATCACTGTAAGTCTTTCCACAAAGAGAACAGGTATGCTCAACATATCCTTCATGTTCACAAGTAGGCTCAACAGTTTTTGCGATGTAGTTATGTTCCAGAGCTTTTATTTTTTCAGTATAAGAACGATTGCAGAACTTACATACATAAGTTTTCTCGCCTTCTGCTGTACATGTAGGCTCTTTTGTAATGGTTTCTATATATTCATGATCTATCTTGGGCAGAACATTGTCTTTATAAGAATGTCCACACTTACTGCAAGTATAGATATTGTATCCTCCATGCTCACAAGTAGGAGTAACTGTTTCTACTTTATAATCATGTTTTAAAGGTTCAATAGTTTCAGTGTAAGACTCTCCACAATATTCACAAGTATGTTTAACAATTCCTGCTTCTTCACAGGTTGATTCTTTTATGATTTTGCTTGTGTATTTATGAGGAACAATTTCTGTGTAATTATCCTTGTAAGAATAGTCACAGTTTTTGCATTCATACAAGGTATAACCCTGTTCAGTGCAAGTAGGGGAAACTACTGTCATATTGAAATTGTGCTCACCAGAAGCAAGAATTACTTCTGTATATGTTTTTCCACAGATCTTACAAGTATAAATCATTTCTCCATTATGATCACAAGTAGGATGTTTGGTTACTTTGGATTCATATTCGTGAGGAATTATAGGGACAATATTTTCTTTATGAGCTTCTCCACATAATTTACAAGTATACAGTGTATAACCTTCTGTAATACAGGAAGGATTTATAACTTTCACATCATAAACATGGTCAATCTGAGGAATAGTTTCAGTATAAGTATGTCCACACTTTTTGCATTTGTAGGTAATTAAACCTTCATTTTGACAAGTAGGTGAGATTTCTTCTACTTTTTCATAATCATGGCCTGTTGGAGAAGACTCATATTCTGTCTTAGTATATTCACATCTTTTACATGAGTATTTGATATAACCCTTTGAATTACAGGTAGGAGCGACAATTTCAACCAATAAATCATGTCCTAAAGCAGAAATTGTTTCTTCATGAGTATGTCCGCAATGAATACAAGTATAAGTCCTGAAACCTTCTGCTGTGCAAGTAGGTTTTTTTGTTACTTTTACTTTAAACTCATGATCCAGCTTAGGAATAATACTGTCTTTCTGTTGCTCTCCACAAAGAGTACAAACATGTAATGTATATCCTTCATGCTCACAAGTAGGTTCAATAATTTTATTTGTATAGTTGTGACCTAATGCAGGCAATTCCTGCTCAATGTAAGAATTCTTACATTTTTTACAAGTATGCTTGATATATCCTTTTTCAGTACAAGTAGGCTCTTTAATTTCTTTTCTGTAATCATGTCCTGTTGCAGGAATTTCTGTTTCATAATGATGTCCACAAGTGGAGCAAGTATAAGAAGTTACACCAGGATCTGTGCAAGAAGGTTCAGTTATTATTACAGAGTATTTATGGCCTTCTGTCTTTATGATATTATCTCTGTAAGAATCATGACAACGATTACAAGTATGCAATGTGTAGCCATCTTCTGTACAAGTAGGAGCTACTACAGTATCAACATAAGAGTGACCTAATGCTTCAACATTGTCTCCCTTGAAAGAATGTCCACAAATATCACAAGCATAAATAGTGTATCCGTTTTCTGTACATGTAGGAGCAACAACTGTTTGGCTATACTTATGTTCTACCTTTTTAAGAACCTCGGTTTTTTCTTCATGACATCTTGAACATGTATATTTTACATATCCTTCTTCTTTACAAGTAGGCTCTTTTCTATCAGATTCAACAAAATTGTGATCTAATCTTTCTGTATAAGTATCTTTGTAAGAAAATCCGCAGTCACAAATATGCTCTGTATATCCATCTTCTGTACAAGTAGGAGGAACTATTTTATCATTGAAAACATGATCTTCCTTGGGAATTACTTCCGTATAGGAATCTCCGCAATATTCACATGTATGAGTAATAATTCCTTCTTCTTTATGGTTTGCTTCTTTTGTAATTACGGAAATGTATTTATGACCAGTAGCCTTAATTGCTTCTGAATAAGAATTTCCGCAATGAGAACAAGTGAAGACTTTTAATCCATCAGAAGTGCAAGTAGGAATTCTTTTAACTTCTTCAATATAATCATGTCCTGTTGCAGAAGTTTTATCAGAAGTAAAATATTCTCCACATCTCTTACAAGTGTAAGAAGTATAACCTTCAAGTTCACAAGTAGGTTTTATTATTTTCTTTTCAAAATTATGTCCAAGCTCTGGAAGGTCTTCTCTGTAACTATATCCACATTTCTGACAAGTATATACAATAGAGCCTTTTTCTGTGCAAGTTGCTTCTTTTTCAATATTTGAAACAAAAATATGCTTGCATTCATGGGATACATTAAAGTTTGCAAGGTTAACATATCCATATCCAAAAATATCGTCTTTTCCAGGTTCTCCTAAATCTTCTGAATTCTCAATTAAAATAGATTGAACTTCATCAAAACTTAAATCATCATTCCATGTTTTAAGAAGAGCAACAGCTGCAGTAAGGTGAGGAGTAGCCATAGATGTACCAGATTTATAAGCAAGTTTATTATCTTTAAAAGTACTTAATATTCTTCTGCCTGGAGCAACAAAATCAAGAGAAGGACCGACATTGGAGAATTCGGCATGACCTAAACTTGTATCAAGAGCACCAACTGATAAAACATAAGGGCTTCTGGAAGGATAATAATGCTCAATAGATTCATAATCATTACCAGCAGAGGCACAAATAACAATGTTATTTTTAACTGCTTTCTCTAAAATAGTGTCAAGATAATCATAAGATGATTCAGGATCTTCTGCGCTCAAACTTATATTAGCTGCATCTACTTTATATTCAATAGCTTTTAATAAACCTCGTTTAACACTTCCCAGAGTACCAATTCCATTATCACTTAAAACCTTGATAGGAATAATTTTTACATTCTTGGAAGTTCCATCAGCAATAATACCACAGACATGAGTACCATGACCATCTCCATCATCAACATCGTTTGTTCCTTTATAAACATTAAATGCTTTTTCAGTATCAATCTTGGTTTTTAAAAGGTCATTGTAATCACATCCAGTATCAAGAACAGCAACAGTAACTTCATCCAATTCTTTATTATTGTTCTCCAAATTAACAATCATTTGATCTAATCCCATAATTGAAACACCCCATGAAAGGTGTTTAGAAGAACCATCTAAATCATCAGGTGAGACTGGATAAAATTGGTCAATGTCCTCATTAACATTTTCATCAGCATGAACTAGTGAATCGTAGTAGACATTTTCAATTTCTTGATTATTTTTTATTTCTTTAAAAGCTGTTAGCGCTTCTTCAACAGAATTAAATTGAAGCATATATTCATCATCAAAATGAAGAATTTCTTGCGCTCCATATCCATCTGTTAGATTATCGTCAATAACTATCAATCTCTTAGTTTGATAAGGATTTAGAATTTGAACATTTTCTTCATCAGATGAAATAACAACGAAGCCCTCATCATCAAGATATTTTTTTGCCTCTAAAACAGGCTTTCGAGTAGCTTCCTGTAATTTTTCATTTTCATTGATAATTATAGATTTTTCAGTAGAAGAATAAGCAGTAGCAATATCAACCACTTCTGATAATTCTTTGTCGTATTTTTTTTGTAATTGCGCAGAAGCTTCAATATATTCGTCTAAAGAATCAAAAGTTTTAAGATTTTTTAAACTATCATCAGAATATACCGTTGAAATTGTGAAAGATATATTTGACAAGATAATAGCAACTGCAAGAATTACAGACATTATTTTTGTTTGTTTTTTCATATTCATTCGCAGCAAAAAGCTGCTTTCCTCCTTTCTTATTTTAAAAAAATAGATAAACGTTTTTTATTAGAGCCAAATGTTTTACATAAAAAAAGTGGTTATGAAGTATAAAAACTCCATAACCACTGAAAACACTTAACACTTATAATAATTGTATAATATTCACAATTTTTTTTCAACTGTCAATGAATTTTATCAAAAAAATTAAATTAAATTATACACAAAAAATAAAAAGAGCAAAAAGATTCCTATTTCTAAAACGGAAAGATGAATTGTTATTTTTTATTGAATAAAAATATGTTCCGTGGTATAATTAACATATAAATATAACAGAAAGGAGATAAAAATGATAGGCTATTTAAGAGGTAAAATTATAGATGTTAATAAAGGTCAGATTATCTTAGATGTTAGTAATGTTGGTTATGAAGTCAATGTTTCTCAAGGTTTTAATATTGGTGAAGAAATAGGGCTTTTTATTCAAACTGTTATTAGAGAGAATAGTATTTCTCTTTTTGGATTTAAAACAAAACAGGAGAAAAGCTTATTTAATAAACTCTTAATTGTAAATGGTATTGGTCCAAAAGCTGCTATTGATATTCTATCTAATATTGAGCCAGAAGTTTTAATCAATTCTATTTTAAGCTCTGATGTTACTGTAATTAGTAAAATTAAGGGTATTGGAAAGAAGACTGCTGAAAAGATTATATTTACATTAAAAGAAAAGTTTGAAAAAGATAAAGTCGCTGTAAAGGCTACGATGACTGATTTGAAATCTAATGAATTAGTTCAAGCTCTCGTTTTCTTAGGATATCCTGAGGTTTTAGCAAATAAAGTCGCTACAAGTGTTTATGATTCTGAAAAGGATATTTCAGAATTAATAAAAATTGCAATAAAGGAAATTAAAATGTTATAAAAGGAGAATCAATGTGTAAAAATAAAATAAATTATGAGAGATCTTATAGTAGAATTAACTGTATATTAATTTTCTTTGTGTTTTCTTTTCTAGGGTGGCTTTACGAAGTTGCCTTATTTCTTATAGAAGATAAAATTCTTGTTAATAGGGGTATTATGCATGGGCCTTGGCTTCCTATCTATGGTATAGGAGGTATTTTAGGGTTGTTATTATTGAAAAAAATAAGAAAAAAGCCTGTTTTAACTTTTTTTTCAATTATTGTGATTGCTGGATTTGTTGAATATTTCACGAGCTATTTTATTGAAATTTTTACTGGTTTAAAATATTGGGATTATTCTCAAAGATTTCTAAATCTTAATGGACGTATTTGTTTCAAGGCGTTAATAATTTTTGGATTAGCTGGATTTCTTGCTGTTTATATTGTTGCTCCCATGCTGGATACTTTTATAGATAAACATTTTAGTCAAAACACAAAGAAAATCATCTTAATTATACTTATAAGTTGTTTCGTTTTTGATACAATTTATTCTATTTTTAATCCTCATATTGGATTAGGAATAACTTGTTAAAAAAAGAAGGCCCTGAAAAGGCCTTCTTTTTTTAGTTTTTAAAGTTGTAGACAGGAATTAAAATTTCATCAATCTCTACCAAGTTTTTAATATGGTTTTGGATATATTCTCTTTTTTTATAAACCATAGGAGCTTCATCTATTCCTGCATGATCTATCTTAGAATAAACACCATTCATATTTTTCTTAAATTCAGACAATGAAAATTTTTCTTTGGAATCACTTCTTGAAAAAAGTCTTCCTGCCCCATGGGGTGCAGAATAGTTCCATTCCTCAGAGCCCTTTCCCTTGCCTAGAATAACGCCTCCATATACAGGTGATGCACTGATAGGGATAACGATTTTCTCACCTTTCTGGGCTGAAATAGCACCTTTTCTAATGATTTTATGTTCAGAGTCTATATAGTTGTGTTTACTATGATAAACTTCTGTAACTTTTATTTTTAAAAACTTGCAGATAATATCAATGATTGTCATTCTATTTGCTGCTGCAAAGTCAGTAGCAATTTCAGCATCATAAATATATTCTTCCATTAACTCATCTGTTAAACAGGAAAAAATTCGAGTATTATGCTGGTCGCCCCTATCTATATAATAATTATAAATCTGCTGACCCAGTAATCTACTTCCTGAATGAACAGTAATCCACAGATATCCATCAGAACCTTTGTCAATTTCCAGAAAATGATTTCCTCCTCCAAGTTCTCCCAGAGAAGAATAACATCTATCAATACTAACAAATTTTGAGCAGTTCAAGGTTTTTAAATTTACTGTATTTGCATTTTTATCTACAATAGAACTTATTCGTTTTCTTGCAATCAGGTTTTCTCTAATAACAGCATCAAGTTTTTGAAATTCAATTTTCTTTACATTTAATTTACATGAAATAATTCCACAACCAATATCTCCTGAAACTAGAGACGGTAAAACTTTATTCGTATAAGAGAATGTGCTTCCAATAGGTGTACCTATTCCAGGGCAAACATCAGGCATAATTCTGATATTATAACCTTCTAATACATCAAGATTGCAAAGATGTCTGACTTGCTCTATTGCTGAATAGTCTACTTCATCTGTTAAGAATTTAGCATTTGCATATTTTCCGTTTATTTCAAACATCTTTCATTCCTCCGATCTTTATTTATAATTTTATTATAGCACATATAGGCTAAAAAGTAAAGAGAAAAACTAAAAATAAAAGAGTGAAGTACTCCTACAATAATTTATCTCATTAAATCAGAGAGAAGTCTTTTTGAGTTTTTAGGTAAATCTTCTCATTTTGGATTGTAAATAGCTTAATCTTAAAGAAATCAAAATAAAAAAGCAGCCACTTTTGTGACTGCTTTTTCTTATTAAGCGTTCTGCTCAATGATGATGCTAAGCTGGCCGCAAGCAGCGCCAGCCTCAACTTCTGCCTTAGTTGCAATAGCAACAGCATAATCATAACCAGCATCATTAAGCTGAGATTTAATCTCTTCGACATTTACGCTCATATTGTTATCCTCCTTTTCAATGATTTTCAAAAGCATATAAGGTAAGTTATTGTAGCTCGCTTTTTTCGTGATAATACCAGTTTCCAAACACTTAATAGTGGCTCGGGGTAGCTTATCAGAATAAGGCTGCTTGATATCAAGGATCTCGTAAGTTTTTTTATCAACTAGCCCCTTAAATCTTGTGCCTATTTGAAATGCCTCCAAAGGGTTTATAGGTTTCATGTTTTTTTCTCCTTTCCTACACAATAATTTCGCCGTTAAATCCTGATCTTAAATATTCTCCATCATACACGAGAGTACTCATGTTGAACTTGGGGTCGCAATAGTAACGAGAATAGACTTTTACAAAGTCAACAGAATTTTCATTCGGGATGTAGATATAGTTTCGACATCTGCATCGTTTTTCATAATTCCAATCTTTTGTCTGATAAATTCCATCAAAAGTGAATGAGATGTCTGCAAAGTCAATAAAATGTTCTTTGCAGTAGTTGTTAGCAGGCATCAAAGATACGAAACCAACGTCAGATACTCCCATAGATGCAACATGTTCAAGAAACAATCGAATCTTCTTAGCACTATCAATATACCCCTTTTGCAAGTTGCAACTGATATGAAGCTTGTCCTTGTTTTTGAAATTACGGATATCTTCTTCAGTTGCAATATTAAGATTCCCAAAAATTTCAAAGTTCTGCTTGTCATGATAGAAGTGTCTACTGAGAGCAATACTATCAAAATAAGGGGACATTTCATCCAAATAATTCAAATGGATTCCGTTTGTGTTGATGACCGTAAAAATTTCTTTGTCAAAGAGTTTTACAGCCTTTACACACTCAAATAGCGCACCGTAATCAGTTGCAGTACATTCAAGAGTCGGCTCACCTCCAGTAAACGAAATTTTATTAATTGGTATCTGGCAGCTCACTCCACTTACAATTGCTTTAAATTTTTCGACATTAAATGGAATTTTGCATCCTCTATTTTTTTCATTGCAGCAAAATTTACAGTGAGCGTTACATTCATTTGTCATAGTGACATAAAGATTAACACTCGGAACTCTTTTTGCAGGAATCGAATTATTTAAAGAACATTCATGGTCTTTTAAGTTCAACTCCTTTCCAAACAGTGTTGTTTTCATTTTTTCCTCCTTAACACGGACTTCTTCCATAAGAGCTGCTACCACAAGAACCAGAAGAACTTGAACTATAACTAGGTTTTTTAGACACAGGTATAGGAATAGAAGTTTTTGTGGCTGTTTTCTTTGTAGTAGACTTCTTAGAATGTTTCTCTGGAGGGAAGATAATATCCAGTGTCTGTTCAGCAATTTCTGCATCAAGATCTGCTGAATCAATCAGTTTTTTAACAATAACCCTTGTTTTAAACTCTGTTTCACTTTCAGAAAAACCAGCTCTTCTTTGTTTCCGAACGATATCGATTACTAATGAGATATGCTCTTCATTATTCATAGCTGTTCTCCTTAAACAAGATTTACCCTTTCTACAACACCTTTACCCATGTGGTTACTTTCAGAGACAACATTGGGGTTGATAGGGGAAAGTTTGATAAAGAAATACTTTGGGTCAAAGTATTCCTGCAGCTTTTGAATATCAAAGTCCTCAGGATCTACCAGGGTCATATTAACCGTAGTTTTCAGATGAGATTCAGTGCGGATCTGTCCGAGTTCTTTAATAGTCATCTTGTTGGGATATGGAATCAACCAGTTACGTTTCTCATCAATCAGAGAATGAAGAGAAACTTGGAGGGTCACATTATCCTTAATCCAGGAAAAGTCAGACCCCTTGATACCAATAGTAGAGATGTAGTGGTGTACATTTTTATACTTGGCATCAATGATTTCAATTGCTTTACGAACATTTTGGATGTTCAGGAACGGTTCTCCCATACGGGTATAGTTGATTTTAAACTCCTTGGAATCGTTAGGGTGGTAATCATGATTCTGAGCAATAATAAACTCTACCTGACTTACGATTTCCTCTGCAGTCAAATTTCTGAATTTCTTCAGATTACCTGTTGCGCAGAACTTACAGTGGCAAACGCAACCAGACTGACAGGAAACGCCAACCATCCAGCGTTCGTGACGATCTCCCAGCTCATAGGTCATCAGTTCGTTTTGATGAGGTCCTACAGCATCCTTTGTGTAGTACGGTAGAAAAGTATCAGTACATTCCACAGGATATCCATCCATATTCAGAGCATACACTCTACCGTTTGCGAATTCCTTCATAGCTTTTATTTCCATTATTTTTCCTCCTAATCTCTAAACAAAATTTTTACTTGGATACTTTAATTATATATCAAAATATTAAAATGAGCAATAAATGAAAGTGGTTTGCTTTTTGGGAAGTCTAGTTGTATAATAATATCAAATTAGTTAATATTGTTTTTTTAGTTTTAGTTTTTAAAAGCTATTGTCAGCTATTGTCAGCTAGAATTTATTCCAGCTGTTAATATATAATTTAAAAATTTCTGCATCGCAGAAGAAAGGAGGTCTTTTCATGGAAAAGACCACAAATGAAAAAGAAATTTTTCACAGTGACGAAGAGTTTAGAAATTTTTTCTGTTCTCTTGTCGAAAAGCAAAAGATGGACCCTCAAAAAAGTGACCAGCTTTTGAAAAACATTCTCCAGAAGCTCCAGGAGAATAAAGAAAAAGCCTAACCACCTTTTTCCCCAGAAAAGATCTTTCATAGACCTTTTCTGGGTCTTTTTTTTGCTTTTTTGAAAAAACTTTATATCTCTGATATAATTTAAGTATCCAAAGTAATTGTAGCAATTAGAGAAGGAGGATTTTTATGAAAGTTTATTTAGCCTCTCCTTTTTTTACAAAGAAGGAGAAAACTATTATGGAGCAGGTATTGTTCGCTTTGAGGTCGAGCGGATATCAGGTCTTTGCTCCTTATGAATTTGTTATCCCTAATGCATGGGATATGCCTAACAGCGAATGGGCAGAACAAATTTTCAAGGGCGATGTCGAAGAAATTGACAAGGCTGATATTGTTGTGGCTATTAACCACGGCATGTACAGTGACAGCGGAACAGCGTGGGAAACTGGTTATGCCTTTGCAAAAGGCAAGCGAGTTTTCAATGTTTGTTTCAAGAACAGGACGTACAGCTTGATGATGAAGAACAGCTGCGAAGGCACTGTTTACTTTGAAGAGCTGGTAAATTCTTCTGGGGCATTTGACTTTGATAAAATTTCTGGTCACTATGTCTGTGAGGAGCAAAAATAAGGAGGAAATATGATCCAGGAAGTTACAATGGAAGTTGTCAGTCTCGCTGATGCTTCTGAAATGGCCGTTGATGGTCGAGTTATTGACTACGAGCTCACTGATAACGGCTACAAATGCCGTTTCCTGAGCGAAATCTCATCTATGAATTCTGAGGCTCTTGTAAAAGAGAAGAAGGAAGTTTATGTGATCTGTGCATCTTGCAGCGGGTCTACTCTCTTTGTGGCACAGAAGGGAGTTACATACAACTTTAGCAATGCAAAGCGTTTTGACAAGACTGCTGCTTCTCAGAAGGCATTCTTTATGAGAAAGCGTGGCTCTCTTGATTGGAGCACTTTGAAGGTTAACTAAAAGAAAGAAGGGCTGAGCATGAAATACCGCAGTCCTGCAGCATCAGGACTAAATGACCGAGAATTTAATGAATTTCTTGGAGAATGTGAATCTATGGGATTTGAGGTCAAGTTTGATTTTCCATACCCTTGTAGGGATTACGAAAAAGACTTATCCGCATTTATCGATAAGGTTTATGATGATATCAAAGATCTTATTAATGTTGAGAAATGTCTGGGTAACGCTCAGGATTTCTTAGGCGGTTTTTCAGAGAAACCTGCTTACTATTGTGGCAAAAAACTTACAGCGAAAAATAAGAAGAAATTTATGTCTAACCTGTATACTTTACAGGAAGAACTAAGATTCCGTCTTATTGATTGGTTTGATGCTAGTCAATTTGGGGCTTAATTCAAACAAAAAAGCACTATGAGATTTTACTCTCATAGTGCTTTTTTATTATCTCATAATGAGAAAATATCTTACGACATTGGGGTATGTTCCTTTAAGAAATGACAAATAATATGACATCTTTTGAGGAGCATAGAAATGCAGAAGAACTAAGTCTTCAACAATCTTTAAACCCAAGCGGTTGATTTGGAGCACATCGCTGTTGATTGTCGGGCAGTTAAGTCCATACTTACATCTTTCCGTGTAGTGAAAAAGACGCTTCAACTCACGGTGCTGCTCACAGTATTTCTCTGCTTTTTCAACAGAAGCTTTATCCGCCGATTTCTTGGCCATTTCCAACTGCATATAAAGATTCTGCAATCTGGTCTTTTCAGATGAATGATTGTTTCTTGAGCAAAGAAGACAAACATTATTCAGCATTTACAAGGACTCCTTTCACAATTTCCAGAATCTCATCAGAAATATCTTCAATGCTTCGAACTTTTTCGTCTCTCACACATTTTACGATATCCCAGCCGAACTTCTTGGCAATGCCAATAGCATTGTTGTAGGACTTATAGAGATAGTGGAGGTCATTTTCGTGAATATCCTTCTTGTCTTCGCCCGTGATTTTGTTCTTTCTGCTCTTCATCAGCTTAGAACCATATTCCACAGGCATATCCAGAAACACGGTTAAAACGGGCTCAGGCAGCTTATAAATGCCATGCTCGAAGTTATGGAGCCAGTTAAGGAACCTTTCCTTTTCGGACTTATCATCGATTTTGGCCGCCTGGTGAATCATGTTCGACGATACATAGCGATCAGCGATAACGATAGTTCCTTCTTCCAGGTCATTCTTCCAATCCGTAATATAGGATACATAGCGGTCAGCCGCATAGAAGGTAGAAATAGCGTAGGGGTCAAGAATTTCGGGATCTTCTCCCAATTCTCCTGCCAGGTACATCTTTACCAGGGCAGAAGAATCGCTTTCGTAGTTAGGGAAAGAAATCTTCTTTACTTTAAAGCCTTCCTTTCTCAGATTTTCAGCCAGTAATTCAGCCTGAGTTTGCTTACCAGAGGAGTCTACTCCATCCAGCACAATAAGATTCTTCATCTTAATTCCTCCTTTGTTCTTCTCGGACTTTCATCAGAATCTTGCCGAGATTGTTTTCTCCCTTTCCATCACAAACACCCCAGAACTGGTCATGCCATGTGTTTCCTTCTTCCAGGGGTTCGTTACCAGTAGCCAGAAGCTTCTTCTTCATTTCAGGCGAAGAGAACTTCTTCTTGCAAATTTCGTACATAACATCAATCTTTACCTCTTCCCAGTCGCTTCTCAGCGCTACATGACGTCCCATACGTTTGGCCTGACCAGGTGTAGGCATAGAGGCAATCTCCTTGCGAACAGCTTCATCCAGGCTCTTAGCAGCCTGAAAAGCATGTTCATTGCTAGGATAAACAATTCCTTCATACTCAACAGGGTAAGAATAGAAATTACTCAAAAATCTGTATTTGCCATAAAAGTTATTAATCATCTTCGAATTCCTCCTTATAGTTAATAAAAGTCATCTTTCCAGGCTTTGTCTTGATAGTTAACCCATGTTCAACAACAGCAGCTTTACCAGGATTACCCATCTTTTCGAGATACTGGTCATCTCTGGAAAAAAACAGAACAGCACCGCCGACAAGGTCAGCACACTGCATAAAACGAGAAGTTTCAAAGTTGACTTGATCGAGTTTGACATTAACGCCATCCTCTTTCAGCTTTGATTCGATATAAGTTGCATAATTGTATGGCAGCTTCTTAATAGGGACAAAGACACGGAATTCGTCCTCGGGAAAATCAGCAACCACAGCCTTAATGAGCTGCATATAAGCTCGATTAAGGTCTTTAACTTTAAAGTTGTGAAATTTAAGGCCATAGTAAAGGAGTTGAGAATCATTGTTCATGATTGTCAGAACATCCTTATACATCTGATCTTCCTTGGGGCTGACCTTAGTCCAGCGAATAATTCGCTTATAAGGATCAAGTCCATTCTTGCGAATTGTAGAGTTGATGAGCTCCTTGAACTTCTCCTTGTGAGAATCAGGAATAACAACAGCAGATACTACTGCATTATGATAATTTCTAGACGGTACAGTTCCGTTTTCGGAAATATAGATATACATAACTTTCTCCTTTCTAATTTTCTTAATTTTATTGTATCACATGTATACAATTTTTTCAATAAAAAATAAGCAGGAGAGGAATGTTTCCGCTCCTGCTTATTAGCCCTTACTCTACGTGGATATTGTATTCAGCCAGGGGGCCTTCTTCTTTACCACGAATAAATACCTGGGCTGCTTTCTGAGCTCCAATAAAGCCAGATTCACAATGCCAAGCATCAGTTCCTGTCGGGCTAGACAGGTAGCGGAGAATAACGCCGTTTTCCTCGAAGGTACGAAGAGAATGAAAGTGTCCCAGGAAGAACTCATGGTTCCAGGTTGCACCCCATTCCTGAGGTCTTTCATTAGGCATCATAGAGGAAATACGCTTTCCTTCCTTATCTCCGTGGGCAAAACCAAAGAGATTGACACCATAGCGGAAATACTTACGAGGTGCAGGAGAAGTATCTACCTCCACATTTGCATCCTCATGGAAATAGGCAGCGATAGCCTCATTCGCAAAGAATCCAATCTGTGTATCATGATTAGAACGAACACGGAAAGTGAAGACAGGAGCGATTTTTTCCAGCTTGATGATAGCTTCCTGCAGAAGCTTAATACCCACCTGAAACATCTTTTGCCAGCGAACGTCAGTATCCTGACGAGTACCAGCAGTAGTTGTCACCTCGATGGAATCAAAGTGGAAAAAGTCCTGAGCCCAGAAGAACACGATGCGCTCGATACCTTCTTCCTTTTCCAGGCGCTTGATTGCTTCATTGACAATATAGTTGAATCGACTGATAGCAATCTTATGGTCATAGGACTCACCACATTCGGGGCCCCATGCCAGCTTACCCAGGTGCAGGTCTGCAATGCTCACAATGGCAATTTTGTCACCAGTGATATGCAGGGATGCAGGAGTAGGATGAAGAATAGGTGCTTCAAGCATACCCTTCAGAGTATCTCGAATCATAGCGCTGTTAAGCTCCCCGACTTCCAGAGGCTTCACATTGGCATTCAGTCTGAAAGAATGGAGATCAACAATTCCATCCTCATGAGACTGTGCTTCCCATGTACCTTTACGGCAGCTGGAAGATACCAGCTTAAATGCACGGGGATCATAGCCAAGGGTTTTCAGAATCTCGGTTTCGCCCATATCTACAGCATCTTTTGCAGTGATAAGGTCAACGGTACGAGATTCAGAACCATCTTTATTCTTCTTCTTCTCGATACCTTCAATCTTAACAACCTCAGACTCGGATTCCTTATCCTTATCATCATCGTTTATGTGAGCCGTAGTTGCCAAGGCCTTCTTTGCTTTGGCTTTTTCAGCCTTAGCCTTTTTAGCCTTAGATTCTTGCTCTTTAATAAGTTCATTCATGGACTTCGTTCGCATCAGGTCCTGGACCATTTTCTTAGTTCCTTCGAACTCAGGCAGCTTTGCCTGGATATTACTCATGATTGCGTTCCAGTTCATGCGACCGTTCTTCTTTGGGGTCGAGACCACCACCTCTGCGATGATCTGCTTGTTGATATATGTACTTGCCATAATTTATTCCTCCTTGAAAATTTTATAATCTTTTCTCTAAAGTCTGCAAAATTACTTTAGCAAATTTATTATATCACTATCAATATGTTTATTTCAAGAATTAAGAATTTTTCTCAATTTTTTTTGTTTTTTAATTTTCAATCTGGAAATTTTAGTAATTTTATTGTATAATAATTAAAAAAAGAAAGGAGTTTATATTATGGTTTGTGAAAAATGTGGAAGAGTTTTACTTCCTGGTGAAATTTGTCCTTGTCAGAAAGAAGCTATAAATCAGAGAAATCTCGAAATTCAATTAGAAAAGAAGAAAGAAGAAGCAGCAAAAGCTGCTGAAGTTAAAAAACTAAATGATGAAAAAATTCAGAAACAAACAAAAATGAATGAAACTGTTGTTAAGTCAAAAAATATTGCAGCTGATGTCTCTATGAATGTTATTTCTGAAATTATTAATATTTTCAAAAATCCTCTTGAAGGGATTCAGGAATTTATCAATGAAAAGAACATTATCAATGCTTGTGTTATCAGTATTGTGAGTTCTATAATCTTTGGATTATTCGGACTAGCTTATATTTCAAGTTTTGTTGTTTCATTGATTTTCTTTTTAGCTTCAATTTTAGGCATTCTGGGTTCTACATTAGGATTTTTTGTAATTGCAAAAATCAATAAGCATTCAATTTCTTTCCAGGAAGCTTTCTTGTTTAGTGTTCCTGGTTCTGTTTTTGTGATGCCTTTTGTATTAGTTGCACTTGTGCTGTCAGCTATTAATGCCAGTTTCGGACTTGTAGTTATTATGATTGCTTTAATTGCAAGAGTTTCTATGGATGCTGTGGCATTATCTTTGGCAAATGACAACAAAGAAAGAACACCTGTATATTTAACAATGATATCCTCACTTAATGTGTTAGGAATCTTTATTACATTTTCAATTTTTGCAAGAGTTATTGCAAGGCATTTAGTAGGTGTAATGCTTGGATTTTAAAAAAAAGAGCTCTTTTCATGAGCTCTTTTTTTATACCTAAATTAAAATAATATAAAAAAAGACTGGCTACAATAGCCAGCCTTTTTATTATTAATGAAGAGTGCCGTTAGCGCTTCCTTCAGTAGCGCTTGTGTCTCCACCTTTATTACCTGTAGAGACGGAATCCTTAAAGACTGTCTGCCAGTCTCCCATATTTCCCTCAGTGTTTGTTCCGTTATTAGTATTTCTGTACTGCATAGCCTGAACCTCAACGTCAACCTTGACACCAGCACCCTGATAGCAATCAGGCATAGTGGACTCAAGACCAAGGTAGTAAGTGTAAGCAACGGAGTTCTTATCGTCAGAGATATCCATGCTGTCAGAATCAACAGTAGTGGAGTCCTTCTCAGCATTTCCTCCCTGTGCCAAATCGGATCCCTTACCATCAAGGACAGCACCAGGAATGATGTAACGAAGAGCAGAATACTTGTTGCCATCCTTATCAGTCTTCTCAATCAGGAATCTGGAAGCATTAGTAACAGCATCAGTAACTTCTACGTTCTCTACATAGTTGTGCAGCTCATCACGAGTACCATTCTGATACAAGTGGAAGTAAGAAGGATTAAGGTAAACAGTCTGTCCTTCAGGAACCTTTACGAAGGGTCCATCAGCAACGTCGCCCTCTCTCTTAATAGTACCATCTTCATTAGGCATATAGAGAGCAGTAACCTCAATATCAACGATATTTCTGGTAATAACTGACTTAGTTCCCTCATTCTTAATGCCGAAAGTTAATTCATGAGAAGTAGTATGGGAACCAGGTTTGTCAGGATCAATGGGAGGATTTTTAGGGTCCTCATCACCAGGGTTCATATTATTCTCGTTCTGAATTGTAAGATTACCGTTATCGACAATATCAACAGTACCAACTGTACCGCTCTTATCCTGCTCAGTATGATCGCTGAAGAAAGCAAAAGCGCCAATGCCTAAAACGCCAACAGCAGCAGCAGAAGCACCCAATGTAATAATATTCTTTTTATTCATAATTTTTTTCATTAGCAAAATAATTTCTCAGAAGAAATTATTTGCTACCTCCTTTCTGATATTTAATATAAGGGTGAGCGGTCATACCTTCAGCTTCGTTACAACTTGTTATAAAATCTTGGAATGATGATTCAGCGTGAAATTTTGTGCTTTCACAAGCGTTTGTAACTATTCCATATAAACGATACATTCTGGCGGCGGTTATTCGATCAATATCAGAAAGAATGGACCAATCGTTCATTATTTTTGCAAGGCTCTTACGCTCTGCCATGTCTGCTTGTAGTTGGTCTAGTTCATCTCTTACACGTTTCTGTTGGGATGAGATTTTGGAGGATAAAGTGTTGTATGTTTCTGCATCTGGTAAAAATCGCCCAACAATGTATTTTTCAGCGAAACTGTTGAGGGAGTACTGGGTATCTTTTTTCTCTAAAATAAGGAAATTACAGAGTATATCAATAACTGCCTCCACTTCAGGATAGGAATTTTGTGTCAAAAGACAAATAGTATTAATATCTGTGCTGTCATTTTGTATGACCGCAAAGACTTTTAGAACTTTATAGAATAGCTCAGCATTTTCTGAAAAGGCAGCTTCAATATGTTCAAAAGTATCCTTATACATAAACTCAGCAACAACTTCATATGCATTAGAAGGTGTTTTCGATAAGGTCGTGCGTAATGATTTCCAAGCATTGCTTGTGGTGAATTCTTCCTTTAATGTGCCAACTGTAGATAGGTTGTTACTAAGGCGCCGTAAACTTAAAACAAGGACTAAA
>RCNI01000515.1_pt1 | contig 23610 bp, 21 predicted proteins | sample 2041151 | NCBI WGS metagenome assembly RCNI01 (sample SAMN09708214, study PRJNA481090) | feces metagenome | isolation source: feces | place: Antarctica: Albino Rookery | reverse complement strand
CCGATGGTACTGCAGATTGTGGGAGAGTAGGTAGTCGCCGTTTTACGGAAGCCTCGAGGTAGCAATACTTCGGGGCTTTTTTGTGTTAATCCCCTTCCTGCACTTTCCAGGAACTTAGGCTTTGGATGACTGGGTTCCCTGATACGGAAAGACAGTGAAGGAAGTGAAATACAGTATACCGTTTTAAAGTTTGATTCCGAACTTCTTTAAGTGCGGATTAATCATGTGGGCTGGTATTACCTTACAAATAGACTCCGCCAGAATGTTTAATAGACGCTCTCTGACATAATCTTTCCGCACAATGAGCGATACCTCACGGGTAGGGATCGGATTCAATATGGGGCGAATATGCTCGTTTTGTCTTTCCTTTAATAAAGGAACATGCAGTTCCGGAATAATTGTATACCCTCCGTTTTCATCTACAATTTTCACCAGCGTATCTATGCTGCCTGCTTCATAGATGGCTGCGTTTCCTTTGATTCTGCTGCAGAAAGAAAAAATACCATTGTTGGGACAGTAACCTTCTTGGAGTACCCAAAGATTCTCCGTAGGCAAATGGTCCAATGCCAGATCCTCTTTCTGATAAAGAGCATCGGAAGGCGATATGTATGCTACGAATTGTTCCCTGTAAACAGGGATTTCCAATAACTCATCGTGATGGATGGGACTTGCCATAAGCACCACATCGAGTTCGGCTCTTTCCAGTTTTTCTACTAAAGTGGTCAGCCGTGCTTCTTCTACCTTCAAATGGATGTCAGGATGAGTTTCTGCCAGTTGCTTGAATAATTTGGGAAGAATGTACGGAGCAATGGTAGAGGCAATGCCCAAGTGCAGGGAACCACTTTCTTGTCCTTTCTCAGACAATACCCTTTCTTTTAATTGCGAAGCATTGAACAGCAGAATTTTTGCTTGTTTGATGATTTCCTCTCCCATCCGTGTGGGGCGAGTAGGATGAGCGTTCCGGTCAAAGATCACGACGTCTAATTCCAGTTCCAATTTCTGGATTAACGAGCTTAAAGTGGACTGTGTTACGTGGCAAGATTCCGCTGCTTTGACGAAGTGACGGTATTTGTCCACCGCCACAACATATTCCAATTGTTGTAGTGTCATAGTTATAGGGCTGATATGTATCGATTTTATCGATGTAAAGATAGAATAAATCTGTTTGTATGCTTCAAGTCAAACTTGTATTTTTGTCGCAAGTAAAAGATTTTACTTTTGTACCAAAAGAAAATATAACCATTAAATTATCAAGATTATGGCAACAGTAAGTTTGAATAAAGCTGATTTCTTGAAGAAAGTAGCAAATTATGAGACTAATCCCAATGAATGGAAGTTCTTGGGGGAACGTCCTGCTTTGATTGATTTCCATGCAACCTGGTGCGGCCCTTGTAAAGCGTTGGGACCTGTTTTGGAAGAGCTTTCAGAAGAATATAAAGATCAGATCGATATTTATAAGATTGACATTGATGAAGAATATGAGTTGTCCGAACTGTATGGAATCCGTTCGGTGCCTACTTTGATTTTTGTACCGATGCAGGGCATGCCTCAGATGGCACAAGGAGCTTTGCCTAAGCCAACCTTGAAGAAAGCCATAGAAGAGGTTCTGCTGCCTTGAATAAGCCGCAGAAGGCGTTGTGCCGTTCCGATTTAAATCGGCATCAGAAGGCTCAGGAAAGCTTGTAGGGCGGCGTTGTAGGCTTGGGCTCCAGCATAAAAAAGCGGGTGTATTCTTTTGGAATACACCCGCTTCTATTTTATAAATTACTCAAGGTACAATTAGAGTGAAGTACGTTTGATGTAATCGATGATTTCTGAAAGGTAACCGAATGCCATGCATACATGAGTATCAGCAGCACCATAATATACGGCTACGTGTTCACCGTCTTGAAGAGCGGCACATGGGAACACTACGTTAGGAACATCACCCTGCAATTCGTATGGAGCAGCTGGGCCTAAGATGTAATCACGAGTGCGGTAAAGAACCTTTGTAGGATCATCTTTGTCAAGAATAGCAGCACCCATAGAGTAACGGAAACCGTTGCAAGTAGTGATAACACCATGGTAGAACATCAACCAACCTTCGTCGGTCAAGAATGGAACAGAACCTGCACCAATCTTAGTACACTGCCATGCACTTTCAGGGAACGGAGTCACTTTCATTACACTGCGGTGTTCACCCCAGTACTTCATATCTGGGCTGAAGCTGATGTAGATATCACCGAATGGAGTGTGTCCATTGTCACTAGGACGGCTCAACATAGCGAACTTGCCATTGATTTTCTGTGGGAAAAGTACACCGTTACGGTTGAAAGGCAAGAATGCATTTTCGCACTGGAAGAATTCTTTGAAGTCGAAAGTATAGCCGATACCAATTGTAGGTCCATGGTAACCATTACACCAAGTAATCCAATAACGGTCTTCAATCCAAGTAACACGTGGGTCATACTTGTATTCTGATTCAATCATGTCTGTGTTGCCAGCCTTGAACTGGATTGGTTCATGGTTGATTTCCCAGTGAATACCATCTTTACTGAAACCAGCGAAGATATTCATCTGAACTGCTTTGTTGTCGCAGCGGAAAACACCTGCGAATCCATCTTCAAAAGGAACTACAGCACTATTGAAAATACTGTTTGATGACGGAATCTGGTAACGTCCAATTACTGGATTCTGTGAGTATCTCCACATAGGGTCGGTACATCCTGCCGGGCGATCTTCCCACGGCATTTGAAACTTTTCTGTCATAGCTTTTAAAATAAATTTATAGGATTTGTTATTCTTTTTCTCCACTGATCAGACTTCCATCTGCATTATATTTGAATGGTACAAAATAAGTTATCAGGAAGGCTGGAATGGTAGCAATAAGTACAAAGATGAAGAAAGGTTCGTAGCCTCCTGGCTTGTCAAACCATTCACCCAAGGTTTCGCATACCCAACCGCTAAGCATACCTGGGATCATAACTCCGAGGTTCATGATACCAGAAGCAAATGCATAATGGGCCATCTGATGCTTGCCTGGGGCAATCTGCTGCATCATGAACAAGGTCAAGCCTACGAATCCGAATCCATAACCAAAGTATTCGAATACGATACCGCTGCAGACCAAAGCACCGCTGGTCGGTTGGAAGATAGCGAATAATGTGTATACCAGGAATGGGAGGTTGAAGATACAGCACAAAGAGAACAAGCTCTTATGCAAGCCTCTGGCTGAAATATAATAACCTGCCAACAAGGAACCGATGACGAATGCGGCTGCACCGTAAGAACCATAGTACAAGCCGATTTCCTTTTCTGTAAGTCCCAAGCCACCCATTTCACGGTCGGCTTTCAAGAACAAAGGAACGATTTTCATTACAAATCCTTCAGCGAATCGATACAGAATGATGAAGAATACGTAGTAAATGATGTGGCTCTTCTTGAAGAAGGCTAACAATACATTTCCTAATTCTACCATAACTTCATGTACTGAGCGCTTTTCTTGCACCTTCTCAGCTTTCTTTCCAGTAGGAAGCATGAAGATATGGTAAATACTCAGCAACACCATTACAGCGCACAGAATGGCCATAATAATCATCCATGCGTGCTGGTTGGCAGCTAAAAGGTCACCTTTGCCGGCTTCTTGATAGCTTTCGATAAGATAACCGGCCAGATAAACCAATCCACCTGTTCCGATAATCTTTGCAATGTTATAGAAAGCACCCTGCCATCCGATATATTTAGATTGTTCTGAGTTTGACAATTCACTCATATAAACTCCGTCACAAGCAATGTCATGTGTCGCTCCACTGAAAGCGATAATACCCAACAAAGCTATGGCAATGCTGAAGAAATGTGGGAGGTTCAATGAGAACGCTACCAATCCGAAAGTGATGCCTGTGATAAGCTGTGTGATGACCACAAAGAATTTTTTAGTTTTGAAAAGCTCCAAGAAAGGACTCCATAACGGTTTCAAGGTCCAAGGCAATAGAATCAAAGAAGTCCAGAAGGTGATAAGCTTATCTTCCACTTCAAGTCCCTTGAACATTAAAACTGTTACCATGTTGAGGACCACAAACGGAAGTCCCATGGCAAAATAAGAAGTTGGAATCCACGTAATTGGACTCCTTTTAGCAGAAACATTGCTATGATTTTGTTCCATAGTATGAGTTTTTTTTATTTTTGTTCCAAATGTACGAATTATTTGCGAATTGAGAGATATAATGAATATAAAAATATCACCTCAAGGAAGGGGTAAATCCTCCTTGAGGTGATATTTTTATATTCCTTGGACGGCAGGAGAAAGCGGTTGACTTTTAAAGTCAGTCTTGATAATAGACTCGTTTTACACGCGTAGACACACTGGTAAGGATTTCGTATGGAATGGTGTCGAGCCAATCGGCAAGTTGTGTTACGGGCAGTGCATCTCCAAAAATGATGACCTTGTCGCCTTCTTTGCAATCAATGTCTGTAACGTCGATCATGCATACGTCCATACAGATGTTTCCTACGTAAGGAGCTTTTTCACCGTTGACAAGGCAATAGCCTTTTCCGTTTCCTAAATGGCGGTTTAACCCGTCGGCATAACCGATCGGAATCGCTGCGATGCGTGAGTCACGCTGTAAAACCCCTTTCCTGCTATAGCCGACGGTTTCTCCAGCCGGTATGTTGTGTATTTGCAGGATGGTCGTCTTTAGCGTGCTGACATTATTCAGCACCTCATTGGTATAAGGGTCGATTCCATACAGTCCCAGTCCGAGTCTGACCATATCAAATTGTGCTCCGGGGTAACGCTCAATACCTGCAGTGTTACAGATATGGCGTAAGATCTTATGATGGAATGCAGCCTGCAGTTCATCGGCAGCCTTGATGAAAGTCTCTATTTGTCGGCGGGTAAAGCCGTCCAATCGGTCGGTATCGCTTCCTACAAGGTGTGAGAATACGGAACGAGGAATAACAGCGGACTGCTTTTGCAGACGTTCGATGAGCTGAGGAATTTCCTGCGGTTCAAATCCCAGACGATTCATGCCTGTATTGATCTTGATGTGGACAGGAATATTGCTGATTCCTTCACGTTCTGCGGCATTGATCAATTCTTCCAGTAGGTGGAAGCTATATACTTCAGGTTCCAAATTATAATCGAACAACGTCTTGAAAGCCGTTACCTCCGGATTCATGATGATGATGGAACTTTTGATTCCTGCCTTGCGTAAATCGGCTCCTTCATCGGCTACAGCTACAGCAAGATAGTCGACGCGATGTTCTTCCAATGTCTTGGCGACCTCTAACGAACCGGCTCCATAAGCAGATGCCTTTACCATGCACACCATTTTGGTCTCACTCTTCAATTTTTTCCGATAATAATTGAAGTTGTTCACCAATGCATTCAGGTTGATTTCCAAGATCGTTTTATGTACTTTCAGTTCCAAGTGGTCGGTAATCTGGTCGAAGTGGAATATTCGTGCCCCTTTGATCAGCACGACTTCATGCTGCAAAGAGTCTAATAATCCAGATTGTAACAGATCGTTCGTGCTCTGGAAGAAGTATTTCTCGATTTGGAAGCGGGAAGAGGCTTCCGAAATTTCGGGACCGACGCCGATGATTTTGTCTACACGACGACTGTGGATGAGCTCGGCTACCTGACGGTAGAGCAACTTGCTCGTTTGTCCGCTTTCCAGGATATCCGAAAGGATCAAGGTACGTTTCAACTCCTTATCTTCGGCTCGTCTGGCCATGAAATCCAGAGCAATGTCGAGGGAAGCAAAGTCAGAATTGTAACTGTCATTGATTAAGACACAGTTGTTTTTCCCTTCTTTTACTTCCAGACGCATGGCTACAGGTTCCAACTGCATCATACGGGTTGCAATATCTTCTGGAGATATCATGAGGTAAAGTGCAGCAGCTAAACAGTTCAGTGAGTTTTCGATGGATGCATCGTCAATAAACGGAATGCGGTATTCTTTGAAGAAACCTAAATAGCGGTATTTGATAGTCGTACCTTTGGTGTCCTTTTGAATACTTTCAATGAACAGCGGCCGTTCAACGTCTTTCATGGACCATGCGATTTCACGTGCTCCCAATAGCGATTTAGCTACACAGTTGCTGATGAATTCATTGTCTCCGTTGTAAACCACTACATCACAATCTTTGAATAAGAGCAGTTTTTCCATGCATTTGTCCTGCATAGAGGCAAAATTCTCCTGATGTGCCCCTCCAATGTTGGTAAGGATACCGATGGTAGGCCGTATGATAGGCTGCAAGACTTCCATTTCACCCATTTCAGAGATTCCGGCTTCAAAAATGCCCACCTCCGTCTTTTCGTTCATCATCCATACCGAAAGAGGTACGCCTATTTGAGAATTGTAGCTGCGTGGAGAACGGGTGACAACCTTGTCGGGACTGATGAGATGGTATAGCCATTCTTTCACTACAGTCTTTCCGTTGCTTCCGGTAATGCCAACGACAGGAACTTGGAATTTTTCGCGATGGTAAGCTGCCAAGCGTTGCAACGCCTTTAATGGACTGGCTACTCTCAAGAAATTTGTGTCGCGAAAGTTAGAAAGATCTTTTGGCAGTTCACTGACTACAAAATTCCGGACGCCTCGAGTATATAGTTCTCCGATGTATTTATGGCCGTCGTTGACTTTCGTCTTTAAAGCAAAGAATAAAGTTTCTTCTGGAAAACATAAAGAACGACTGTCGGTAAGAATCCAATCAATATGTGATGGACGGTCCCCAATACGCTCTGCGTTCAATATTGAGGTGATTTCTTCAATTGTGCTTGACATATCTTTATTTCATTTTCGACATCTAAGTACGGTAATTTTTCTTTTAACAGTTCTATCTTTAACAGAATTTCACGTAAAAATCGTTGATGGGCATCCGATTGTACGTTAAATGGTCTGTGTGACAAGCCTCGTTCAATTTTCTCCCATTCTTTTATAATGGCTTGGGTTGCATCGGGGAAGAAGGTTTCAGAGAAACATTCCCAAATGTAATTTATGGCCAAAGAGCTGGGGTGAAGCATGTCGTCAGCATAAAACCGATAGTCTCTTAATTCGTCCATCATTATTTCGTATGAAGGGAAATAATGGCATCCCGTTATTTCTTTACAGATTTTGTCGATAGACAGCAGGAGGGTGGATTTGCTCAACTGATTGCCGTGCATTCCATCTTTGGCATGTCGGATGGGGCTGACAGTGAACAAGAATCTGACTTTCGGGTTCAGTTTCCGAATCTCTACAATAAGAGACTGATATTCTGTGTAGATGGTTTCTGCTTCCACGCGTGAACGGATGAACATTTTATCGGGCATCTTATGGCAGTTCCCAACAATCGTGCGGGTGGTTGTCAATTGGTATACCCATGAAGTTCCCCAAGTAAAAATGATCCAATCGGCTTCTTCCAGGTGCTTTCTTGCTTCCTTCAAGCGTCCGTTGATGCGTTGTAGACAGGTCTCCTTATCGTGTGCCGAGAAGCTGCTGTGGTGCATGTAGCTGAACCATTCGTCGTTTCTGGCGGTCAAATCATTTTCTGTATATTCCTTGTCTTCAAGAATTTGACGGATGGCCAAAGCTATTGACATCGGATTATAAAGGATTCCGAAAGGATTTAAATCGCAGGAGAATTTATTATCGATAAGTCTTTTCCCGATATTTTCAGTGAAACAAGACCCCCATAACATGAGTGAATCGGAATGTTGGATTGTATCTTGTATTTTGGGTAATTCAACTTTTGTTCTAAACTCCATTGTGCGTGGCAATAAATTAATTTTCTGCAAATGTAAGCACATTACATATATTTATGCTAATTTTGTGGAATTAAATGGCTAATAATTGTAGAATGGAATACCAAGCGTCATACAAATTGTTGAATAAGATAGATAATCCTTCTGATTTACGTAAACTTCCGTTGAATTCATTGCCGGAGGTATGCAGTGAATTAAGAGAGAAGATAATTGATGAGTTGTCGCGCAATCCAGGACATTTTGGGTCCAGTCTGGGGGTGATAGAACTTACTGTAGCCCTACATTATGTATTGAATACCCCTTATGATCGTATTGTTTGGGACGTTGGACACCAGGCTTACGGTCATAAAATCCTGACAGGACGCCGTGAATGGTTTTCTACCAACCGTAAATTGAATGGTATGGCCCCATTCCCTACACCATTTGAAAGTGAGTATGATACATTCACATGTGGACATGCTTCCAATTCCATTTCTGCGGCTCTTGGAATGGCTGTAGCCGCTTCCCAGAAAAAAGAGAACCGGCATATCGTTGCTGTCATTGGAGATGGAGCAATGAGTGGCGGATTGGCTTTTGAGGGGTTGAACAATGCATCGTCCACTCCCAATAACTTGTTGATTATACTGAATGATAACAACATGGCTATCGATCGCAGTGTAGGAGGTATGAAGCAGTATTTGTTGAACTTGCATACTTCTGAAAATTATAATCGTCTCCGTAATCGATTGTCAAAACAGTTATTCAAATGGGGATGGCTGAATGAGGACCGGCGAAAAAGTTTGCTGCGTTTCAATAATAGCTTGAAGTCGTTGCTGATGCAGCAGCAGAATATATTTGAGGGCTTGGATATCCGTTACTTTGGACCGATTGAAGGACACGATGTTCAAAATCTGGTGAAAGTGCTGAACGAAATAAAGGATATGAAGGGACCTAAATTGCTTCATATTCACACGATAAAAGGAAAAGGGTATAGACCGGCTGAAGAAGCGGCTACGGAATGGCATGCACCTGGATTGTTCAATAAGGAAACGGGTGAACGTATCCTTCCGGTTACAGAAGGACTCCCTCCACTGTTCCAGCATGTCTTTGGAAATACCTTGTTGGAGTTGGCTGAAAAAAACGATAAGATTGTAGGAGTGACTCCTGCCATGCCTACAGGATGTTCAATGAATATCATGATGAAGGCGATGCCTGATCGGGTATTCGATGTAGGAATTGCTGAGGGGCATGCGGTTACTTTTTCTGGAGGTATGGCAAAAGATGGCTTGCTGCCGTTTTGCAACATCTATTCCTCTTTTATGCAGCGTGCTTATGACAATGTCATCCACGATGTAGCCCTTCAGAATCTGCATGTCGTATTCTGTCTGGATCGAGCTGGATTGGTCGGTGAAGACGGACCTACTCATCATGGGGTCTTTGATTTGGCATATATGCGTCCTATTCCGAATTTGACGATTGCCTCTCCTTATGATGAACACGAACTGCGACGTTTGATGTATACGGCTCAGTTGCCTGATAAAGGAACATTTGTCATTCGATATCCCAGGGGAAGAGGGGTATTGCCTGACTGGAAGTGTCCTCTGGAGGAAATCAAAGTGGGAACAGGCAGGAAAATGCATGAAGGCACGGATTTGGCCGTACTGACTTTGGGCCCTATTGGCAATGTAGCTGCGAAAGCGGTTGAGCGTGCGGAAAAAGAGGGCTATAGCATCGCCCATTATGATTTGCGCTTCTTGAAACCGCTGGACGAAGCCTTGCTGCATGAAGTCGGCAAGAAGTTCAAGCGGGTTGTAACCATTGAAGATGGTGTGCTGAAGGGAGGTATGGGAACCGCTGTCTTGGAATTTATGGCAGATCACGAATATACACCGGTTGTGAAGCGTTTGGGAATTGCCGATAAATTTATCCAGCACGGACCGGTTAAGGACCTGTATCAGCTATGCGGATTAGATGAGAATAGTATTTATAACACGATTATAAATAGTTTGAAACAATGAAAATAATTATTGCTGGGGCCGGTGCGGTAGGCACCCATTTGGCCAAACTGTTGTCTGATGAAAAACAAGACATCATCTTGATGGATGAGAATGAAGATAGATTGGGGAAAATGAATAACAATATTGATTTGATGACAGTCAATAATTCACCTACATCTATCAACGGATTGAAGTCTGCCGGTATATCGGGTGCTGATCTATTCATAGCCGTCACTCCCGATGAAAGTCGCAATATGACCGCTTGTATGCTTGCTACCAGTTTGGGAGCCAAGAAAACGGTGGCTCGTATTGACAATTATGAATATTTGCTTCCGAAATACAAAGAATTTTTCTCACAACTGGGGGTTCATTCATTGATTTATCCGGAAATGCTTGCTGCACGAGATATTGTAGATGCAGTGAAAATGAGCTGGATTCGTCAATGGTGGGAATTTGCCGGTGGCTCTTTGGTCTTGATTGGTACCAAGATGCGTGAAACGGCTGAAATCTTGAATGTACCTTTATATGAATTGGGTGGTGAAGGTATTCCGTTCCATGTGGTTGCCATAAAGAGAGGCAGTGAAACGATTATCCCTCGAGGCGATGATAAGATTCATTTGAATGATGTGGTGTATTTTACAACCACCAAGAAGGCGATTCCTTACATCAAGAAGATATCAGGAAAAGAAAATGAGCCGGAGGTTCGTAATGTGATGATTATGGGAGGCAGCCGTATTGCCGTACGTACTGCCCAATACATGCCGGATTACATGAGCACGACCATTGTGGAAACGGACCGTAACCGATGTGCCCGCATTACAGAATTGGTAGATGACGATGTGATGGTAATCAATGGTGACGGAAGAGACATGGAATTGCTCGTAAGCGAGGGCATTCAGAATACACAAGCTTTCGTCGCTTTGACTGGAAATTCAGAGACGAATATCTTGGCTTGTCTGGCTGCCAAACGTATGGGAGTAAGCAAAACTGTAGCTGAGGTTGAAAATGTAGATTATATCACCATGGCTGAAAGCTTGGATATCGGTACGGTAATCAATAAAAAATTCATCGCAGCGAGTCATATTTATCAGATGATGCTGGATGCTGATGTCTCTAATGTGAAGTGTCTGACTTTTGCCAATGCCGATGTGGCTGAGTTTACTGCCAAACCGGGATCACGCATTACCAAAGGCCCTGTTAAAGAGGTCGGTTTGCCGAAGGGAACTACCATCGGAGGCTTGGTCCGCAATGGAGAAGGTTTGTTGGTTACCGGTAACACAACGATTCAAGAAAATGACCATGTCGTAGTATTCTGTTTAGGATTTATGATGAAGAAGTTGGAAAAATTCTTCAATTAAATATTTTTCGTTTTGTTAAAAACAATATTTTAACTTAATAGGTGTATATAAGTCAAAATATTGGGCTAACTTTGCGGGTGTTTCAATATCGTATTAGTTGCTAAGGTGAGATTCTACTTGAAAATAGTCTTGCTGATCATAATGGCTTTGCTTATTTCAGTGGCAAGGAATGCAGAAACAAAGGGTTGTTCTGGAGTTATGGTCTATACAGAGGCGTCCATTGAAGACGATGATGCCTTTGTAGAGATGAGTTATGCTTATACTAATCGAACCATTGAACACCTGCTAAGAGAGCAGAAAGCGGAGATGGCTTTGTTGGCGAATTTCTCTTTGGATGAGGGAAAAACCTTTTTTATGAGTCCTCCGTCTGTAACCCATCATCGCTTTATTCAACAGCGAACAAGTCCCCTTAATTTAGTTTCTTTAGGTTATCCCCAAGGATTGCGCTTTCACAGTCATACTTATTATGTGTATGCTTTGAAGCGGATTATTATTTAACTCCTTGTATAAAAGGATTTTATCTTTATTTTAATCATAAAGACAGTTTGGAGTACAAGCTGTTTTTACATCGTTCTCACATTTCTGTATCATGGTATTGGAAGTGTGATTTATAGTCGTTGTTATGCTTAAGACGTTATTCCGTTGATGAGGCAATGAGAGATGCGTCGTGAGGTAAATGAAACTTTTTAAATCCAATATATATGTTTTTTAATTTTATTATCGTGGTGATTCTTACAGCTGCTGGACTGGTAGTGGCTGCAATGACCATTGCCCGGTTGGTAGGCCCTCGTTCTTTCAATCCACAGAAAGGCGAACCTTATGAATGTGGAATTCCTACCCGTGGTCAGTCCTGGGTACAGTTCCGTGCCGGTTATTATTTGTTTGCCATCTTGTTTTTGATGTTCGACATTGAAACCGTGTTCTTATTCCCTTGGGCTGTAGTGGTGGCCGAGACAGGAACCTATGCTTTGATTAGCATTTCGTTCTTTCTCGTAATATTAATTTTAGGCCTTGCGTATGCTTGGCGGAAAGGAGCTTTGGAATGGAAGTAAAGAAGAGTACATCAATCCGTTCTATGGAGTATTCAGATTTTAAGAACAATGACTATTTGGAAGAAATGGTTCGTAAGCTGAATGCCGATGGTGCGGGCATCATTATGGGATGTGCCGATGAGTTGATCAACTGGGGACGCAGCAATTCGCTGTGGTCACTGACATTTGGAACCAGTTGTTGTGCCATTGAGTTTATGGCATTGGGCGCAGCTCGTTATGATATGGCACGTTTTGGCTTTGAGGTTACTCGTAACTCCCCACGCCAGGCCGATATGATTATGGTATTGGGTACCATTACTTACCGTATGGCCCCTGTGTTGAAACGTTTGTATGACCAGATGGCGGAACCGAAGTATGTGGTAGCTGTGGGTGGCTGTACGATTTCTGGAGGTCCTTTCACAAAGTCATACCATGTGGTAAACGGTATCGACAAGATTATCCCTGTCGATGTGTTTATTCCAGGTTGCCCTCCACGTCCTGAAGCTTTCTATTACGGGATGATGCAGCTGCAACGTAAGATTAAGGTTGAAAAATTCTTGGGAGGAGTAAATCGTAAGGAAAAGAAAAACGAAAAAGAAGAATAATATGACAATTATAGATAAGATTATGAATATGGCACCCGATGCTGTAGTCACTGAGAGCGGTGATACAGTCATCATGCTGCTGCCCGCCGACTTCATTCGTGTAGCTGAAGCATTGCATAACGATGCGGAAGAGCCGATGGATTACTTGCGTGATATCGTTGGTATGGATTGGGGAGAAGAAGGATTAGGTGCTTTATACTATTTGGAATCTACTCGTACACATCGTCGTGTCACTTTGAAAACCTTGACGTCGAATCGTGATGAGGCTTTTCTTCCTACTGTAAGTCATTTGTGGAAGACTGCCCTGATCAAGGAGCGCGAAGTATTTGATTTCTTCGGGGTACGTTTCTTGAATCATCCCGATATGCGCCGTATCTTCTTGCGTGAAGATTGGGTAGGCTATCCGTTGCGTAAGGATTATGACATGAATTCGAATCCATTGAATATGGAAAATGAAGAGAATTCTGATATGACGGATGAGTATTTCTTGAAGCCAGATGGAACTATAGCGGATAAGAAGAACATCGTATTTGACAAGAAAGATTTTGTGGTGAACATTGGTCCGCAGCATCCTTCTACGCACGGTGTGCTTCGTATGCGTACTTCTTTGGAAGGTGAAGATATCTGTCACATCGACCCGATTTTGGGATATATTCATCGTGGAATTGAAAAGATCAGTGAAAGTTATACCTATCCGCAGACGTTGGCTTTCACAGACCGTCTCGATTATCTGAGTGCTCATCAGAATCGTCATGCCTTGTGTATGTGTATTGAAAAGGCGGCAGGCATTGAAGTAACTGAACGCATTCAGTACATCCGTACCATCATGGATGAGTTGCAGCGTATTGATTCCCACTTGCTGTTCTATTCTTGTTTGGTGATGGATATGGGTGGTTTGACTCCTTTCTTCTATGGTTTCCGTGAACGTGAGATGATTCTCGATATCTTTGAAGAAACTACAGGCGGACGATTGATCCAGAATTATAATATGATTGGTGGTGTTCAGGCAGATATTCATCCTACTTTCTGTACGAAAGTGAAGGAGTTTATCAAACATTTGAGAGAAGTGATAGCCGATTACCACAATATCTTTACCGGCAATGTCATCGCTCAGAACCGATTGAAAGGGGTTGGTGTGTTATCTCGTGAAGATGCAATCTCACTGGGTACAACAGGGGGTACCGGACGTGCTTCTGGTTGGTCGAACGATGTTCGCAAGCACCACCCGTATGCTTTATATGATAAGGTAGATTTCAAGGAAATCATTTATACCGAAGGGGATTCTTTCGCTCGTTATATGTTGCGTATGGATGAAATCATGGAGTCATGCAAGATCATTGAACAACTCATTGATAACATCCCTGAAGGGGAATTCCGTGTAAAGACGAAGCCTATCATACGTTTGCCGGAAGGTAATTTCTCTGCTTCGGTAGAATCCAGTCGTGGAGAATTTGGTGTCATGATAGAAAGTCATGGAGACAAGAGTCCGTATCGTCTGCATTTCCGTTCTACGGGTTTGCCTTTGGTTCATGCTATGGATACCGTTTGTCGCGGACAGAAAATCGCTGACTTGATTGCTATCGGTGGAACGTTGGACTTCGTGATTCCGGATATTGACCGATAAACAGATTGTATAACCTTATAATAAAAGTGTAATTATGCATTTTGACTATTATAATCTTGAGCCGCTGCTGATGGGTATCCACCGATTCATGTGTGGAATCATGCCGGAATGGCTGGCGCTCATTCTTGAAGGATTGGGAGTAGGCCTCTTCATCATGATCATGTATGCCGTGCTGGCCGTTATCCTTATCTATATGGAACGTAAAGTTTGTGCCGCCTTTCAGTGCCGTATCGGTCCCAACCGTGTAGGAGGAAAAGGAGGTCTGCTTCAAGTTCCTGCCGACGTGGTGAAAATCTTGACCAAGGAAATCATCGATTTGAAAAATTCCGATCATTTCTTGTATGCGTTGGCCCCATTCTTTGTCATTTTGGCTTCCATCTTGACTTTCTCTTGTTTGCCTTGGAATAAAGGTGGAGAAATTCTTCACATGAATATTGGTATCTTTTTTGTGTTGGCAGCTTCTTCTATCGGCGTCTTAGGTATTTTGCTGGCCGGATGGAGCAGTAACAGCAAATATACGTTGATTGGTGCCGTACGAAGTGGAGCGATGATTATCAGCTACGAGCTTTCTATTGGCTTGAGTGTTTTGACCATGGTTATCTTGAGTGGTACGATGGATATTCAAGAAATTGTAATTAATCAGGCGAATGGTTGGAATATCTTTAAAGGTCATCTGCCCGCTTTGATGGCTTTCATCATTTTCTTGATTGCCGGTAATGCCGAAGGCAACCGTGCACCTTTCGACTTGGCAGAAGCAGAGCAGGAGTTGACAGCCGGTTATCATACCGAGTATTCAGGAATGCATTTCGGATTTTTCTATTTGGCTGAATACTTGAATCTGTTTATTACGGCAGGTATTGCGGTGACTCTTTTCTTTGGAGGCTGGATGCCGTTCCACATAGCAGGACTCGATGCTTTCAATGGGGTGATGGACCTGCTTCCTGGTGTATTTTGGTTTGTTGGGAAAACATTCTTTGTCGTCTTTTTGCTGATGTGGATTCGTTGGACATTCCCTCGTTTGCGCATTGACCAGGTTTTGACTCTTGAATGGAAGTACCTTATGCCATTTTCATTGGTAGTCTTATTAGTGATGACCGTATGCAAAGTCTTCGGTCTGGTATTTTAATGTAAAAGAAGAATATGAGTACATTCAAAGAATATATCACCGGATACGTTAGCGGTGTGAAGAGCTTGCTGGTAGGTATGCGTACCTCCATGAAAGTTTTCTGTCAGAAGAACGTGACCGAACAGTATCCGGAAAACAGACATACTACGCTTCATATCCCTGAACGTCACCGTGCCATGCTGGTGATGCCACATGATGAAGAAGGAAACAATAAGTGTGTAGCCTGTGGACTTTGCCAAATGGCTTGTCCAAACGGAACCATCCATCTTACTACAGAAATGCGTACTACAGAAGATGGTAAGAGAAAGAAACATTTGGTTAAATACGAGTACAACTTAGGCTCTTGCATGTTCTGCATGTTGTGTGTGAACGCTTGTCCGCATCACGCCATTGAATTCAGTAATGATTTTGAGAATGCGGTGTTTGACAAACAGAAGCTTTTGCTGACACTCAATAAAAACAAGGAATAATTATGGGAATCTCTCTTCAAGAAATAGTTTTCTATTTTGTGGCTGCTGCCATTATCGTATTCTCTGTAATGGCTGTTACAACAGGACGCATTCTTCGTGCTGCCACTTATCTGTTGTTCGTCCTTTTCGGTACAGGAGCCATTTACGGTTTGTTGGGTTATACCTACTTAAGTGCGGTACAGCTGATGGTATATGCCGGTGGTATTGTCGTCTTGTATGTGTTTTCCATTTTGCTGACCCAGTCGGCCAACAACATGAAATATCGTTTGCGGAAAGGGAAGCTGATCAGTGTGTTGGTTACCACTTTTGTAGGATTGGCTTTGATGCTTTTCCTGTTGATGACCAATCACTTTGCCATGAATACCATTCCAGCTGGAGTTGAACTTCATGTAGATGAAATCGGTCATGCTTTGATCGGAACCGATAAATATCAGTTCGTGCTTCCATTTGAAGTGACCAGCGTATTGCTTCTTTCTTGTATGATTGGAGCTATTATGATTGCTCGAAAGAGAAAATAACCATTTAAATTGAATCGTTATGGAAATAGAAATACATGTTATACATTACTTGGTCATCAGCACCATTATGATGTTTTGTGGCATTTACGGTTTCTTTACCCGTAAGAACCTGCTTGCTTTGCTGATTTCAGCCGAACTGGTATTGAATGCTACCAACATTAACTTTGCTGTATTTAACCGTTATCTCTTTCCTGAACATTTGGAAGGACATTTCTTCAGTTTGTTCGGTATTGCCATTGCAGCTGCTGAAACAGCTGTGGCGATTGCTATCATCATCAATGTTTATCGTAATATCAACCAGATTCTTACGGATGATATTACCGAAATGAAAGGATAACCTCTAAAGATTAGACCAATATGGATTATACAATATTAATTCTTGTACTGCCGATATTGAGCTTTTTGCTGCTTGCATTGGCAGGTATGAAAATGTCGCATCGCTTGGCGGGTACCATCGGAACACTTGTTTTAGGTACAGTTACTGCGTTGAGCTACTTTACGGCATTTAACTATTTCAGCCTGGAACGTACGGCTGAAGGTACTTATCCCACGCTGACACCGTGGAACTTTGAATGGCTGCCTTTTACCGAAAGCCTTCATATTGATATGGGCATCTTGTTGGATCCGATTTCTGTGATGATGCTGATAGTCATTTCTACGGTTTCTTTGATGGTGCACATCTATTCATTCGGTTACATGAAGGGTGAGCGTGGCTTCCAGCGTTATTATGCTTTCCTTTCTCTCTTCACCTTCTCAATGTTGGGATTGGTTGTTGCCACTAACATTTTCCAGATGTATGTATTTTGGGAATTGGTAGGTGTGTCTTCTTATTTGCTGATTGGCTTCTACTATACCAAACCGGAAGCGATATCGGCTTCCAAAAAGGCGTTCATCGTGACCCGATTCGCTGATTTGGAATTCCTTATCGGTATCTTGATTTATGGATTTTACATGGGAACCTTCACTTTCAATCCCAGTGAAGAAATGTTGATGAAGGGGGGAATGTTACTCCCTTGGGCATTGGGACTGATGTTTGTGGGTGGTGCCGGAAAGAGTGCCATGTTCCCCTTGCATATCTGGTTGCCGGATGCAATGGAAGGTCCGACTCCGGTATCTGCATTGATTCATGCTGCTACTATGGTTGTAGCCGGCGTTTATCAGGTGGCCCGTATGTTCCCGTTGTTTATTGCTTATGCACCAGAAACCTTGCATCTGGTAGCTTATGTAGGTGCCTTCACAGCATTCTATGCAGCTTCAGTAGCATGTGCTCAAAGTGACATTAAACGTGTATTGGCATTTTCTACCATTTCACAAATTGGTTTTATGATGGTAGCTTTAGGTGTCTGTACTTCTGCCGATTCACATGCCGGCGGTTTAGGTTACATGGCAAGTATGTTCCACTTGTTTACTCATGCCATGTTCAAAGCCTTGTTGTTCTTGGGAGCCGGCTGCATTATCCATGCGGTACATAGTAACGAAATGGAGACGATGGGCGGTCTTCGCAAATACATGCCGATTACCCACATTACTTTCTTGATTGCTTGTTTGGCTATTGCTGGTATTCCTCCGTTCTCTGGATTCTTCTCTAAGGACGAAATTCTTACAGCTTGCTTTCAGTTCAGTCCCATCATCGGTTGGGTAATGACGGTTATTGCCGGTATGACTGCCTTCTACATGTTCCGTCTCTACTATTGCATCTTCTGGGGAAAAGAAAACAAGGAACTTCATGCCGAACACGTTCCACATGAAAGTCCGTTGACAATGACTCTTCCTTTGATGATTCTGGCAGCAATCACCCTTGTAGCCGGTTGGATGCCTGTAGGTGATAGCGGTTGGATGGGCTTCGGACATCTGGTATCTTCTAACGGTACAGCCTATTCTATTCATTTGGACATGACTGTAGCTGTAACCAGTATTCTGGTTGCACTGGCAGCTATCGGTTTGGCTACATGGATGTATGCAAGCAGCGATCAATGGTTTGCAGACAGTTTGGCCAAACGTTTCAGTACGCTGCATCGCGCTGCTTACAAGCGTTTCTATATGGATGAGGCTTGGCTGTTCGTAACGAAGAAGATCATCTTCCGTTGCATATCCACTCCTTTAGCTTGGTTTGACCGACATGTCATTGATCAGTTCTTGAACTTCATGGCATGGAGTACCAATGCAGCTGGTGAAACAATCCAGCCTATCCAAAGTGGTAAGATTCAGAGTTACACTCTTTGGTTCCTTGGTGGAATCATCGTGTTGGCATTCATCTTGCTGCTTGCATAAACCGAATTAAAATATAGTATAGATTCTAAAGAAATAAAACAATGAATATACTTAGCTTATTCGTACTGATTCCAGTGTTGATGCTTCTCGGTCTTTGGGTTGCACGCAATGTGAATCAAGTAAGAGGAGTGATGGTAGCCGGTTCAAGTGCCCTGCTTGTTTTGGCGGTATACCTTACTACAGCCTATATCGGCTTGCGTGATGCAGGAGCAACAGAAACCATGTTGTTTACCGACAGCATCAGTTGGTACGCACCTCTTCATATTTGTTATTCAGTGGGAGTGGACGGAATTTCTGTTGTCATGTTGCTGTTGAGTGCCATCATCGTATTTACAGGAACCTTTGCATCGTGGAAACTGCAGCCGCTTACGAAAGAATATTTCTTATGGTACACCTTATTAAGTACCGGTGTATTCGGCTTCTTTATCTCAACCGACCTTTTCACCATGTTCATGTTCTATGAAGTTGCTTTGATACCTATGTATCTTTTGATTGGTGTATGGGGTAGCGGTAAGAAAGAATATGCAGCCATGAAATTGACACTGATGCTGATGGGTGGTTCTGCCTTCCTCTTGATTGGTATCTTGGGCATTTATTACGGTTCCGGTGCCGAAACCATGAATATCTTGGAACTTGTAGACAAGCATATTCCTGAAGAATGGCAACGTACTTTCTTCCCTTTGATATTCCTCGGCTTCGGAGTCTTGGGCGCTTTGTTCCCGTTCCATACATGGAGCCCTGACGGTCATGCATCTGCACCGACTGCAGTATCTATGCTGCATGCAGGGGTACTGATGAAGTTAGGTGGTTACGGATGTTTCCGTATTGCCTTGTATCTGATGCCTCAAGGAGCAGCCGTTTGGGGAGACTTCTTCTTGGTATTGACCACGATTTCTGTTGTATACGGCGCTTTCAGTGCTGTGGTACAGACCGACCTGAAATACATCAATGCTTATTCTTCTGTAAGCCACTGCGGTCTGGTGCTTTTTGCCCTGTTGATGATGACTCGGGTAAGTGCTACAGGAGCCATTCTGCAGATGTTGAGCCACGGTTTGATGACTGCTTTGTTCTTTGCACTTATCGGTATGATTTACGGAAGAACCCATACTCGTGACATCCGCCAGTTAAGCGGTCTGATGCGTATCATGCCATTCTTGGCTGTGGGATATGTCATTGCCGGTTTGGCCAACTTAGGATTACCAGGCTTGAGTGGATTCGTGGCCGAAATGACCGTCTTTGTAGGATCTTTCCAGTATACCGATTTGTTCCATCGTACTTGTACCATTATCGCTACCATGAGTATTGTCATTACAGCAGTCTATATTTTGCGTGTGGTCGGTAAAATCCTTTATGGCACTTGTCATAATCCAGAACATCTGAAATTGACCGATGCCACTTGGGACGAACGTTTTGCCGTTATCTGTTTGGTCATTGCCGTTGCCGGATTAGGTCTTGCACCTTATTGGGTGAGCCATTTGATTAGCGGCAGTGTGGAACCAGTGATTAAGATGTTGAGTTAATCCTTTGTCAAACGAATTTAAGAAATAGCATATATGTTTAATTTAATTCCCATGCAATCAGAAATCAGTTTGGTATTGATTTTGGTCTTTATCCTTTTGGCTGATTTGATGCTGAAAGAGCCTCATCAGAAGAAACTGCAGACCATTGCCTGCACGCTGATGGTAGTACAACTGATTCTGAATTTTCAACCTGCCGAAGGAGAGTTCTTTGGAGGAATGTATCATACAACCCGTATGGCATCGGTAGTCAAAACCCTTTTGACTGCAGGTACCCTTCTGGTTTTCATGCAGGCAAGCACATGGTTGGCTCGTGAAGATACTCGTCACAAGGCTGGTGAGTTTTATGTATTGACATTAAGTACCCTTTTGGGTATGTATTTTATGGTGAGTGCAGGTAGTTTCATCCTCTTTTATGTAGGTTTGGAACTGGCAAGTATTCCTATGGCTTGCTTGATTGCACTGGATAAGTTGAGACACAACAGTGCTGAGGCTGGAGCTAAATTCATTCTGAGTTCCATGTTCTCATCAGGCTTGATGCTTTATGGCTTGTCTTTGATTTACGGTACTTGCGGTACTGCCTATTTTGATGATGTCATCACTCATTTGCAGGGTACCCCTCTACAAGTGATGGCCATGATCTTCTTCGTGGCAGGATTGGGCTTCAAGTTAAGTCTGGTACCTTTTCACATGTGGACGCCCGATACCTATCAGGGAGCACCTACTCCTGTGAGTGGCTACCTGTCGGTAATCTCTAAAGGAGCAGCAGCCTTTACCCTGCTCACTATTTTGATGAAAGTATTTGCTCCGATGGCAAGTGACTGGAAGTTGCTTATCAGCGTAGTGATTGTATTGACCATCACGATAGCTAACTTGTTTGCCATCCTTCAGTCGGATTTGAAACGATTCATGGCATACAGTAGCATTTCGCAGGCTGGTTACATTGCATTGGCTGTACTGGCCGGAACCGATCAAGGAGAAGCAGCACTTGTATATTACTTGACAGTTTACGTTGTAGCCAACTTGGCTGTATTCGGTGTGATAGGAGCTGTAGAACAGCATACAGATGGATTAGTAGAACGTTCTGCATATAACGGATTGTACCGTACCAATCCGAAATTGAGCTTTGTTATGACATTGGCTCTATTCTCTTTGGCAGGTATTCCACCTTTTGCAGGATTCTTCTCCAAGTTCTTTGTCTTTGCTTCAGCTTTCCAAGACGGTCATTGGTTGGTCGTATTCTTGGCATTGGTAAATACCGTTATCTCTTTATACTATTATCTGTTGGTAGTAAAAGCAATGTATATTGATCCGAATGAAAATCCGGTTCCTACTTTCCGAACACCAGCCTTGGTTCGTACAAGTTTAGTGATTTGTTTGTTGGGAATTGTTGCTTTAGGCTTGTTCAGCGGTGTCTATCAGTATCTTGCTGATATGGCTATCGGTTAATACAAACCTTGTCATAAATAAAGGAAGAGAGGATGCTTTGTTGCAGGGCATCCTCTTTTCTTTTTTATAACTTTCTCTTTCATGGCATTTTTATTATATTTGTTTTCAAATGATATTTAATGAAAATAAAATGAAAAACTTACACGTTCTTGGTTCTTTAGTTTTGGGAATGGCCTTTGCATCCTGTGGAAATCATGTTGACCGTACTTCGCTGGAAAGCCATTTCTTAGATCATCTTCAAGGGAAGGAGATACCCTTTACAGCTGATTTCGTTATTGAAAAAGAAGAGATAGCTGACTATCAGGCACAAGTATGGTCTGCTTGGCGTTCCGCAAATCATCAGTTGGAAGAAGACAAACTTCCTATATTGACTCCTTTGGCCGATAAGAAAGATTACCAATGGCCTCTTCCGGCTTCTTTAGAGCCGAATGCCATCATGCCTTTCTATTGGGGAACAAAAGGAGAAAAGCCAGCCGAAGGTTGGCCGCTGTACTTGTACATTCATGGTTCCGGACCGAAGGAACATGAATGGAGTGCCAGCTACAACTATGCGAACCGTTTTGCGGATGCTCCTTCTGCCTATTTCATACCTCAAATACCTAACGAAGGAAAGTATTACCGCTGGTGGCAGAAATCCAAATTATTTGCTTGGGAACGTCTGATTCGTCAGACTTTTGCAAGTCAAGACTTCGACCCCAACCGTTTTTATGTATTTGGAATATCAGAAGGAGGTTATGGAAGTCAGCGGTTAGCATCTTTCTATGCCGACTATTTGGCTGCAGCCGGCCCGATGGCAGGAGGTGAGCCGGAAGTGGAAGCACCTGCTGAAAACTGTGGGCATATTGGATTTTCCTTGCGCACAGGAGCAGAAGACTATATGTTCGGTCGTGAACTCCTTGTCCGTCAAGCCAAGAAAACTTATGACAGCTTGGGACTGAAATATCCTGGAGAATATCGCCACTTCATCGAAGTGATTCCCGGTTATGCACATCACATCGACTATTTGCCAACTCCTCCATGGTTGCGTCAGTTTGAACGCCGTTTGCATCCGAAACATTTCATTTGGGTAGATTATGCCCTTGATGGAGTCTTCCGCAAAGGATTTTATAATTTAGCCGTTCGCAAGCGTGTAACGGATATGAAGGACTTGCGCACCCGTTATGATATGCATATCCAAGGCAATGTCGTAGATCTGCAGGTACAGAAAGTGGTTTATGAAGCAGCCACCCGTGAACCGCAATGGGGCATTCCTATCACTTTTTCAAAACACTACTCAACAGCTGAGAAGGGTGCTGTCACCTTGTTCTTGTGTGAAGAAATGGTAGATTTTGATAAAGAAGTCACTGTATCGGTGAATGGAGTCCAACTATTCAAAGGAATGGTAACTCCCACCTTACAAGCGATGGTAAGCAGTTGTGATTGCTTCTTTGACCCAGAACGTGTTTATCCGGTTGCTATAGAGTTGCAATGGTAACTTCGGGTTGAGAACATCACTTGAATGTGCGTAAAAGGCGGCTGGGGTAGCATGGTTTACACTGACACTGGTGGCAATACCTACTTTATGGCCCGCATTTTTTGCCCATGTAGCAATGCTGCTTACCATAGTCTTTTCATCTTTCAACAAACCTAAAGTTCCGTTTTGTGTTTTCTTTCCGGTCGCTAAGGCAGTTCCTGATGCCGCCGAATCTGTTACGCTATTTGTTGCCGAATAAGTCGTAGCAATCGTGGTGTAGGGAAACTGCATAAAAAGTAGGGGAGAAATACCGATGTTTCCTTCAATTTCAGCTTGAAAGAGTTCAGTTCCTTGCACTTGGTTGACTCCCATACCGTCACCGATAAAGTAGAAAACGTATTTAGTCGTCCCTTAAAAAGCCCATTTTTGCGAGATATTGTTCAAGCACAGTATCTCGCATATTTTTTGAAGTATGCCCCAAAGAGC
>RCNI01000512.1_pt1 | contig 23648 bp, 23 predicted proteins | sample 2041151 | NCBI WGS metagenome assembly RCNI01 (sample SAMN09708214, study PRJNA481090) | feces metagenome | isolation source: feces | place: Antarctica: Albino Rookery | reverse complement strand
AGAGATGATTCTCTGTCTGCCGGTTCATTTTATGATGTGGTAAGAAGCAACCAATTGATCCGGGAGTTTATGCTTACTCCGATTCCTGCTCCTTTTGTTGTAGTTTGCGTTCGTGGTGGAGAGAAATCCGCTGGTAGATCAGCAGGCCCAGAAGCGAAACACCCAAGGTTACGGCAAAGACGATACCTGCCTGCAGATAGTTTTGCGTTCCCAAAGCATTGCCCCCCAAAGTGGAGGTAACAATCGAGGGAAGCCGTCCCAAAGAACAGATCAGCAGCCAGTGGGTCCAACTCAGATCCGTCAGACCGGCCACATAACACAAGAGATCTTTGGGGGTTCCCGGTAGGGCGAAAATGATGATAAAAAGCATATCCCGTTTGGGAGAACTCTGCAAGAAGCGGAGACTCTGGATTTTTTCGCGGGAGAAGAAGATTTCCACCACTTCACGGCCCCAGCGCCGCACAAAGGCGAACACCAGCAGACTGCCGGCCATGGCACCGATGAGGCACAGCAGGGTTCCTTGCAGGGTGCCAAAGGCATAACCGCCGCAGATTTCCAGAGGCTCACCGGGGATGATGGCTACCAGCACTTGTAGAAAGACCATGCCTATATAGGCCACAGCGCCCCACAGTCCATGCCCATCGACCCACAGGCGGAACTGCTGCGGGTCTTTGGCGAAGCGAATCATCGGCCGCCCCACGATGTAAGCAAGCACACCACTTACGAGCAGGAAAGCAATGACAGCAGACATAGCAATCCACTTTTTCTGTTTTTGTGTAAATAAATGTTTTTCTTTCATGCTGTCTCGCTTTACTTAGTACTGCCCACAGGAAAAATACAGGAGTGAGCGCAATATACCCTTATGGTAGGGAGCTGTGTTCGACGCTGTTAGCTGTTAGAATATACATATAGTAGCAACTAAATTTGAATATGGTGTGAACTATATCTGACTATTTTGTCACAGCGGCGATAAAGCAATGGTTGTCACGCTGTAATTGGCCTTGTACCCAAGCGTGCATCTCTTCGACGCTGACAGAATCGGTCAGGATGCCGCCGCCCAGCTGGCCGACGGTGTGGCGGGTGAGCCATGCGTCGGGAGCACTGGTGCGGACATAGTAGCTATGGCAGATCGCACTGTTATCCAGGGGTAGAGCCGTACCCTCTCCGGCGTAGAAGTGCCGCTGTCCTGCCAGAATATCCAGACAGTCCTGCGTTACATTGGAGGCAGTAGGGAAGCGTCCAGCGCCCTGACCGTAGTAGCTCTGACGGCCCAGGTAGGCAGAATCAAAGGAAATCAGATTGTAGTTCGCAGGAACGGCGGCCTCCAGAGCGGACGTTCCCAGCAGCGTGGGTTCCAGCCAGGCGGCAACACCCTGCGCCGTCCGCTGGGCGGTGGCAATCAGCTTGCAGACATAGCCCGCAGAGCGGAAAGCGGCGATGTCCCCGTCAGTGACAGTGCGGATGCCGAACATGGGGACGCTTTCTTCTGCCAGCTGGGTATCAAAGGCGATATTGGCGGAGATGACCAGCTTGCGGCGGATGTCATCACCGTCGATGTCAGCGCTGGGATCAGCCTCCGCGTAGCCCAGATCCTGAGCCTTTTTGAGAATCTCGTCAAAGGAAACCGGTGCTTTGTGCATGGCATCCATGATATAGTTACTGGTACCATTCATAATGCCGCTGACGCGCTCCACCGTGTCCAGACGACGGCAGCGCTCCAGGTTGACCAGCCAGGGGATACCACCGCCTACGGCGGCGGTACAGCGCAGGGCAGCACCGTGCTCTCTGGCCAGGCTTGTCAGCTGGTTGTAGTAGGCGCTGACCACGGCTTTGTTAGCGGTCACTACATTTTTTCCGGCTTGCAAGGCAGCACAAATATATTCGTAAGCCGGATGCAAACCGCCCAACACTTCGATCACAGTATCAATGGTGGGGTCAGTGACAATATCTTCAAAGTTCCGGGTGGCAAGGGCGGCGATTTCCGGAATGTCACGGCGCACCAAAATGCGCTGAACAGACATATCCTCCCGCTGCAGGGCTTGCTCGTAGACACCGCGGCCTACCACGCCAAAACCCAGTAATCCGATGTTCATCATAACCAGATCCTCCTGAAATTGAAATGGAAAAGTTTGCTTTATTGTAGCGTTAATGCGAACAAATGTCAACGGTATAAAGATAAATGATAAGGAGCGCTCAGTAAGAGCGCTCCTTGTCGAAGGGTGTTAGTCACCGTTTTTGTTATTTAGTTTGCCCAGATAACGATAGATACTGGCTTCCGAGCTGCGCAGCTCCTTGGCCACATAGCTGACGGAACCCTTGAGCAGGAAGACGCCCTTACGGTTGAGGATATCCATAATTTCCATCTTCTCATCCTGGGTCAGGCGGCTGACCTCCACGGGGTAGCTGGATACTACGGAGGAGACGATGCTGGCGGTGGCACCGGCGATGGAGGTGGGGTAGGGCTGCTGCGCAGCCGACTCCGAGGGGTCATTGGAGTCGGCAATGAGATTGGTGCCGCTCTCCACCCGGGGAAGCATCATGTTGCCGCACAGATCCAATACCTGTCCGGCCAGCTCTTCATAGCGGCTGGAATCGAAGTTGATACATAAAAGACCCACCAGTTCGTCGTCAGCATCCCGGATAAACATGCTGTTGGAGCACATTTTTTTGCCATTGGAGGCAGTGCTTTCAAAACGGAGCACATAGTCGGCGGTCTTGTGCATATTACCTGCTACAAATTCTAACATTTTATTGCTTAGCGGAGAGCCGAGCCGACGACCGGTGAGTTCGCCGTTGGCAATCGCCACAATCTTATTCGAATCATCATCCAGCTCATGCAGAGCAACTTCATAGTCCTGGCCCAGAATATGGCCGAGAAAATCGACGATTTGGGTATAATGCCGCTTAAGTTCCTGATCCATAGGGAACCTCCTTCTATGATATCTGTACCGCTGTGGAAGCGGTGCCTTTTGATAATAATAATTTATTATAGCAGATGCTTGGCAGAAAATCTATGCAATAGAAGAAAAATATACCGAAAAAATGGGGAAAAAACAAAGGTATCATTTTGTGGCGGGGGAGTCGGAGGGTGAAAAGAAAGGACGACAGGCGCAATAGCGGCAGACTTTCTTGTCAGACGAGGAAAGAGACACCCGAGGTTGCCCGGAAAAGAGGGGGCGGTTTGTGTGAGGGGATAGGGGCAGATCCGCTTTTATGGTGCAGGGGTGGGGAAAAGAAAAAGAGAGGACACCCATCGGTGTCCTCTCAAAAAATTTCGTTTGCTTAGAATTCAGCGTTGCCCACCGTACGGGGATGCAGCTCCACGTCGCGGATGTTGCTCACACCGGTGAGGTACATGACCATACGCTCAAAGCCCAGACCGAAGCCGGCGTGCTTGCAGCTGCCGTAGCGGCGCAGATCGCAGTACCACCAGTAGTCCTTGGGGTCCATGCCCAGCTCACGGATACGACCCTCCAGCAGCTCCAGACGCTCCTCACGCTGGCTGCCGCCGATGATCTCGCCGATGCCGGGAACCAGGCAGTCGGCAGCGGCTACGGTCTTGCCGTCGTCGTTGGCACGCATATAGAAAGCCTTGATTTCCTTGGGGTAGTCGGTGACAAAGACGGGCTTCTTAAAGACCTGCTCGGTCAGATAACGCTCGTGCTCGGTCTGCAGGTCGGTGCCCCACTCTACCTTATAGTCAAACTTATCGTTGACCTTCTGCAGAATTTCCACAGCCTCGGTGTAAGTGACACGACCGAAGTCGGAGGAAGCCACGTGCTCCAGACGAGCCTTCAGGCCCTTATCCACAAAGGAGTTGAAGAAGTTGATTTCATCGGGGCAGCGCTCCAGCACGCGGCGGATGATGAACTTCACCATTGCCTCCATGACCTCCAGATCGCCGTCCAGATCACAGAAGGCCATCTCGGGCTCGATCATCCAGAACTCAGCGGCATGGCGCTGGGTGTTGGAGTTCTCAGCACGGAAAGTGGGACCAAAAGTATAGACATTGCCAAAGGCCATGGCAAAGTTTTCGGCGTTCAGCTGGCCGGACACGGTCAGGCTGGTGCGTTTACCGAAGAAGTCCTGGGTATAGTCCACGCTGCCGTCGTCGTTGCGCGGCAGATTGTCCAGATCCAGCGTAGTGACCTGGAACATTTCACCGGCACCTTCACAGTCACTGCCGGTAATGATGGGAGTGTTGGCATAGACAAAGCCGCGGTTCTGGAAGAACTCATGGACAGCAAAGGCAGCCACGGAGCGCACACGGAAGGTGGCGGAGAAGAGGTTGGTGCGGGGGCGCAGATGCTGGATCGTGCGCAGGAACTCCACACTGTGGCGCTTCTTCTGCAGGGGATAGTCGGGCGTGGACTTGCCTTCCACAGCAATGGAAGTGGCCTTCAGCTCCAGAGGCTGCTTGGCCTCGGGGGTCAGCACGATGGTGCCGGTCACGATGAGGGCGGCACCCACGTTCTGAGAGGCAATCTCCTTATAGTTGTCCAGCTCTTCGGCGCTCATGACTACCTGCAGATTCTTGAAGCAGGAACCGTCGTTGAGCTCGATGAAGCCAAACGTCTTCATATCGCGGATGGTGCGTGCCCAGCCGCCCACGGTCACCTGCTGACCGCCCAGCTGCTCGGCATCGGCGTAGATCGCCGCAATTTTCGTCAAGTTCATATCATTCACCTATTTTGTTGTATTTTTCCCGTCTTGGGCAGACGGCAAAGATTCCATAGTAATTACATATTATAGCGCGTTTTCCACTGCTTTACAAGGGTAAGCCCCTTGACAGAGCAGGATATTTGTGTATAATAAACATAAGTTAATAAATTAAACTTTTGTTAAGAGGTGATTGGATGACCCAACGGGAAAGACAGATCCTGCAATGGATCGAGGAGAATCCGCTGATCTCCCAGCAGGAACTGGCAGATCGGGCGGGAATCAGCCGCTCCGGCGTAGCGGTGCATATCTCCAACCTAATGAAAAAGGGCTACATCACCGGCAAGGGCTATATTGTCCATACCGCCCCCTATGTGACCGTGATCGGTGGCGCCAACATGGACATCGGCGGCTGGCCGAAGGGAAAGCTGATCGGCGAGGATTCCAACCCCGGTCGGGTACGGATGAGCCTGGGCGGCGTGGGACGGAACATCGCCCACAACATGAGTCTGCTGGGACTGGATGTGCGGCTGCTCACCGCCTTTGGTGATGACATATATGCCAAGAAGATCTCTGCCAGCTGTGCGGACCTGGGCATTGATATTAGCGCCTCCCCGGTGATTCCGGGCGGACACACGTCCACCTATCTTTTCATCAATGACGAGCAGGGAGACATGGCTCTGGCGGTGTCGGATATGGACATCTGCCAGAAGATTTCCCCGGCCCTGTTGGAAAGTCGGCGGGCCCTGTTGGATGGCAGTCAAATTGTGGTGATGGATACCAATATGCCGGTGGAAAGCATTGCGTGGATGGCGGAACATTGCCGTGCGCCGATTTTTGTCGATCCGGTATCGACCACCAAGGCAGAGAAAATCCGGGGCGTGCTGGGAAAGCTCCACACCATCAAGCCCAACCGCATCGAGGCGGAGCTGCTCAGCGGTGTACAGATCCGCGATGAGGAGAGTCTCCGCAAGGCAGCCCAGACCCTGCTGGACACGGGCTTGCAGCGTGTGTTCATCTCACTGGGAGAGGATGGCGTGTACGCGGCAGAGCGGGACGGCCAGCATCTCCACCTGCCGGTACTGCCGGGACAGATGGTAAACACCACCGGCTGCGGCGATGCCTTTATGGCAGCCATTGCCTGGGCCTGGATGCAGGGCATCCCGCTGCGTCAGACGGCGATGGCAGGTCTGGCTGCATCGGTGATTGCTATGGAGAGTGCCGAGACGATCAATAGTGCCATGAGTGAAGCGGCTTTGCTGCAACGCTCTGGTTTGAAATAAGATACAAAAGGAATAGTTTTATATAATGGAGGATTTGACCATGAACAAGTATTTGGATATTGCACCCGAAGTCAAGAAGGCCCTGGACGAAGGCCGTCCCGTCGTGGCTCTGGAGTCCACGATCATCTCCCACGGTATGCCCTATCCTCAGAATGTGGAGACGGCACTGCAGGTGGAGAAGATCATCCGTGAGTGCGGCGCAACCCCGGCCACCATCGCCATCATCGGCGGCCGCCTGAAGGCAGGTCTGAGTGAAGCAGAGATCGATTATCTGGGTAAGACCGGTTCTGGTGTCACCAAGGCCAGCCGCCGTGACCTGCCCGTGCTGGTGGCCCGCAAGGCCGACGGTGCAACGACCGTAACCACCACCATGATGATCGCCGCCATGGCTGGCATCAAGATTTTTGCCACCGGTGGTATCGGTGGTGTCCACAGAGGCGCCGAGGTCACCATGGATATTTCCGCGGACCTGGAAGAGCTGGCACAGACGCCTGTGATGGTGGTGTGCGCTGGTGCCAAGTCCATTTTGGACCTGGGTCTGACCCTGGAGTATCTGGAGACCAAGGGTGTCACCGTGCTGGGCTACGGCACGGAGGAGCTGCCCGCCTTCTATACCCGCAAGAGCGGCTTTGGCGTAGACTATCGGATGGATACCCCTGCGGAGCTGGCAGAGGCCTTCCATGTGAAGCAGACGCTGGGTCTGAAGGGCGGTATGCTGGTGACCAATCCCATCCCTGAGGAGTATGCCATGGATCATGAGGTCATCAACAAGGCCATCGATGAGGCCATTGCAGAGGCAAAGGAGCAGGGCATCCACGGTAAGGAGACCACGCCCTTCCTGCTGGCTAAGGTCAAGGAACTGACCGGCGGCGATTCCCTGGACTCCAACATCCAGCTGGTGTTCAATAACGCCCGTCTGGCTGCTGCCACGGCCTGCGAGCTGAGCCGTCTGGAGAAGTAAGCGATAGACGCAAAGCCCCTGTCTGCACATCAGACAGGGGCTTTCTTTATGCGTATGGATCGGTTATAATAAGCTGATTTGAGAAAGGGGGAATAGGATGCAGACACAGATTTTGGCGTGGATGGGCACGCAGGCAGGCGGATGGACCATCGGTCTGGGACTCTATCTGCTGGTGATGAATCTGGTGACTTTGGCGGTCTATGGGATCGATAAGCACCGGGCCAGACAGGGGCGGTGGCGTGTGCCGGAAAAGACGCTGTTCCTGCTGGCGATTCTGGGCGGCAGCATTGGTGCGCTGGCGGGAATGTATGGATTCCACCATAAAACACGGCATTGGTATTTCCGGTTTGGTCTCCCGGCCATTTTGCTGCTGCACATAGCGTTGGCGCTGCTGGCGGTGCATTTTTTCGTGTAAATCATATACAATTCGTTTTGCATATACAAAATATTACAAAGAGTAAAAGAAAAAGAGCCATCCCGTGGGGGATGGCTCTTTTTTAAGAAAGGTTATTCCACAGCTTTCAGAGACGACACCATGCTGATGCGCTTGATGCGGAAGTGCATCACCGCATTGACGATGAGGGAGAAGAGGAAGGTCAGCAGAGCCGCCATGAGGAAGCTGGACACATCGATATGACGACCAAACATCATGGTATCGGTTTCCGCTGTGGTGATCACAAAGCGGAGGAATACCGTGCCCAGGCCCAGACCGATGGCTGTGCCCAGAAGGGCCAGAATGTGGCTTTCCCGGAAGATGTAGGCGGATACCTCGCTGTCCTGAAAGCCCAGGACCTTCAGCGTAGCGATCTCACGGACACGCTCGTTGATGTTGATGTTGGAAAGGTTATAGAGCACCACAAAGGCCAGCAGTCCGGCGGAGATAATCAACACAGCCACCACATAGCCCAGATTGTCCGTGAGGTAGTTGGCCCGCTCCAGCAGTCCTGCACTGTCCGAGACCATCTGGACCATGGAAGAGCTGAGAAGATCCTCTTTCAACTGGTCGATGTGCTTGTCATCCGTGGTATGGAGGATGACGGAGTTGTACTCCGGTGCTTGGCCAAAGACTTCCCGATAGTAGTCCTCTGAGAGATAGAGGAAGTGGTCGGCGTAGTTTTCTGTGACAGCTGTGACCGTCAGGTCGTAGAGCTTTTGGCGGCTGTCCCGCAGAGTCAAAGAGTCACCGGGAGAAAGCCCCAGAAGGGAAGCCAGTTTTTCTGTGACGACCACGCCTTTATCGGGGACGTCGATGGTCTGACCGGTTACGCGGTTTTGCAGACTGATATAATCCGGCAAGTGTTTGGTGTCATCGGTGACCACCAGATTGACAAGATAATCGTCATACTTGCCGCCAGTGTGGAGGGCTTGCCGTGCTTGCAGCTGCCAGTCGGCGACCAGATTATTTTCGTCCAGAAAGCGGCAGAGCTTCTTTTGGTCGGTCTGGGACTGGCTGGAATAACCAGCCAGCAGGTCGTAGTGGAATACGTTTTCAAACTGCAGCTGTCCCATATCACTGATGGCATCCTGCAAGCCGAAGCCGGTCAGGACCAGAGCCGAGGAACCGGCGATGCCGAAAATGGTCATCAGCACCCGCTTTCCGTAGCGGAACAGGTTGCGGCAGGTGACCTTGCGGCTGAAGGACAGACGACGCCACAGGGGGCGGATGTATTCCAAAGGAATCCGCTTGCCGGCGGGCGGCGCCTTGGGCCGCATGATTTGGGCGGGGACCTCTTTGAGAATGGCACGGCAGGCCACATGGGTGACAATGTTGACGCACAGCAGGGCCACAACCGTACAGGCCAGCGCCATGGCAGGATGGAAGGGCGTTTGGGGCTGGGGCAGGTCGTACATCATGCAATAGGCACTGATGATGACCGAGGGGAAAATGCGGAAACCTGCGGTCAAGCCCAAAACGCAGCCCAGGAGAGTGGCGGTTAGAGAATAGATGCTGTATTTGCGGCGGATCTGATAGCTCTTGTAGCCCAGCGCCTTGAAGGTACCGATTTCCGTGCGGTGCTCATCTACCATACGGGTTAGGGTTGTCAGGGAAACCAGCGAGGCCACGGCCAGGAAAAAGACCGGGAACACCGTGGACAGGCTATCCATCCGGTTGGCATCATCGGAGAAATTAGAGAAACCATAGCAGCTCTCATTGCGGTCCTGAAGATACCATTCGGCGGGAGATAGCTGCTGGACCTGCCGTTTGGCGTTCCGCAGTTGCTGCATGGCTTCTTTGAGCTGTTTTTCGGCCTTACGGAACTCTTTTTGCGCAGCTTTTTCCTGCTTCAAAAATTCCTTTTCCCCCGCACTGAGAGCGGCTTCCCCGGCTTCCAGCTCACTGCGGGCATCGTTCAGCTCCTGCTGTGCTGCGGAGTGGGACTGCTCCAGCTGCTGCCGGCCTGCGGCTAACTGCTGCTCGGCACGATCCAGCTCGGCTTGGAAGCTGTCCAGCTGCTGTTTGGTCTGCGCCAGCTGTGCCCGCCCACTTTCCAGTTGTTCCCGGCCGGACGCTACTTGTGCCGTGGTGTCCTCGTAGTAAGTGGTCAGGGCCGTATGTGCGGTGCGGACACTCTGGGTGGTGGCTGAGGTGTGGTCTGCGTCAGCGTACAGCAAATCGCCCAGACGCAGCGAATTGCCATTTGCATCGGTAAAGACATTCATGGCGGGAGTGATGTCCCGCACGTTCCACAGCAGTAAGGTGCGGCCCTCGGCGGTGGAAGTGTCGATCTGCTCCATCATCAGCAGACGCGTATGCAGCAGATGATAGGCACCTTTCAGTGCGGGGAGCTGGCGTTCGGCTTGCGCCAGCGCTTGTTCCTGCCGTTCCAGTTCGGCACAGCCTGCCTCGTACTGGCGCAGATAGGTCTGATACTGGCGGCGGCCCTCGTCCAGCTGGGCCTGTCCTCCGGACAGATCCCCAGCGGCATGGGCTATTTGATTCTGGAAGGCATTCCATCCGGTTTCATACTCGTTCCGCCCCTGAGCCAGCTCCTGCCGGGAAGCTTCCAGTTGTGTGCGGGCATCGTCCAGCTGGGCTTTGGCCTCGTTCAGCTCCCGGCGGCCTTGGCGCAGTTCTTTTTCGCCGTCCTTGATCTGGGCCAGCAGGTGGACTTTCATTTCCTTCATCCGGGGAACGGCACGTTCTTTACCGACTTCTGCCAGTGCATCTTTCAGCGGCTGGATGGCATCGGCATAGCCTTTATCATAGCAGGCAAACGCTTGGGCAGGAGTGTAGGTCACCGCCACTTGGGTATAGAAATCAAAGGTAAAATTGGCCTCGGGAATATAGAGATAGGCGTCTAGTGAGCCGTCACCCACCGTGGTGGAACCACGTCGGGAGGAGTCGATGTACAGCGGCGAGTTGACGATGCCCACCACCGTGAATTTGGTGTTGCGGAGCGTGTCGGAGAGGTGTTTGCCCTTGACGGCCGAGCCCAGCTTCACGGTGTCCCCCACGGCAAAGCCAAAGTCCTTAACCATGTTCTCGTCGATGGCGCACTCATTTTTTCGGGTAGGCAGATGGCCCTCCAGTACCCGCAGACGATTGAGATAGGCTTCGTTGTCCGCCGAGTGATCCTGAGGCAGGGACAGCACATGCGTAGGGAAGTTGTCCTCGCAGAGAGTCATGCAGTCTACGAAATAGCCGCCCACCGCCTGATCCACGCCGTCGATGGCGCGGATGGCCTTCAGATCAGCCGGGGAGAAGCCGAGGGTGGACAGGATCTGGATGTCCTGGGTGTGGCTGTCCCGGTAATACTTGTCTGCGGTCAGGCGCATATCGCTGCCAGACGAGGTCAGACCTGCGAAAAAAGCAACGCCGATAGCGATGATTAGCGTGATGGAGAAAAAGCGACTCAGAGAGCGGCGGATGGTGCGCAGTATGTCTTTGCCGGTGGCCCGGAACATAGCTGCACCTCCTTTCAGTTCGTAGACGGCATCGACAGCCGCAGAACGCATCGGCAGAGAGCCGACGGGTCGGGGCACATCTTGCAGAATTCATAAAAAAATTATACGGAATAACGGCAGAGAACACAACGACACAACTTGCGGAAAGTGTTGAAAAAAGGAAAACTTGCAGAAAATTAACACGCCTTTTACAGGTCTATTTAGGGACGGCACAAGAAAAGCGGCCTCCGAAGAGGCCGCTGGCTGACCAAAGCGGTGCAGCGTTATGCTGCTTTGCCGCTCTCCTTTTTTGCCGGCTGCTCCTGCGATTCCTGCGGCTCTTGTTCTTTCTGGCTTTTTGGTGATTCCTTTTTTGAGGAATCCTGCTGTTCCTCTTTTTCCGGGAACTGCCGTCCGGAATGGTCGATGGTATAGTTTTCGGTGTAGATCAGCTGGGAGATCGGCAGAATGGTATAGCCCTCTTGAATCATGAAATCCAGAATGGCGGGCAGAGCTTCCGGGGTGTGGGGGGCGGCGTTATGGAACAGCACGATGCTGCCGGGGCGAAGCTTTTCCGTGACCCGTTTGGTGATTTCGGCGGCGGGAATTTTTTTCCAGTCGAGACTGTCCACATCCCACTGGATGGGTTCCATGCCCAAAGAGCGGACGGCGGCAATGACGTGGTCATCATACTCGCCGTAGGGGCAGCGCAGCAGCGTGGGAGCTGTGCCGGTGATAGCTTTTACTTTTTCGTTGCAGGCGGTAATATCGGCCACGATCTCATCGGCGCTGAGGGTATTATAGTGGTCGTGACAGTCGGAGTGGTTCATCACTTCATGCCCGGCGTCCGTCAGAGCTTTGACGGATTCGGGATACTGTTCGGCCCACTGGCCCACCACAAAGAAGGTGGCCTTGATGTTGTATTTGGCCAGTACATCAATGAGAGATTGCGTGTCCTCGTTGCCCCAGGCAGCGTCAAAGGAGATGGCACACAGTTTTTGGGGGCGTTCTACCGAATAAATCGGCAACTGCCTTGTGCCAGCGCTCGTCGTGACGGCGGTGGGAAGCCAGAGGGCGGAGAAGATTCCTGCGCAGATGACCAGCAGCAGAATGGTTACCACCACACGGCGGCGGCAGACAAAGATTTTCACCCGGGGTTTGCTCATGATCACATCGTCCTTTCCTGTGTTGGTGAAAGACTATGCGTTCTGGCCGTGGGATATGAGAAAAAAAGAAAACGTCCTGTGTCAGACAGGACGTTTCGGCAAATACGAAAGACGGGATTACTTATTCTTCATGCTGTTGAGCACTTGCAGCGGCTCGACGACATCGTTCTCCGTAGGAGTGGAGACATTGACGCTGTTGACGCTATTCACGCTATTGACACTGTTCACACTGTTGACGCTGTAAGCGGTGCCGCTCTGGGGGTTGGACAGCTCGGTGCAGCGCTGATACTCCACCTGCATCACCGAGGAGATGGTATGCCGACCGTAGTCATCCAGCTGGGCGTATTGATTCAGCAGCTTCTGGGTATCCTCCGTTAGGTAGAAAGAGGCATCATCACTCAGTGCCTTGATGCCCAGAGAGCGGCAGATCTGCACTACGGTATCGAAAGAGGAGCCACCAATGCCATTGTGAAGTGCACTGTTGATAGTAGACAAAGGAATATTTACAGCAAAAGCAAACTGACGTACGCTCTTATACTGACGAGCAATTTCTGTGCGTACGATTTTTGTTAGATTATCCATAGTTAGACCCTCTTTTAAATCATATGTTACAATTCTTTTATGTGTAAAATTATATCATGCACATTTTGATTCTTCAAACGAAAACTGGAAAGTTCAAAGAAAATTAAAATTTGCAGTTTTCCCAAACAAAAATGGTGTGAATTTTTTGGCGGAAATGTCAAACAACTAGGATATAGCGGACGGCCAAAGGAGATACATTGGATGTTTCAGACTTCCCATTTTTTGAACATTATGGTACAATGTGCGTACTAATATAGGGAGAAATTGCTGTGAGACAGATTTTCAATGAAATAATACAGCGATACTTTCGGCACGATGTGGGTCGGAGCAGTGCGGCACTGACCTATTATCTGGTTTTTGCCGCCTTTCCGCTGATCATTTTTTTCAGTACCTTGCTTGGTGCGCTGAATCTGAATTTTGAAAGTGTCCTGAAGGCTGTGGAACAGATCATGCCCGCAGAAGTGGAGCAGCTGATCCGGAGCTATTTCATCTATGTGCAGGAGAATCAAAGCCGGAAGCTATTGGTGTTCAGCCTGGTGTTTTCCATCTGGTTTCCTACCCGGGCGACCAGCTGCCTGATGCGCTCTATGCAGCGGGCCTTTGGCGTTCAGCCGCGAACCAATACACTGCGCAGACAGGTGGCCTATCAGCTGCGGACGCTGCTCTTTACCGTGTGGATGGTCGGTATGCTGTCGGCTTCGGCCCTGCTCATTACGGTGGGGCACCGTGCCCTGCGTTGGATCAACAACTATGTGCTTTTGCCGGCAGGCTGGGCAGATATGTGGGAAATCCTGCGTTTCATTTTGCTGGGAATGCTGCTGTTTGCTACACTGGCAGTGCTTTATATGCTGGCATTGGGGGAGCGGCAAGCACTGCGGGATATGTTTGTGGGAATTTTCCTGTCTCTGGCCGCCTGGATGGGCGTGTCAGTGCTGTTTTCTTACTATGTGGAGAATTTGGCTACGTACAGCCAGCTCTACGGCTCCATTGCCACTATGGTGGTTACATTGCTGTGGCTCTATATGAGTGCCTCCGTCATCATCATGGGCGCTGAGATCAATGCTGTGCTTTTGCATATACGCAAGCAGCGCCGCCGGGAGAAGGAGGAACTTGCGCAGGAGCAGGAAACGGAGTAAAGACAATACGACCATAAAAACAACCGCCATGCAGTTTGCATGGCGGTTGTTTTCGTATACAGGGTATGGCTTACAGGGACAGCTGCAGCAGCAGTAACCAGGCAAGGCCATAGTAGGTGATGACTGCGGCCAGATCGTTGAGCGTGGTGATCAGGGGGCCGGAAGCCACGGCGGGATCGATGTGCAGCTTTTTGAAGCAGATCGGCACCACGGTGCCCGCCAGACTGGAGATCAGCATGGACAGGATCAGCGCTGTACCGGTGCAGAAAGATACGGAGAAAGCGGTCACGGCACTCTGCCCCTTGCAGAGCATCAGATAGCCGCCAATGAGCACGAAGGACAGTGCGCCCAGCAACAGGCCGTTGACCAGACCGATGCGGGCCTCTTTCCAGATGAGAGCGCGGCGGTGGCGGGCATCGACCCGACTGTCCGTGAGCACGCGGATGGTGACGGCCAGAGACTGGGTACCTACGTTGCCGGCCATATCCAGCACCAGAGACTGGAAGGAGACAATGAGCGTCAGCTGGGCCACCACCGTCTCAAACATGCCCACGACGGAAGAAACAATCAGTCCCAGTCCCAGCAGGACAATCAGCCAGGGCAGACGCTTGGAGATGCTGCGGCGGAGGGGTTCTCCCAGATCTTCCTCAGCACTGAGACCGGCCAGACGGGCATAATCGTCGCCCCGCTTGTCCTCCAGCAGCTGGGAGATGTTCTGGGCAGTCAGTACGCCGCGCAGATGGTGGTCGCTGTCCAGCACGGGAATGGAATCCTCGGAGTAGTCCGCCAGCTGGTCCAGACATTCATCAATCGACTCAGAGGCGTAAACGTAAGGGTAGGAGGAGGCGGTGATGGTATCCAGCGCCGTGCCCTCCCGGGCAATAATCAGGTCGGTCAGGTCGATGGCACCGGCCAGCCGTCCGGCTTCATCCACCACATAGATGGTGGAGATGTTATCATTTTCTGCCGCTTGGTCCACCAGAGACTTCATGGCCTGCCGGACCGTAGAAGTTTGGGGAATGGCAATGTAGTTGTTGGTCATCTGGCTGCCGATTTTCTCCTGTGCGAAGGAACGCAGCAGAGCGATGGCCTGCCGGGACTCCGGGTCCATCAGTTCCAGCAGGGCATCCCGGTCGGAGGGGGAGAGCTGCTGAAGATAGGCAGCGGCATCGGACGGCTCGGATTCTGAGAGAACCTCGCTTCGCTTGCACAGACTGAGCGTGTTGAGATAGACGGCGGGATCGTCGGTGTAGGAGAAGATGTCCGCCAGTTCATCGCCCTCCATCAGGCTGCACAGCAGCTCCTGTTCCTTGCCGGAGAGCAGCTCCAGCGCTGCGGCAATATCTTTTTCGTGGTAATTCAGCAGTTCCTCCCGCATACGGCCTGGTGTCAGGCGGCTGCGCAGGATATCGGCCACCTGGGCTGGATAGTCGGGATGGCTGGTGGTGTGGATTGTGGTATGCATAGTCATGTCTGTTATCCTCCTGATCTGATAGTTACAGAAAAGGCCGTGCATGGGGCATTTTTTGCATAAGGGCAACAAAAAATACCCCTGTCCTGTTTCGGGAAATTACGGCACACGCCTTTCTGGATGCGGCGCAGTGCGGAAAACAGACAGCGGTATTCGGATACGAAACGAGGCGCGGTAAGGCAGGCGCGGCATTACCGCAGCCCAAAAGCCACAGACAGCGCATCTGCACGTTCTGTGGATATGTATCGAATTATCCTGTCTGTCCTTCGACTGCAACTGCTACTGTCCATGGTTTCACCTCACAATCATGATTTGTTTTCAAAGGTTGCGAATTATTTTAACATAGGAAAGTAAAATGTGTCAATACAAAGCGGGAATAGATGGAAATAAGAAGCTTGCTCTGTGGATTTCCCATAGAAAAGCGGTCGATTTTTCTGAGAAAAATTTCCTGCTGGCTGCCGCATTTCCCTTTACTTTCCTTTCGGAAAAGGATAAGATAAAATATATTGAGCATGAGCAAGAAAGCGAGGATTCGTCATGGAAGAAAAACTGCGCGAATATGCAGCACTGCTGATTCAGATTGGTTTAAATGTGCAGCGCGGACAGACGCTGATTATCTCCGCCCCGGTGGAGTGTGCCTATTTTGCCCGCCTGTGTGCCTCGGCTGCCTACGATGTGGGCTGTCGTGAGGTTGTGATGAACTGGCACGATGATGTGTTGGACCGTGAGAAGTATCTGCGGGCCGACAGCGCTGTCTTTGACGAGGTGCCCGAGTGGCGCCGCCGCTTTTTCAATGATTATGCCAAGGCCGGCACGGCCTATTTGTCCATTGCGGCGGAGGATCCGGAACATCTTAAAGGTGTGGATCCGGACCGCCTGGTGCGCTCACAGCGTGCGGGCGGCGCGGCTTTGAAGGATTTCTACGGTTTGCAGATGGCCAGTGGATTTCCTTGGTGCATTGCCTCCATCCCCATTCCTTCCTGGGCGAAAAAGGTGTTTCCGGACGCCTCGGAAGAGGAAGCCATGGAGAAGCTGTGGGATGCCATTTTCCACACCGTCCGAATCACCGGCGACGGAAAGAGTGTGGAGCGCTGGCACCAGCACATTGCGTATCTGGCGGAGCGGAAGGCAAAGCTCAACGCACTGAATTTTAAGTCATTGCACTATACCAATTCTCTGGGCACGGATCTGACGGTGGAACTGCCGGAGGGTCATGTGTGGGAGGCCGGCGACGATGAGACTCCGGCAGGACATTCTTTCGTGGCTAATATGCCTACGGAGGAGGTTTTTACGGCACCTCTGCGTAACGGTGTCAACGGTGTGGTGTATTCCTCTATGCCGCTGGTCAATGACGGGAACATCATTGACGGGTTCCACTTTGTGGTCAAAGACGGCAAAATCGTGGAGGCGCACGCCCGGCAGGGAGAGGAATTTTTGCAGGCGGCCATTCAGGTGGATGAGGGAGCTTCCTACTTCGGTGAGGTGGCACTGGTGCCCTATGACAGCCCCATTTCCAATCTGAAGCTGCTGTTTTACAACACGCTCTTTGATGAAAATGCAGCCTGCCACATTGCCTTCGGTGAGGCATATCCCTGTTTGCAGGACGGTCGCAATATGGACAAGGACCAGCTGAAAGCACGGGGTCTGAATGACTCCATCACCCATGTGGACTTTATGGTGGGCACCCGTGATCTGCGCGTGGTGGGCACCACCCACGACGGACGGGAAATCCCGGTATTTACGGACGGAAATTTTGCGATCTAAAAGAAACAAAGCGAAGAGAAAACAGAAGAAATTGCGGCGGTCCTTGAACAAGACAACCGTAAGAAGGGAGACTATTATGAAAAAATTGTGTGTTATCGGTTCCCCCGTGGAGCATAGCTTGTATCCCCGGATGCAGCGCTGCTTGATGGAGCTGGCCGGTCTGGATTATGAATATGAGGCTGTGGAAGTCCAGAGCCACGAGCTGGCGGATTTTGTCCAGACGGCCAAAGCGGGGGCGTATGCAGGCTTTAATGTGACGACCCCTTATAAACGTGCCATCATTCCGCTGCTGGATGAACTCAGCGATGAGGCCAAGATGTGCGGTGCGGTCAACACCGTGGTCATCCGCAATGGTCTGGCTTGCGGCTACAATAACGACAGCCTGGGCTTTATAGATAGCCTGCGCCACTATGAGATCGACCCTGTGGGAAAGACGGTTTTGCTGATCGGCGTGGGCGCTTCTGGTCAGGCAATCACCGCAGCACTGGTGCGCGCCGGTGTCAAAAAGGTGATCATCTGCAACCGTAGTGTTTATGCTGCCAAGGCACTGGCAGAGCGTTTCCCTGAGCAGGTGGAGTGGATTTATTTTGGCACACATCCCCTGCGCCGTGCTGCCGGGCAGGCGGATCTGATCATCAACGCCACAAATCTGGGCGTGTCGAATGGAAAGATGTTCTCCGACCTGGGCTTCCTGCGCGGGGCCAATCCTGGTACATGGCTGTATGATCTGGTATACAATCCCAAGGATACCCAGCTGTTGCAGCAGGGCCGCAAGCAGGGCATGAAGACCATCCCTGGTATCTACATGGTGATTCCCCAGATTATCGAGGGCTTTAAGGACTTCACCGGCCAGGAGATAGATCGTGAGGCCGCATGGACAGCGATCGAGAATCTGTTGGCAGAGGAAAACGAATCTTCCGAGGAATAAAATAACGATGAAAAGGCCGCCGCAGGGCGGCCTTTTTTTGCCCTCAGCGGGCCGGATGGGGAAGAAAGGGGCCAACACCCTCTTGGTAGGGAAGCTGGAGCGTCTGAATACCGGTGGCGGTCTGACGGAAACAGACCAGCTTTTCCGGTGTAAGATAAAAGTCCCGGCGGCGCAATGCACGGTAATGGGGAAAACCCTGCGCCTTTGCAGCGGTGCGAAGCAGGGTATGAAGATTGGCGTGCGGCGGGAAGAATTCCGGTAGAGATAGGGGAAGATCCTGCCGCAGATCCCAAGTGGTCGCATGGCAGATGGACAGCGGCTGGGGCGCTCCGGTGAGAGTCAGATCGGTGCGGATGCTGACCAGCTGCGGTGTCTGGAGCGTGAAAACGGCGTTAAGCGCAGCGTGCCACTGCGGGAGATCCTGTCCCTGCCGGAGAGCCTCACGGCAACAGTCGGCGGCCTGTGGAAGCAGATGGCAGCGACAGTAGGATTCAAAGGCTTTGGCACAGGTTTGATAGTAACGGTTGAAACGAGCGGCACCCTCAGCGTGGGGCAGTTGAGCGGAGGCGGTCAGGACCGGTAAATCCTCCGCCAGATATGCCTCTGGCAGAGGAACGGGCAGCAGTTGCGGACAGAGCAAGAAAAGCACCCCTTTCCATCAGAATTGGTCCGTGGTATACTGCGCCAGTCTATGACGTGAGCGCACAGATGGTGCAGGAAAATTTCGGACAAAGGAATTCTTTCTGTTTACTTTCATTGATTAAAATGGTAAAATGTACCCAGTAACAAAGTGAGAAGAAAGACCCTTTGGATACAAAAAAGCAAATGGAGGGATCAATTATGGCGAGAGTTGCAAAGGCCAAAATTGCACAGAAGGAGAAAAACGATCTCCTGTATCGTGCCATCCTAAAGCTGGAGACCGAGGAAGAGTGCTATAATTTTTTTCAGGATCTGTGCACGATCTCGGAACTGCGGGCAATGGAGCAGCGCTTTGAAGTAGCGACATTGCTGGATGAGGACATGATTTACAGCGAGATTCTGGAGCAGACCGGCGCATCCAGTGCGACCATCAGTCGTGTCAATCGTTCTTTGATCAACGGCACCGGCGGTTACACCAGTGTGCTGGAAAAGATGAAGGAGCAGGACAATAAATGAGCTGCTACAATGCCCTGGCGGGCACTTATGATGCGCTGACCGGCGATGTGGCCTATGAGAAACGGGCCGATTGGCTGGAGAAGCTGCTGCGCCGCAGCACCAGACCAATTCACACCATGCTGGATCTGGCCTGCGGCACCGGCACCATGACCTGGATCATGACGGGCCGGGGATATGAGATGATCGGTGTGGACGCCTCGGAAGAGATGCTGGCTGCGGCGATGGAAAAAACCGGCTGCATAGAGGGGATTCCCCCGCTGTTTTTGCACCAGTCCATGCCGAAGCTGGACCTGTACGATACGGTGGATGCGGCCATCTGCTGTTTGGACAGTCTCAACTATCTGACGAACCCCAAAGATGTACAGCGCACCTTTGAAAGACTGCGTCTGTTTGTTGCTCCCGGCGGGATGCTGGTGTTTGACATCAACACGCCGGAAAAGCTGCAGGGCTTGGATGGACAGGTATTCCTGGACGAGACGGAGGACACATACTGTGTCTGGCGCCCGGAGTATCGGCGCGGCATTTGTACCTATTATATGGACATCTTTCAGCAGCTGCCGGATGGCAGCTGGGACCGGGAACTGGAGATCCACAAGGAGCGGGCCTATACGGTGGAGGAACTGACCACCTGGCTTCGTGCGGCTGGCTTTGGACAGATCCGCACCTATGGCGACATGAAGATGCGCCGTCCGGCACCGGGAGAGCAGCGGATCTATTTTTCCTGTGTCCGGCTGTAAGGAGAACAATATGAATCAGGCATTTTTCGGGCTGATGGTCCTCTCGCTCTTTTTGTGGGGGCAGGCCATCTATACATGGAAACAGTGCGGCGGTACCGAGATCGAGGCACGCAGGGGGCAGAAAATCGTCCTGGGCGTGGTTCTGGTGCTGTGGGCAGGTGTTGTCCTTGCCGGGGTGGTGGGAATCCTCTGCCATCTGGGCAGCGATATGGTTTACGCAATGGGTTTGTTCGCACTGGTCTTAGCCCTGCTGGGGAATGGCCAGATGCGCCGTATTTGCGGCAAAGTGTAATTTCAAAGAAGCAAGAGGTTTTTAGAAACATGAGCGATCGTATTATCAGAGCGATTACCAGCGACGGCATGGTTAAGGCCGCCGCAATTTGCAGCCGGGAGCTGACCGAGCGAGCCCGGCAGATTCACCATACCCTGCCGGTAGGCACGGCGGCATTAGGCCGCACGCTGGCAGGTGCATCCATGATGGGCAACGCCATGAAGGGCGAGGGAGCCAGCATCACTGTGCAGATCAAGGGCGGCGGTCCTCTGGGTACCGTGCTGGCTGTATCTGACACCGACGGTAATGTCCGTGGTTATGTGGGCAACCCCGGTGTGGACCTGCCCCTGCGGGAGGATGGTAAACTGGACGTAGGCAGCGCTGTGGGCCGTGAGGGCACCATCACTGTCATTAAGGACCTGCAGATGAAGGAGCCCTATGTGGGAACCATCGATTTGCTGGGCGGCGAGATCGCCGAGGACATTGCTGCCTATTTCGTGGAGTCTGAACAGATTCCCACTGCCTGCGGCTTGGGTGTGTTGGTGGATCGGGACCAGAGCGTCCGTGCCGCTGGCGGCTATCTGATCCAGCTGCTGCCCGGTGCCAGCGAAGATACCATCGCAAAAGTCGAGGGCGGCATCATGGCGGCGGGCAGTGTTTCCGCAATTTTGGACAAGGATCCTGATCCGGAACATCTGCTGCGGACGGTTATGAGTGATTTCGATTTAAAAATTTTGGAAAGTTCTCCCGTAGAATATCGCTGTTATTGCAGCCGTCAGCGTGTGGAACGCGCCTTAATTTCGTTGGGCGCCGACGAATTGGAGAATATACTAAAAGAGCAGGGAAAGTGCGAAATTGGCTGCCAATTCTGCGATACTGTGTACAATTTTGACGAAAAACAGCTGCAATCTTTGATTGACGGCATCCACGAAAATCGTGGCTGAAATAAAAAAATAAAAAAATTTCGAAAAAAGTGTTGACAGATCGCCATTGCTTTGCTATACTCATCCTTGTCGTTCGCGAGGAGCGACAAGGACGGGAGCATAGCTCAGCTGGTTAGAGCACCTGCCTTACAAGCAGGGGGTCACTGGTTCGAGTCCAGTTGTTCCCACCACAACAAGGCCAAGTAGTTCAGTTGGTTAGAACGCCAGCCTGTCACGCTGGAGGTCGAGGGTTCGAGCCCCTTCTTGGTCGCCATATGCCTCTGTAGCTCAGTTGGTAGAGCAGTGGACTGAAAATCCACGTGTCGTTGGTTCGATTCCGACCGGAGGCACCATCTGCGGGCGTAGCTCATCTGGTAGAGCGCAACCTTGCCAAGGTTGAGGTAGCGAGTTCGAGCCTCGTCGCCCGCTCCAAAATGAGAATCGAAGTTAGTGCTTCGATTCTCCCATACGGTGACATAGCCAAGTGGTAAGGCAAGGGTCTGCAAAACCCTCATTCCCCGGTTCAAATCCGGGTGTCACCTCCAGAATGAGAGCAGCACAATCGTGCTGCTCTTCTTTTTTTTGCCCGTGCGCCAACGGATTCTCTTTGACAGGGAATGTTTGGTATGAGATAATGGCGTAAGGGAAATCATACAAGATACGACAACTCCCGCTGGGGCCGGTGCAGCTCCGGAAGGAAAGGGGATACACCTATGGATATTTTTGATATATTGGGCCCTGTGATGGTAGGACCTTCCAGTTCTCACACAGCCGGTGCGGCCCGCATTGGCAATATGGCGCGTGCGCTTCTGGGCGCTGTGCCGGTGAAGGCGCGCATCCATCTCCACGGCTCTTTTGCCGAAACCGGCGCAGGCCACGGCACAGACCGTGCCCTGTTAGGCGGGCTTTTGGGCATGAAGCCGGATGATCTTCGGCTGCCCTCTGCCTTTGAGGAGGCGGATAAGGCGGGGCTTGACTATACCATTGACACGATCGAGCTGCGGGAGGCGCATCCCAACACAGCGGTGATCGAAGTGTGGGACAAGACGGGACGACGGCTTCATATGCAGGCGTCCTCCTTGGGCGGCGGCCGCATCATGGTCGATGAGCTGGATGGCATCAGTGTGAGCTTCAGTGGCGACTATAATACGCTGGTGGTGCGCAATCGGGACGCCTTCGGCGCTGTAGCCTCCGTGACGGGACAGCTGAGCCGGATGCGGATCAATGTGGCCAATATGAGCCTGTGCCGCCACAAGAGAGGCGGCGACGCGCTGATGGTGATCGAGACAGATCAGCACTTGCGTCCTTCGCAGGTGGAAACCCTGCGGCACATCGACGGCGTGCTGTCGGTGACCTATTACGACAAGGAGGAGGACGAATATGCTGCATTCGATGAAATGGATCGCTGAGAGATCGAAGGAAAAAGAGATCCCGTTCTGGGAAGTGGTGCTTGAGAGCGATATGGAGCAGCGCGAGGTGAGCCGCCAGCAATCCGTGGCCAGAATGCTCACTGTGTGGCAAGCCATGGTGGAGGCATCTTATAGCTATACCGGGGATCGTCGCAGCGTCAGCGGCCTTGTAGGCGGCGATGGGATGAAGATGCGGCAGTACCAACTCCGGGGGCGCAGCCTCAGCGGCGGCTATGTGGGCGATGTGATCGCCGAGGCGCTGAGTATGGCCGAGTCCAATGCCTGTATGCGTCGAATCGTGGCGGCGCCCACAGCCGGCGCCTGCGGCGTTTTGCCGGCAGTGTTACTGCCCCTTTGCCAGCGGGAATCCCTGACACAGCGACAGATTTTGGAGGGACTTTACGTTGCCAGTGGTGTGGGTGCGGTGATTGCACACCGTGCCTCGATTGCCGGTGCCTCCGGCGGCTGTCAGGCGGAGATCGGTACGGCCTCGGCGATGGCTGCCGGTGCGCTGACAGCCATCCGTGGCGGCGACAGTGACCAGATCTGCCATGCCGTGGCTATGGCACTCAAGAACCTGTTGGGACTTGTGTGCGACCCGGTGGCCGGCCTTGTGGAGGTGCCCTGTGTCAAGCGCAATGTGATCGGTGCGATGAATGCCGTCAGTGCCGCGGATATGGCGCTGGCAGGCATTGAGAGCCGCATCCCGGTGGACGAGGTGATTGACGCTATGGATCAGGTGGGACGCCGTTTGCCGGTAGAGTTCCGGGAGACGGCGCTGGGTGGCTTAGCTGCCACACCCACCGGTCAGCGTGTGAAGGAGAAGATGAAGCGAATATAGGGAAAAGAGGCGATGGCATATGCGCCAGTTGATGAACATTACCGGCTATAGCGATGATGTGGAGCGCTATGAGAGCGCGGCGGATTTGGAGAATTTCCTCCGAAGCTGTGGTCTGGACGGCGTGGAGCTGATGGACTCCGGCGAGCCGGATTTGTCCATTTTCAACCCGCAGCGGGTGTACGGCGTCCATCTTCCGAGCTACAGCACATGGATGCCCCTGTGGATGGGGGAGAAGGAAAAGCTTGTGGCGGAATTCGGCAGCGAGGAGGCGTACCGCGCTTTCTACGGCGGCGATACGAGAGAAGCGCTGGTAGAGTCTCTGGGACGGAGTCTGGAAACGGCGGGACGCTGGAACCCAGAATATCTGGTGCTCCACCTCTCCGAGTGTTCTATGGCGGATTCTATGCTGCGCCATCGCTCCTACAGCGACGAGGCGGTGACCGATGCCATGATCGACCTCGTCAATCAGGCGTTGGA
>RCNI01000511.1_pt1 | contig 23676 bp, 13 predicted proteins | sample 2041151 | NCBI WGS metagenome assembly RCNI01 (sample SAMN09708214, study PRJNA481090) | feces metagenome | isolation source: feces | place: Antarctica: Albino Rookery | reverse complement strand
TTCAAGCGGGGGAAATGCGCTTCAAACGGTAGAAACTAAAATTCCACTTGTTTTCAAAGCTTGAAAAGCAGCTTTTACACTTTCGGCAGCTCTCCCAAACCAATGATTTTGATTGCGGAAGCTGCTCCCATCTATATGCAAATATACAAAATTCCTCCGTCATTTCGCCCAAATATCGACTAAAAGATACCGATATTCCAAGGCAAAAAGGGGCACAACGTGCGGAGAACGACAGCTGCTTTTCGAGGGAGTCGATAGGGACAACATCAAGCACAGATTATCAACGAGGTTTGCCATACGGTATCCATGTGGCAGGAGATCGTCCAGGAGTGTGAGATTCCGCAAAAGATGATTGAGGATATCCGGCCGAATATGATTTTCTTCTGATTGGTATAAGTTTTTTCCTCGCAGACTCTGATTCAAGAATAAGTGCAGAAAAATGGACGGTTTTTACAATTTGTTGCATAATATTTATACCTTTGTAAGTGAAATTGTTAGTATTCTTCGGTTATGTAAAAATAGAAAACTCAAAGAAATGTCCCAATATAGTTCCTCATATAACTACGATTCACTAGATGATGTGTTCAATGCGGTGAATAGGAAGGGAAAGATGCAAAATAAGTATCTTTCACCTGAATATTTAGCTACTGCTCAGAAATATCGTGATATGAGAACGGAACTAAATAAAATATTGAGGAAGAAAAAGACAGAGCGGACGGAGGTAGAGACGAATAAAATTTACCAGTTAAAGCAATTAATGAAGGATAATGCTCAGCAACAGAAAATCTTATTGCAAGAGCATCTTAGCAAGGTATCTTCAAAGATTTTATCAAGTAGTTTTCGTTTCAATCTTACTCCAGATGTATCAAAAGATTCACTAAAGCCACTTTATAGTATTGGACCTACAGCTGAAGAGTTTTTCGCAATGCAAGTCCTTTGCAGAAATGTGAAAAAACTTTTTAAAATCTCCATGTCAAGTCGCCACGAAATACTTTCTCAGTTAAGAATGTTATTAAGAGAGGATAAAAGCCGATACTATATTATCAGAACAGATGTTTGTCACTGTTTCGAATCGATACCACATGATAAGTTGTTTGAGTATCTGGAAGGCAACAATATACTTGATGTAAAGAGTAAATCCCTCTTGCGTGGACTTATCCGAAATGAGTTTGAAGCCAAGAATTTGCGTCCACATGTATTGACCCCCAAAACAGGCATTCCAAGAGGTTGTGCTATCAGTTCTCTATTATCTGAATTCTATTTGTCCAAAATAGATGACGTACTTAGACGTACACTACCTGGAATAGTGTTCCTAGCAAGATATGTCGATGATATTATTATCGTGATTCATCCAGATCTAGATGATGAGCATCTGTGGTCATTGGATGATTATATCAATGTTCTGATTACTGCATATCGTAAACATGGTTTGACAATTCACACACCTACAGATGGAACGAACAAATGCTATACATATGATTCCAAGGATATAAAGAGTCTAAAATTTGATCTTTTAGGATATACTATACAGTCCGTAAAAGGAAACAATGTTTTCTCTTTATCTAAGAACAAAAAGGAAAAGATACGAAATCGCATAATAAAGACTTTTCAGAAATTTGACAGTTTGTTGAATACTATGTCTTACGATATTGCAGCTCATTATTTGTTTGATGCATTACATGTTTTGACATGTAATATCAATCTGTATAATGCAAAACGAGGTGTGAAGGTGGGTATTTTTTACTCAAACCAATTGTTGGATAAGATAAAAGATTTAGACGAGTTAGATAGTTTTCTTCAATATAAGTGTAGTGAAATATCATTGGATGGCAAAGTTGGCGTTGCCCCAGATAAACAATCACAAATTGAAGCGAATTTGAAGAAGCAACTTAAACAAATATCCTTTGTTAAAGGCTTTGCAACACCTCATAAGCGATATAAGGTAAATAAAAACAGATTACAAATGATTAAACAATCGTGGGTATGAAAAAGAGAAAGAAGATAAAGCTCAGTTATGGCAAAGAGCGAGTTCTCTTTTCTGATGTCTTGCCCTACGAGTGTCCTATGATATTCTCTAACAGATATTTATATCGATTTCTCACCAAATATTTATGGGTTGGTGAAGAACAAAAGATTGATTATGTCACATGGAATGTCTTGAAGCAATCTAAACAGTTGGATCAAAAGGATGTGAATGCTTTTGCTGCATTATTATTTGGATGCTATCAAACGGGGAAAAGGATCGGGAAACTTCAACATAAATCAAACGATCTATTCTATCCCTATCAATTTAATATCGCTCACAAGATAAATAAGAATAGAACACTATCAATTATTCATCCATATAACCAGTGGCAGGTAGTAGAATTTTATGAGCAGTATAAGTATTCTATACTCTATCTTTGCAATCAGAGTAGTTACTCTATTCGTAAACCTCACAAGATTGCACAATACTTCTACTATAGAGATCGACTTCACCGGAAGTTATCTGGGCATGAAAGTGATAAAGTTGAATTGTTTTTCAATGAATATGAGAATTTGAAAACTTACTTCAGCTATGAGAAGTATGCAAATATATACAGGTTCTACGAGGATTACAGGTACCAACGAGCAGAAAAAAAATTTAAATATCTTGTAAAATTCGACCTACAGAGCTGTTTTGACAGTATTTACACCCATACCATAAGTTGGGTGACGGCAGACGGTGCGGACAAGGTGAAGGTGTTGCCAGGATATCGTGGTTCATGGGTTGGCGATGCATTTGATAATCTAATGCAGTCAGTCAATGCTCGTGAAACAAATGGAATTGTAATAGGCCCTGAGTTTTCTCGAATCTTTGCCGAAATCATACTTCAGTATATAGATCAAAAGGTTGAACAAGAACTATTGGAAAAAAATCTGCGTCTGAAATCCACATATGAGTGTTATCGGTACGTTGATGATTACTTCTTTTTCTATAATGACGAAAATGTCAAAAATCTCTTCATGGAAAGTCAAACAAAATGGCTGAAGGAATTTAAATTGCAGATTAATCCATCTAAAACAGAAGTGTATGAAAGACCTTTCATAACAAAGGTGACCATTGCCAAACAGCGAATTGAAAATTTGCTTAGCAATATATTCTCGATTCCACTTTGGGAAGAAATGGAATCAAATTCGAGTGTGGAGAAAGAAGAAGATACAGAAGATGAGGATTTGGATAAAGACAGGGAAATATTAGATAAGAAATTTAATATATACCTGCCAGCAAATGACGTAAATACTCAAATAAAAGTAATAGTAAAGGAATGTGGAATTGAATATCGCGATATAGTAAATTACCTGTTAGAGAAGATAAGTCAACGCCTTGATGCTTTTCTTAATCGATACGAAATAGGCTTCAAGAAGTATGAGCGATTGATGTCAACAGATGAAGCGAATAAGGATGATGTTGAAACTCATGCACAACGAGTACAAAGAAAACTCACGAACTATCTTGTATCTCTAATTGATGTGACATTCTTCGTGTTCAACAGCAACAGGCAGATAAATACGACATTAAAATTACAAAAGATAATGAACTCAATCATTATCTATGCTAAACGACACGGAGATTTCAAAGTTAATCCAGCGGTTAGATTTCAAACAACAAGTAAGGATATTATTTTTAAGAAGATTCAAGATGAAATTGCTTTAGTGCTAGCTACAACAGATTCACATCGAAACACATTGCATGAGAGTCTCTATTTGCTAATATTGGCCAAAGAGTTAGGTTATGCATACCTACTCTCACCAAAAGTTATTAAATCATTCATTGAGAAAAGTGAACTGCAGTATAATCTTTTTGCATGTCTTATATTATTGTATTACTATGCGAATCATAAGTGTTATGATTCACTAAAGTTTTCATTGAAAGACGAGATTTTGCAGAAATATAGGCTTATTGCAGAGTCGGAGCGTAAACGCAATTCAGAACTCACGATTCTTACAGCAGATATGATGACTTGTCCCTTTGTGGATAACACATACAAGCAAGGACTTCTTACATTGATGGGTATTACTGAGACGAAAGATCAGCAAATGATAATGCGCTTTGCCAAGAAGCAAAAGTACATCTTCACTCGCTGGACAATGTTTAATTTAAATAAAGAATTACAGGCAAAGATTTCACAGGAGGTATATTCGTAACTTCTGTAACAGCTGTTGGTCCAACTACACTTTCACACACATAACCTTCTAGCTAGCCGAAACGACGCAGGAAGTTACGTTTTCCATAATGGTTGGTTAGGATTGTACTGAATGTGAAATCTTTTGCTTTTTTAAATTCTTAGACGTAGAAGTGTAAGCATTCGAAGAACCACAGGGCTTGCACCTTTCTATACAACAATAGCGACTGTCACTATAATCCTAATAGTAACAGTCGCCATTGTTTTGTTGAACCTATATGTTGCATCTGAGGCCAGTTACCGGATTCTGCGGTTCTGTCCAAAATTTTGTGTAAATGGGAACAAGATTCAGATGTAAGCTTTATAGTTCGTTACAAAATTAAAACACTTCTGCATTGTCGTAAATCCAATCCCTTGATACTCTATTAAAGCAATCATGGATTTTATATTGTCCTCATGGATTGCTTTATCTATGATTTCAATCTGTTTTGAAGAACGACTACCTAATATCTTGGTTTTCTCTGAATGGGAAATATCAATCCATTTAAGCATAAAATCCTCAAACATATCATCCGGTGCTAACGGATCATATTCATATATTTCAATAGGAATATCACATTGTTCGAGATATTTATGCATAAGGTCAAGGACTTCGATTTTATCAAGTCCTCCATTGTGGGTTCCGAGAAGGGGAAAGGCAATCGAAGTGATACCTTTCTCCTTGTAGGAATCTACGAACTTTTGCAATCCTGCTTCAAGATATTCTATTTTACTGGGATATTTCCAATGGTATTTTGTAGGAAAATTCAGTACCCATTGTGGCGTATTTTCAGACTTATACAGCCACAATTTTCCTATGCCAATCATCTTTGACTGACAAAACTCCTTATATTTTTCAAACATTTCAGGGTATCTGAGTTTGAAAACGAGCGCGATACCCTTACCCATAACACCAACGCAGTTTATTGTATTGACAATCGTCTGCGCCTTGCTGTTAAAGATATTACCTTTATGAAATGTTATATTATTCATTAATTGACACTTTAAGATTTACATATCTATCTGCATATTCCTCAGACATGGCTATGATGCCGTTGTCCTCATCAAATACTTTTTCTCCGTCTTCATACACAAACATATGTTCCAGATATTTTAATCCACCTGCATCTTTTGTATAAGAAGCTATGTCACATTGATATAATATCATTTTATATTGGAGAAGAATTGATGGAGACATTTTTAGCTCTGTCGCATCAGCAACAATTTCTTCCTTCAAATCTGACAAGCCATATTTGTTTTGGAAGTACGAGCCTAAATGATCGTCTCTCAGCAGTACTTCTACAAGATTATGTTCATGCTCGGTAAAAGGAGTGTTCTCCCATAGTTCACGAACCAATGAAAGAGTATGTTCATGCTGAGTTGAACGGTCTATAGCCTTGCCTATATCGTGTATTGCCAGCACAAGACGCATAAGGTCTATGTTCATACACTTATTGTTAAAGGCGAAGGCATACTTTTCAAATTGTTTGCATACTAACAGGGTATGCTTCTTGACCACATAATGCCTAACACGAGTATTATAGAGCTTTTCCAATTTTGGCATTATAAGCTCAAGCGCGATAATCATTTCCTCTGGAGAATAGTCATCATCAAGGCTGATACCCAAAAAGTTTTCAATAACTGTTGAGTCCGTGTTTTTAGTTTCAGCTTTATTGGGGGAATATTTGTAAACCAGCCATCGTGGTGAACGGGCACGCGGACTCATATTAACATAGTAAACCTCGAATTCAGTATCGCCACATTCTACAGATACGTTGTCGCGTATCTGCATCACATGGCTTTTTACCGCTTTTATTTGAGACGCAGGATTGAACACCCTAATTTTGTTAATCTGAGTGCTTTCAATCTGGAACATATAGTCTCCGTTGTAGTTTGTTGATATCTTAAGACGTTCATCTGACTTTTCAAACTTCAACGGCTGGTTCTCATGCTCGAATACATCTTCAGAGTCATAGATGCTATATATATGTTCACAGATTGGGTCGTCGCAGAATATAGACTTTAGTATTTCCGTTTCTTCCCGGTCATAGCAGATGATTTGATAATCCTTAAGTTTAGAAAAATCAAGCTCATTTTTTATAAGAAATTCTTGTTGCATCTTTTCTTGGACATCTTTACTACATTGGCTACCGTACAAGTGAACGGCATCTATATTATGAGGGTCATCTATCACTTTATATATTCGTGCCCAATTAGTCTGCAAGTTTCCAGTACTGTAATAACATAAGTTAGAATGTTTTGCCAATACTTCCTGAAGGTCGAACTTAAAGAATACTGGCATCGGACACATAGGCAAACCATTATCCTCTGCACGTCCGTAGTACTTGGAACCTTTCTGTTTTCCCAAGCATTCATTGTAGAATTGTGTTTGAGTTCCAGTTCTATAATAAAATCGAGCATATGGATGTGCCTTAGCAGACCTATAAACAACCGAGCCTGCAGCATCATATTTTAGTAGACCAAGTTCCATTGCTCTGTTACGACTGAGTATTTTTCGGGATCTAATCACTTCTATCGCATTGAACATGTGCGTAAAGTGATATACGAATGGCCTTCTATAACCTGTCGATTTAAGAGTATTATAGAACTCTATCAGATTCAATTCACTCTTGTATGAGTTATCAATGCCAGAGGTTCTGAATGCAGGATTCTCTGCCAAAGCAACCCAGTCCCAACGACCTTTGAATCTATCAACCAGACTTTGAGTAAAGACAATGGTACCACATTGAGAGATTCTCTTCCAATCGATTTTATCCTCAAATAAAGATAATGTCATTTCATCAACAACAAAATCTGGTCTTTTGCATATAATGGTCCAATTAACATTATCTTTGAATTTCTGCAAATTCTCGTTTGACGGGTTAAAATCAGGAGAGAGGGAGATTGCATTCCAGTCAAGATATTCTTTGAAAGTTTCAAGGGTCTTGGTATTGGATTTATCAATATGAATACTGTTGGTGAGAATTGACCAGTTTAATTTATGCTTGTAGAACAGAATGACATTGTAGTGTAATTCCATTCTGCGTGAAATGTCATTCCAATCAAGATCTTTATCCTTTAGAAGGTTCAAAGTATTCATAGTCGGGAAGAAGTCTCTTCTCCGGCTGAACTCTTTCCAGTCTAAATCAATCTGGGCTAACTTAGAAATATGCTCTTCTGTAAATTCAATGTCATTTCTGCGTAAGATTTCCTTCCAGTCCCATTCTTTATCTATCAAAGAAATTACAATCTCAGCAGAAAGATTGAGATCGTTCCTTCTGGAAAGAGCAGACCAGTCCCAGTTTCTGTTTTTATGTTCTTTGATATATTCTATGGTAAATTTACAGTCTTTTCTTGATGTCAATTCATACCAATCCCACAAAAGGTTATCATGTTCGGTGACAAACTCAGCAGATAATTCAAACCCTCTGTTAGAAGATATTTCTTTCCAATCCCACTTCTCCGCAATCAATGATGTAAGCATTCGTAGAGTCAACTTAACATCACGTCGTTTTGAGAGAATGGCAAAATTAAGATATGCAGAGAATTTCTTAATGTGCTTTAGCATCTCATTTGGTTTCTTATTACTAAAACACATGCTGTTTTCTGAAAGATAATTCCAGTCCCACTCTTCACTGCGCACCCTAAGAATGTTATTGCACCAGTTAATTGATGAGAGGGTGGATAGATACTGGAAATTCCAATGGTAGTCCTCGTTACCTAGTATTTCAAGTACCACATTCTCCCATACGAAAAAATCTTTGATAACTTTCTTGTTCCAAGAAAGTATTTTATTCAAAGATTTAGAGGCAGAAAGAGCATCCCAGTCTACAGGAATACCAAATTCTTGATATGACTTTAAATATCCATCAATATCAAAATCACTTCTATTATATAAATCAGAATAATCCCATTCATAAGAAACTTGTTTATTTATCAGCTGGGCATTATCTCTGTTTATTTCCAGAATATCATTTGTTGAATATCGAGCTGTAAGTTTACTCCAAATAGAAGCTCTAACTTCTTTTTCGAGCATTGACAGAATAATTGCTATTTGTATTCTTAATTCAAATTTTGCAAGGTCTTCTTCAGTAAGAACAGACTCTATTATATATTCCCAATCCCAAAGAAAGTAGTATTCAGGAAGGTTTTCTACAATAAAATCATGATCAAGACGAATGGTTAATGTAGCCCATTTCCACTTGTCTTCGTAATCATCAAGATTCTTCTTGATTTTATCAACATCTGCATTCTTTGAGATGTAATCCCAATCAAGATGATCTAAGACATTCAGTTTAGAGAGAGCCGCAAAATTAAGCGTATCACAGAAATTCCGAGTGATGACATTCCAGTCCCAATTGGAGTCGCTTATATTTTGCAGAATGGTTTTCTTTTCAATATGAGCTGTTAGTTTATCCCAAACACTCTGTTCTGTAACTATCTGTTTGAATTCATCTATTGCATACAGTTGAGAAAGTTTTTCTGCTGATATTAGCGGAATAGCTTTAGAGTAAGTGATGAAAGCTAAATGCCGCTTGATAAATTCAATGTCAGAAACAACAATGTCACGCGCAGAAAGAATAGACCAGACCCATTTGAAATCAGGATAAACGTCAATTATCCTTGCCTCCGTAATAGATGATGAGATCTGGTTTAAACCTTTTACAGAGAACTCCTTATCGTGATATTTTTCAAATGTCGCACTATTCCAAACGACTCCTTTATTGCATTCAAAGCCATCAGCATTGTTAACCGACTTCCATGAAAGAAAGCCCTGTTTCTCATGCCAATCAATAACTTTAATTGTCCAAATGTAATCAGCGAAATTTGCATTATACCTACTCTGTAACCATTCCTTTTTCTCAATTACAGCAAATGCAAATTCGCTTGAGTCGCAATATGCTTCTGCCCATTCCACAGAGGAAAATGCCCTTGACATAATTACGTCCAAATGAATATCTTTTGCAAACGCATTAATATTCTGTAATACATAATCAAGACCGGCATTTGTGGAAATACATTCCCAGTTCCATTTCCTTTCAGGGAATGTTACTATTATCGAAGCATACTTAGATATGTATTTCTCTGTTACAGAATACATATCGTAAGGAATGAAATTTATGGTTTCAAGAACAAACTCATCGTCAAGTCTGTCCAAAATAGATTCCCAATCCCAGTCTACATCTTCATGGAGCTTAGGGATGACAATGAGACGCTTGACGAAATCAATACTTCTGTCTGCCGACAGGCTTTCAAAATCCCAAGGATATGTAATAGCTGTCTCAACGATAAAATCATCATCATAGCGAGAAGACAGAGCTATCCAGTCCAAGGAATCTTTATAATCATTCAGATACAGTTTAAGGGCATCTGTTGGGAAAACAACAGATATGGTATTCCAATGGGAACCATTTGCCAGTTTCGCAATTTCAGCAAATAGTTCTTGATCTTTCCATTTCAGATATTCGCTTTCAAGGAAGTCATTAAGATTCCATACGTCTATGTATGGAATCATTGAAGCATAGTTCAATTCTTTATGACTTTCTCTAACAAGATACAAATATTCACCGATATGGATTTTCTGGTTAATGTAATCATTATTGCATTCTTGATGCATAAGAAGATTGGTAACTTCAGAAAATTCATTGTTGTAGAAAACAAACGGATATTTAGTATCTTCATATTCATACAGTCTAAAATCAACATGAATCTCACTCATTCGAGACTCTGTTGATTCTTCTGCACGGCAAATATTTACGTCGGCACTGCATTGAAGTGAAAGACGTGCTATGAGTTCAGAGGAAGTGCCATAGAGTTTTTCCTCAATACCATCATGGTTAAAATCGTCGTATGGTACGTCAGATTTTCCCTGTATGGAGGATGTTATTCCGAGTGCATCACGGAATGGGAACATCTTATATTCTGAAGACTCTTTCTGTGCGATATCAAAACATTGCATCAAAGCCATAGCACCACGATGGAAAGAGTGTTTAACACCTTTCTTCAGCGCCAATTTACCAAGAGGAGATAACGATACCTCTTTTTCATTTATATTTATCAGTCCGAAAGTTGTCAGCTGAGAGAGGATGCCATCAAAGATGTCCTTTTCCCCCTGGTCTGCATATCTTTTAGGAGTAGAATCAAAATCGTCTTCTACATTGAATCCTAAGATGCGTGCAAGTTGATTTTTATACAACTTTCCATTGTATTGCAATGTAAGTAGTATAACTTTATCCAATTTTGACAGTTCGTATGTTATATAGTAGACCACACTGCATATGGTCTTAATCAATTTCCACTCTCTGAACTTGTTGTCAGATGGGCGTGAAGAGTATATGAGATTTCCTTCTTGCAGAATCTTATTATAGTCCATATTCACTTGCGGCTATTATTTTTCCATATTTGTTGTTAGGGTCAGCTATAGTCTGATATACAGTCTCATATATATCATTGGTCCTGAATAATTTGCTATTGCCAACAATTATAAGCAACCTTTTCGCACGTGAAAGTGCGACATTCAAACGGTTAGGGGATTGAGCAAAACCTAAGTCTTCCTGTTTGGGGAATCCATCTACTGGATAACGTTCAAAATTAGGTTTCTGATATTTCCCATTCTGTATGCAATGGCTTCTCACCATTGATACAATAATGATGTTTCTCTCCATACCTTGGAATCTATCCACCGTACTAACTCTGACAGGAATTTGCGAGCTGTCAAATTCTTCTGTCATATCCTTTAGTAGGCGTAACTGTTTGTTGTAGAAAGAAATGATACCAATCTGTTTGTCTTCAACACTATCCCAACTATCTACGTAGTTATGGAATGATTCAGATTCGTTGAGATCTGTCAGTAACTTCTTTATGATTGCAACTTCTCCATAATTCACACGAGATGTACCATCATGCATCTCTGGACTTGACGAATCAATCCATAAAACGTGGGTCTCAGGGTTGATTGGACCAGCAGTGATGCCATGGTATCTTGATGCGCCATTATTGATATAGTCAGGGTCATCGACACCTAAATCAATAGGGGTTATAAGACCACATTCCAAGCCCCCTTCATCTTTGTAAAATTGTTTAACAACGTCATTGATAGCCGGATGCATACGAAATTGATAATTGAAAACGCCCTTCAGATTATCATTAATCTGGGTAAACAAACGTTCGAAGTGGCTAATTTCAAGAGTTTCGAAATTCTTAAGAACATAGCTCTTTAGTTCTTTCATCTTCTGACGTTCATCATCGTTCTTCTCTCTCTTGATAAGATAATCAAATGAGTTGATGAACGATTCTCTTGAAAGCATAGGGGGTAACTGCCTATGGTCGCCAATTATCACATTCTTCTTTCCGTATATTAACGGCAGAGACAATTCAGCAGGGGTTGCTTTACTTGACTCATCCTGAATTACCATATCAAAATATATTTTGGGGTTATATACACCCTCTTTATCGGCGAATATCCGTCTATATATGCGATAGAATTTGGCAGGGACAAAGCGGTTTCTTTGACCAGTATTCTCGATAGATTCAGACATGATAATGTTTTTTTGACCAATAGAACTGCATGTAGCACCGATAACGTTGCAGTTCTTAATATAGTTGTCAAAAAACAAGTTCTTCAGCTCTGAAGTTGGATTCTCCAGCAAATCCTTCCAAAGCTCTTGAGCTACAGAAGGCATTTTATCGGAATCCAATCGACGACCGATATTTTCCATCCAGTTTAGAAGTATCAGTTTTTCTGGAACTTCATAAATGGAGTCCATATCAGTGTAAACGTCATTTTCCTCATCGTCATCATCATCGTTGATTGAAGCATTTTTCTTCTTTGTATTCCAATCTTCGCCTTTTGCCCAACGGTACATAGCAGAATATGAGAATTGCAGACCTTCCGTTTCAAGACGGGACTCATCACCAATACGAATAGGTTTAATGAGATTATGATATGGATTTACCACACGGTCAATCGCGTTATCCACGGCAAGGTTTGTTTCTGATGTAAGAAGTATTCTTTTCTCAGGGTATTCTCTTGTATGCTGCCAAATCAATTCTGCGATGGCAGTAGATTTTCCGGTTCCCGGAGGTCCTTGGATAAGTGCGAGGTCAGGAGCTAGCAATGCTTTTGCTATTGCTGTCTTCTGCGGTTGATTTTTGTCTATCTTGCTATTAAGGATATGCTTGCTTATTTCCTGTTCTTCCAGTCTTATTGATCCTTCAAAATTTTTGATTCCTCCTGCTTTTGAAGCATCAAAGATAAAATCACCTAAATAAACATTTTCAATATCTCGTCCTTGGATGATTCTGTTCAATGATTCTTTAAGACGAGCAAGTTTTTCAAGATCACCAGACAAATCAGGTGTAATAGAAGACACTGGGGTCTCTTCTATCAACTGTTTTGTGACCTCATAATTATCACCAGATATATCAATAACAATTTCAGGATAGTTGGAAATTAGAATCAACTTACCGATTGATAAATCACCAATAGAGAAATCTGCGCCTTTCAATTCTCTTATAGCATCGATTCTTTCCTCATCACGGCTCTTCTTGTCATAATAGTATGATAACTTGACGTAGCCTGCTGGTGTGTCGTTGACTACACACTTGTAGCGATTTGAGTCAAATGAATTGAGCTTATTTTGAAGTTGTGGTCTGAATGCTATAAGTTCTTCAAGATTGTCAAATTCTCTAAAGAACGAAAGTTCGGTACCTTTCTTTACAAGTTCCACATTAAGCTTATCAAATGAATCATGCAGTTCCTCCATGATGTTTGTAAGCTCCGCTTTTTTGTACTTAATATCAAAGTTGCATTTATGCCCCTTCTTGAATAGGCCAAAGTCTATGAATCCGTATTCTCTACTGAGTTGGGTAAGAATCTCTGGCAAGCTATTTTCTTTCCATTTGAAGTCAATACCAATCGAAGAGCCATTCTTCTCAATACCGACTTTTCCTTTAAGTTCGGTATGTATCTGATCATTGAAACGGTCTAATTCCTCTATAGTTGCCCAATTTCTATTTTCTTTGTACTTATAGAAGAAACGAGGGATAACCCTATAATTTCCCTTCCCAAATATCCGGTTAATGATTTGGCAGTCCATAGTGTATTCGAAGTGTATATCTGTGGGATCTTTACTGTTAAAAGCGAAGGAATCAGTATACATTGGGGGGGTCTTCTGGCTTTCATCTAAAACGTTGATATCATCTTCTTCAAAGATGTCAGGACCCGAAAGCTTCACATTCTTCCGGAATAAGATCGTACCTTGTTCGGATATAGGAAGTCCAGACTTGTTCTTCTTCCAGTCATATTGACCAATGGCGGATTTGTCTATCTTGAACTCATATTCCACTCTGCACATTCTAAGTTCGAACAGCTCTTCCAACTGAGAGAGTGTATCCTCGTTAAAGAAGCCTCCTGCAACAACAAGCTGCTTGTTTATTGAAACTTCGCCTAATATTCGAGAGGTATCTTTAAATATTTCGATATTCTTGAAATTGTGATTTGGACACACTCTTTCCAAGTAGTACAATATACTTGGATATGTCTGTATAATAGCAGATGCTTCATCAGGAAGTGAAACCTGTAAATTCTGGAAATCTTCATTGTCTTTAAGACGTTGAAGTTCGTTGATTGAAATTTGCAGACGTCGCTTCTTATCAAAATCGTATTCGATTTCCAGTTTATCAAGTAGTTCTCTGACGCCGGTAAACTGAGCTTTGCTATCAGTTATCTTGCCATCAATTACTGGATAATAAGAGAAAGAAACATATTCTTTATTTGCCTGTGTGCTGATTCTGGATTTCTCGCACTCATCTAATTTGCTCCAGTTATTATACGGAGCAAAAACATAGCCATCATCAAAATGGCAATCCTGATCAGAGATGTCAAGAGAATCCATAATTATCGACTTCAGGAAATCTGTATTGTCCGAAGTATCTATTCTGACATGAAGCTTTTCATTGACGATGGTTGTCAATGAAGGGACAATACTGATAGGTTCAGTTTTTTGACGCAGTATGTGTTCTTGAACTTCTGTGTGCTTCTGCCAAATATCTTTTAGCAAAGTCTTGTCCATTGATCTTTTCTGCAGATTCTCAGAAACAACCTCTTTATGACTGACAACTACGTTTCTGTATTCAATATTGACTTTAATAACTTTTACATCGAGAGTCTTTCCGATATAGCTATCAAAGTCAAATACCTTAACGATATCTATCTGGGAACTAGGAAGGAATGCTTCCAAACCGAATGCATCCACAATCAGGCCGCCTTTCGTTCGACTTTCTACATAGACTTTAATGGTCTCGTTGCTATTGAATACTTCATTTATCTTATCCCATGCTTTGATTAATCTCGCCTTTCTATGCGAGACCACAAACTGCCCATGGTTATTTCCATTCTCCTCAATATAGACATCAATCTGATCACCCACCTTTAGGTCTGGATTATATCTTAATTCACTAGCAGGAATAATTGCGTCTGCCTTATAACCTAGATTTACGACAATCTCCCTTCTGTTAAGAGAAATAATTATTGCACTAACTATATCATGTTTTTGAAAAGAAGAAGATGAGGAAGAGTCTTCTGATGATTCCTCTGTAAAAGACACTTCAAATTGCTCCCAATCAAATTCTTTGAGTAGAGATATTTTAGTGATATCTGAAGACGAACCATTGTTTATTGGTAAAATTGGTTTAGGACGAGGTATATATTCCTTGTCGCTAAAATGCCTGTAAACAAGAGACGCTTGTTCGTCAGTAAGTTTGAAGTTAGAGTTAAGTTCTATTTCAAAGCCCTTGCTTGATAAAAATTCACATAATGTCTGGAATCCTATATTAAGCTCTCTACATACTTTATTTAATCTGACAGACATATTATGACTTAAGATTTAGAAGTGGATATTCATTAACAGACATGATCGTATAACCCACTGCAATCAAAGCCTTTTCGCCATTTTGGTCATAAGGGTATAATACAATCTTTTCTGATTCGATGCACAATTCTGCTTCTGCTATGACACTATCATTCTCGTCTACAAGTGAGAATCCACCGTCTTCTGAGAATGGAATTGAGTGTGCTTCGTGATATTTTAGAACAGGACATACCGATTCGTCATAGAGGAGATAGTATCTATCTCTTGATTATTGTTGGCACTGCTAGTTTCTTTGCTGCATCGTAAACTTTAATTTAATTAACGGTATGAATTTACGGATTTTATTGAAGATCAGCAAATTTCTTTTGAATAGAAATATATACAAAGTATTCGTAAATTTTAACCCTCGGATGTTTCATTATAAATATCATCTTAAGACATGAGAATATATACATTATTCACTAACATCTTTCTGATCTTTAGGACGAAACATAGTCAAGCGCAATATACACAAAAACACGAGCGTAGCCTCTACTATTCTATAATCTTGGGGTAAATAAAAAGCATGTGCCACATTATTACGAATATTACAACCTTTAGCAGTAAACACATACTCAAAGAACTCGATATCTTCTTTCCTGAATACTTGTAGCAAGCATGGCTCTCTCAGCAGATCATCAAGCAATGCCTGAGAAATCGTGTTATCTCGCCCTACTTTTGTTACACGTCCCCCATAATTAGCAACTATGTCACGCAAAATGCCTTCAAAACGTATGGAAAGTAGATCCACGGGCAACCGCCAATCAGTTGTTTTCTCCTGCAAATAGCGATTATATTGTTTAATGAGTGCCTCTATTCCGTAATCAATCTGCGAAAACCATGTGGCTGTAATACTCTGATCAAATCTGAGGAATTTCTGTTCAATACCGAAATATGTTTTTTTTAAGAACCATTTTTTTAGTTTAGCATAAGTCAGTTGTTTTGCTTTGACTGCAGTAAGAATCACAGGTATCACGCTACGTGTCAGTATATTTGTGAGCCATATACTGTATGTCTGTCTTAGTTCAAAATCCTCACCTGCATCTCGACTGTTCATATTGATATCCACGATTTTATTTACAAAGCCAAGTTCTTCCATTGTAGATTTTCGCTTCGGTATTTGTTCATATGAAGGAAAAAGAAACCGAAAGGGGCATGAAAGATTCACCAATAGCCAACTTAGTTTACCTTCACGCAGTTCCTTTGCCAGATTCTTAAAATGCGCAACTATCGTCGGGTCTGTTTTACTCTCAATTTTGAAATGCGGCATCACTAGTTTTTTCTTATTTTCTCGAAAAGTTTGTTCTGCCTTGTTTTTCTTTTCAGTCAAGTTCGCCTTATGATAGAATGCAATAGCTTTTTCAAGATGTCCTTCGTTCATCCACGGTATCGCGATATTATTCGGTGAAATTGCAGGATCAATTAGTTGCCCTATCTCTATATCTCCCAATGTTTCATAAAAAAAGTTCGTGTACGGCTTTGACTTATCTTGAAGTTTTGAAGAATAGAATAAACCTAACTCACAGCAGCTCTCCTGCCATTTATCTTTGGCTAATGGCAATAAATCCTTACACAAACATACGATTTTCTCAGCATCACTGCTTGGAAAGAAAGCTTTTTTCCTTAGCCAATCTCAAGCAGACTATTTTTGTCCGATATCCGTAGTCTGATTCCAATACGTCCCAAATCAACTTAGCTGCCTCTGATATTTTATCCTTTACTTTTTTAGTCAGCACCATCAAAATAGACAAGGCATTTTCTGCTTGATGAGGATAATCTTCTTTATCTTTTGGCAGTAAAGTATCTATTACCATCATCAAAGCATTAATAGATTCTTTTGCATAGCTGTTGTTGTTTGTAAGCAAATAAATAAAGTAATTGTATCGGTATTTTATCAGTTGGTTATGCGTAGCTTTAATACGTTGATTAAAATAAGTAACTGTTGTATCCCTATCAATAGAGCAACTTTCATCCTCTACCAACTGTTCTATTTCCCGCCATAAAAGAATCTCAAGTCGTGCTTTTGGCCACTCTTCTGGTAAAAATGTGTCATATGAGAACGCACTATCTATTTGATTATTATTCTGTTTGTTTTCAAGGAAATCGTATAATTCAGCTAAAGTTGCCATAGTAATTTTACTTCATTAATTTATGTTTCAACCTTACACCATCACTTTTGGTTTTTCAAAGGTAGCAGCAAAACGTTCCTGCTCGCTTTTCGCAATTCCCAATTTCGTGGCTAATGTTCTCCATTCCTTAACCGCATTCAACACCTCGTCGATGATTTGTCCTGCAGTCTCTTTCGAAAGCATATACTCTTCACAAGAATTCAGCAACTCATTCAAATCCGATTTATTGGTATAGCTGTTGATTAGCAGACTCTGATACTCATTCAGAGTAGGATTCATATCGTAGGCAGGAGAAAGCTCCCAGCCTTTTGCGGTCAAAAGAAAACCATGATTGCGGAAATGGTCATCGCTATTGCCAATACAAATGTTGAAAGCCACACGACGATAGAGTTCCTGCAGATTTCTTTCTACATTCGTACAGTTCCGGATTATAAAATCAACTATATCCAGATAGCCATGCCCTGTCGTTGCGTTGTTTCCATCATTAAGTCCCAATAAGGTCATGGCTGAAGCAAAGTGTATACGTTTACTGTCTTTCTCTCTGTCGAATCGTCGGGAAAGTAAGGTGTGGTATTTGTCGTTTGTTGAGATTACTCTTGTCTCAGCAGCATTGATACCAGCCTTCTTTGCCAACAGATGAGAGAAATGTTCCCCAAGCCCGGTATCATAATCATCTTTGCGGGACGGAAACTTTGCTATATACAGGATCTTGTTCTCGTCAATCACACTTGCTTTTGGACGCGCTCCGCCAAGAGAGGAACCCGGTTGTACCAACTGTGCAATCCAGCGCATTTGGGGCAGGAGATTCTCCTCTTCACTTTTCTCTATTTCGGAGCTGGCTGCAATCAACTCACGAATATCTGTTAAAGGGGGTATGCGCAAGACTTCGCTTACGTTGATATACTCTCCTTCCAAGGATTCCTTAAAACGAAAACCACCCATACGTGAGTAGTCTTCAATTCCGACAAGATAGTCAAAGGATGAAAACCGGCGAATAGGGCGGTTCTCCTCTTTTGCCAGAATTTGTTCCCTGCGATTTATCAATGTGCGTCCCCATCTGTCTGGGAGGGCATCCGAAAAACATCCGAAAATATCCTTGCCGGGAGCCGTATATTGCAGTCCCGGATAGTTGTTCAAGTCGTCACTAAGAAACAAGTTGCCATAATCCTTGAGCCAGTCATCATCATAGCAAAATCCATAACTGTCCGAACCACGAAGGGATTCGTAACTCAGTTCACCAACCAATTTTGGTGCTTTCAGCCAATCAAAATCAGCAAACACATAGAGTCGTTTCATGACTTATTCCTTTTTAGATGCTCTTTCTCGCTTTTTCAAACTTAAATCCTGCAAGGCCTTTCCCATTACGTCTTCTTTGGCGAGGAGAAGTATATCATCATCCAGTTGAAGCGCATAGAGGACTCTGAGATAAATGCCGATTGCTACTGTCGGTGCACCTTTCTCTATCCGTCCAACCGTAAGCGGGGAGCAGGTGGCACGTTCGGCAACCTGAGCCATACTGAGATTCCTGCGCAAGCGGGCCAGTTTGATCTGCTCGCCAACAATCTGCATCTTCTGCTCCAGCTTTCTTGGCAACTTGGTGCCCATTGTATTCTTTGCCATATTCAACATATCATATAATATACAAATATATGTATTTTTATATATTTAATGATGTGTTACAAGGAAAAACTACAAGATGTGGCGACTGAATTTTGTTGATTGCTTGGAATTTTACACTTTCCCAACGAATCAGCCTCCCTTCAAACACTTTTCCATAAATTCCCCCTTTACTTTACCCCCGTATTCCTATATACGTTGATTAAAGTAAAGTCAAAATAAGGGAAGAAAAGAAAGGGCTGCGCCACTGCAAATGACTGAAGTCATTTTCTCTTTTGGCTGCAAAAAAACTATATTGTATTCCAATATACAATAAAATTTTCTATCTTTATTTCATAATTTTTTACTGTAATATTTATAAGCTTAAATATATTTAGCAAAATCAATTAACACTATATGCACATGCTTTCTTCATTTTTTACAAAAAGGAAAAAGTTCCCAATTAGAACTATAGAGCAATTAAAGAACAATGTTCAAATACTCTTCATTGATAATGAAACCTTCAATCTTACAGAAGATTTAAAGGAAAAAGAAGGTTGGAAAAGAATTAACTGTTTAACCGACATAAAATCTATACATCAACCAGAACTTCTTGACGCTCATATATTATGTATTGATATACAAGGAGTCGGAAAAGAACTTGGATTTCCAGACGAAGGTCTTGGCCTCATTGTTGCAATACATACACAATACCCAGAAAAGAAAATTATAATGTATAGTGCAGAATCACAAGGGAAAGTCGATGCATTTCATCCTGCAGAAGCTTGTGTTGATGCCAGATTAAAAAAATCAGCAAATCGATACCAATTTGAAGTTCAATTAGAAAGGCTAGCAAAAGAAGCATTCTGCCTTGAAAATTGCGCCATTCATATCCAAAAAATCTTTCAACGTGAATTAAATATAGATATAACAGTGGACGAAATAAAGGATAAAATCAAATTACTATATTCAAAGGGGAAATATGATAAACAAAGTATTTGCAAAATATTTAATCTCAGCAATACTGGATCTATATCCAGTATTATAAGCTTACTAATGTCATTATAATGGAACAACAAATATCACCACAATTTTTATATCACATTGTAAAACACAATAGTGTAATACTATCTAATCTACCCAAAGATCTTTTACCTGAGGTTGAACTTTGTACAGCTGAATCAAAGTTTCTATGTTGTAGAATTCGCGGTATCGATAAGAGACAGAAAAAATTACCTATCGACGATGGCTTTGTGTATTTATGTACATACGATCGGACTATTACGAAAAAAGACTTTATGAAATACTTCGACATTCTCCAATCGTTAGTCCCTTCCTTTGATGAAGCTGTTCATAATGCAGCAAAACCCTCATTTGATATAGTAAAAAAACTCAGACATAATGTATATGATCAATTGTCTCATATTCTTGATGATATGAAGTCTATTTCAGCCATTGAAGATATTCCATCTAAAGACTGGAATGACATTCTCTCTTACTCAAGAGACAAGATCTTTTCAGATTCTGAAAAAGCAGCCAAAGCAGTATTAAGAACAGTTAAACGAACTGCAATTGCACTATCGGAATTTGATGCATATGATATTATAAGCTATTCTGCTATACCACAATTTGATGCACATAAAATTCACAAAGTAGTAAAGCTATCACTACAACCTTATTTATATGATTTATGGGATCAAAAAATAAAAATAAATTTCGGAGAGTGTTTTGATAAAGTTCTAATAGACTATGAGTTAATTAATTTAGCCCTAGGTCACTTTTGGAATAATGCTATAAAATACACCTTACCCAATAGTGAGATAACAATATCCTTTTCCCCTTTGGGTAAAGAAATAATTCTTTCAATTACTACGTATAGTATCGCTATTAAAGCAGAAGAAATTGATCGCATTTTCGTAATAGGAGAGTCTGGTTATTACGCGAATAAAGCCAAACTTGACGGAAGTGGTCTAGGAATGTATTATATCAAAGAGTGTACAATGAGAAGCAAGTGTAAATTTAGTCTAAGCCCTGGTGTAAATTTATTTGTCAAAAATGGTAAAACTTATGCTTTAAACACTTTTAGATTTTCATTTCCAAAAGTCTAATATAACATCCCGATATAACCCCCGAAAATATCCGCGAATCCACCTCGATTTTGCAGCCCGTTTTGGCGAAATAAACCCCGACGTGCCCTGTCTTCGCAGACGGGGCCTGTCGGGGCTCCAAAGGGCTGTTTTTGCTTATTTCCCCTCTGTTCGGGGTGAGTCGGAGAAAAAAAACATAAAAATCTTGATTTTTTGCAAAAAATCAAGTAAATTTTAGAGGAGTCTACCTTTTAAATCCTAAACTATTGATAATCAATGGGGATATGATGGTGCATCGGAAAATAATATTCCGCTCCAAAATTCATTAAAGCGAGACCCTAATTTTTCAGTTCTGTCTATTTTCTTTCCCGTATCATTGGTGTCCGCTAAAACTTGTGGCTGTTTGTCATGAGTCAATATTGACGACTCGGAGAAAAATGTCTTTATCTGTGAAGGCTAAAAGTTGTGCGGACACGTATTTCCGAAAAATTGCGGAAGAAAAAGCCACTGCGACGGAGTGGAATGTGCCATTCGGAATCGTACCTTTAAATGACTATATCTTTTTCTCCTTCTTTAGAGTCAATCTTCCACACACGATGTCCCTCCATGGAATACAACTCATTCTGTCGCTCCTCGGAAATATCTTCCCACCGGGTGCCGTCAACTGTCACTACTCTGTCTCCGAGACGGAGGCCTTGTGCGTAAGCTGCGTCATTGGTTCGGATTCTTGTTACCACTCCTTTGGAATCGCACCAGAATCCTGTCTTGTTCATAGGCTTGGAGGGATAGATGGTTTGTGCCGGAGTGAGTATAAGCCGATCGTTCTTCAAATCAAGGATCATATTGAAGTGTTTGAGCAGACGCATACCGATAGTGCCTGCTATCGGCTTGTCGATACCGGAAAGATAGCTCCTGAACTCTCCCGAATAGCTCCTTAATCCCGTATCAAATACACTGCGGATGTGTGACAAAGTGGCGGATGGTATTTCAATGTCGACCTCAAAATCATATAGTTTTCTGTCCGGAATCTTAGTAGAAAAACTGTCCTCAATCTTCCAATGGGGAATGTGTAAGACAAAGTCTTCCAACTCGGGCGTCGGGTCAGTAATGGCAAATCCGCAAGGTGTACCTGTATCAAGCAGATAGAGATAATCCGTAGATAAAGACTTGTCATTGTAGGATAATGTCATCGGAATATTGACAAACGGAGCGAGTTTTCGGTTCCCTTTCTTCGCAAACACCAATGGATAAACGATGGCATTTTCGGGCAAAGTGTCCGTCTCGCAAATAGAAAATATACGGTTGTCGAAATCGAAACACCAAATTCGTCTTTCTGTCGCATATACAGGAGCAATCATAGCTTCGATTTTACCGGGAACATGGTAAATTTTATTGCTGTTCAAGGATTGACCTCCGAGTGATATGCTCTCAACATCGATTTTCGATACACCGGTGCCGGATTCAGCCACGGCCGAAGCGTCTGTGTAATTCGCAGCGAGCGACCGTGGCAGCAGGCAGCCGACCATACATCCCGTATCGAACAGCATTTCGAGCGTATCCGCTGCATTGATTACGACGGGAGTATAGATTCCATCGTGGTAAATGCGCAAATTTGTATTGTCTGTTGTCTGTTGAGCCTCTCCATTCGATGAACAAGAGAGGATAGTAAATTGAGCAGCCAGTAATATGTATAGAAACTTGTTCATTATTCGTGATATATAGTAACGAGGATGCAGCTATACTGCAAACATTGGTAAATAGCCTAAAATATTACAACAAAGACATTCTCGGTTGTAATGCGTTTATAAATCCCATAAATCGTTATTCGGTGTGTCTAATTGTGACTTTGAGTAGTTTTTAGGTTTATACTTCTTCTCTTGTTCTTTCACAAAAAGACCTGATGAATTTATGGAATAGGTTTCATCAACTCTGTACGCTGAAATCTGATTGAAATCGTACAGTTTTACGGATGTTGAAGAGGTGGGCACTAATTTGGTTATGATCACTTTACCGTCGCAGGTTATTCTGAATTGTTTCGTGGCAATCAATCCGAACTGAATTTCTGATTCCAATACACTCTTTATGTTACCTTGTTTGTCTGCTACAATTAAATGGGTCGTTTGCAGATCCGTTGCTCCGCCAAATGTAACCGCTCCTATCATCCAATTACTATCGGGTACTTGAAACTTACCGAACAATACGGGACGTAACTCCGGATCACTACTGGATAAAACGTAGTCCGTGCACTGAAAATCTTTATATAATTTATCGGGAATTACATTGTCCGGATTTGTAATACCTACACTTTGAGCCCTCGAATTATTTTTCCCGGCTTCATAGGGCAAGTCGATGAATCTTATTTTTTCAAATGCACTTTGTACACTGTATTGTGCTTTTACCGACAATATAGAACAAGCACAAAACATGATTGATGCTAAAATCTTTATTGCTCTCATCTTATTTAATGTTTTAATGCAAAATTACCTATTTGGTCTGATTTGTACAACATGCATAAATATTCATTTGTAAGTAAATATATAAAAAAATATACCGGTTCGAATTGCAGCAACACTGCAAATAGTGGGCAAATGTTAATCATACTTTGTTGCTTGCAGATTTTTGTTCCCTTGTCTGCATACGCGATGTGCTAAACACGAGTTTCCGTTAGGCAGGATCGAATATCGGTCATCAGATCTTGTTCGTTTCGGAGCATCTGAGTTTTAAAGGATATAAAATTGTCTGCTTTTTGAGGGATGGCAAGCCCTAATTT
>RCNI01000509.1_pt1 | contig 23684 bp, 20 predicted proteins | sample 2041151 | NCBI WGS metagenome assembly RCNI01 (sample SAMN09708214, study PRJNA481090) | feces metagenome | isolation source: feces | place: Antarctica: Albino Rookery | reverse complement strand
GACCGAGAGGCCGAAGGTGCTCGCCTGCTAAGCGAGTATAGGACACAATCCTATCTGGGGTTCGAATCCCCAGCTCTCCGCCATTGCATTTTCTAAGCCCTTCTTTAGAAGGGCTTTTTTACACCTTCTACCTTGGTGTATTATGAAAATATCGTATCTAATCAAAGATTGTTAATATTTCTTTACTGATATATTAAATTTTTACTTGACATTAGAAACTATCAAGGTAGACTTATTATACATGCGGCGTTACCTCAGCTGGATAGAGGGCCTGACTACGAATCAGGACGTCATAGGTTCGAATCCTATACGCCGCACCATTTTTTGCTTTTAAATGCGGCGTTACCTCAGCTGGATAGAGGGCCTGACTACGAATCAGGACGTCATAGGTTCGAATCCTATACGCCGCACCATTTAAAGCGCCTACATGCGGCGTTACCTCAGCTGGATAGAGGGCCTGACTACGAATCAGGACGTCATAGGTTCGAATCCTATACGCCGCACCATTTTAACTTACAAGGAGTCCAATTTGGGCTCCTTTTTTCTTACCCATCGACTTTAAGTAATCTGTGGGAAATCAAGCAAATTATTTGTATTCAATGAGCAGGGCTATAAATTCAATTGTCCGTCGCTATCCGTGGGTATACAATTGACAGCATACAAAATTAAACGAAATACTAGTGGAGTCAGAATGGAAAAGCTCAACGGAATCGGACTCGCTTTAGCGGGTGGTGGATATAAAAGCTATGCTCAAGTAGCTGTCTTGGAAGATTTGGAACAAAAGAATATTCCTGTTGGAGCGGTAGCGGGAACTTCCGCCGGCTCCCTTATTGCATGCCTTGTAGCAGGCGGGCTGAGTGCAGCCGAGATCAAAGAGCTTCTTCTGCATGCCGATAAGCGTATGAACGAAAATGGTCTTTTCTCCAACATGAAATATCGCATCTACAGACTCTATACCTCTTCAGGCCTTATTCCCTTTGAGACCATGCTTGAGCAGGCTCAAAGTACCCTAAAAGAAGCTGGCATTGAGAGTTTTTCAGATTTGAAGATGCCCATTGCAATACCTTCAGTCGATCTTATGACCGGTGAACTGGTTGTATTTACCAATGAACCTGAACTCTTCAGGAGCCCAGAGGATAAGTGGCGCGTAATTACGGGCGATTTGGATTTGGCTTCATGCGTAACTGCATCAGGTGCCTATCCACTAGCCATTTCACCATGTCGTTACCTAGAAGGATATTACATTGATGGAGGCTGTCGCATGAACATGCCCGCTCCTCTGTTCAATAAAGAATACATCGATGGCGTCGTAGGTGTTTCGATGTCTCGTCCAATGAAGCAACTTGAACCAAGCGATTTGGGTACCTTCACGATTCTGGGTCGCACTATATCATCAGGAATGGAAGAGCTCGACTCTCTTCATAGTAAAGACTGCGATCTGCACATCAATATTCCTGTTACCTCCATCGATTCATTTGATTCAGGAGCCGGGGATATCGTAATTAAACAGTCAGAGATTATGCTTGCAAGCCATCCTGTTGACTGGAATCCTATTAAGGAAAAGATAGAAGGCAAAAACTCGAATTCAATTTTTGCATCCATAAAGAAATTTTTCACCGCATAAGCAATAAGGACCTCAAGGTATATCCCTGAGGTCCTTATTTTGTAACAAAAAACCCAGATAGTGCATACTATCTGGGTTGATATGTAAGTGGTGCCCCCAGCAGGATTCGAACCTGCGGCACCAGGTTTAGGAAACCTGTGCTCTATCCCCTGAGCTATGGAGGCGTGCTCTAGAAATTATACCAATTATTATGTAAATTACTACATCGATTTACAAAATTAGTATTTGTACAAATTCCTTACGTTAAGCAGTTATTAAGCGTTTTTTGCTTCAGCCTTTTTCTGGTACTCAAGAGCAAGACCTTCAACGTGTTTGATATTCATACGAGAAACACGTGCATATGCTTCCTTACGAAGAGGACGAATCTTACCCAAATCGAGGAAAAATGCAGTAAAGATCAAGGAGTAAGCAGCGATCAGGCTACCTACAGAGGTATAGTTTGCCCAATTTACAACGTCAGGAGTCTGATATTGAAGACTGATGTAGGAAATTGCAACTGCAACCATGCCAAGAGCAATCATAAAGTACCAAATCTTGCGAAGCTTGCGGTAGCCTGCGCTTTCTTTAAGCATAGCATTGGCTACACCATCGCGAAGATCTCCCTCTTCGCGCTCACGACGCTTGAGCTCTTCTTTCTCTTCCTTAGACATAAGGACTGTAGCCTGCTTTGGCTTTCCACCAATACGAACAGAACCAGCCTTCTCACGAGCAGGGCGTCCATGTGCTGCTGACTTGCGGTTGAGCTGATATTTATCTGCTACAGAAGTCTTCTCAGATACTTCTTCTTTTTCCTTAGTAAATAAACCCACTATTGTTCTCCTTAATAGAAAGTATGCTTCATTAGTATATTACATCTCGCCTAATAAAGCGTTCTTTCCTTTATATGTCTTTGGAATATGCAAGGTAAACGTAGTGCCCTTACCAAGCTGAGACTCAATTGAAATATAACCCTTATGACTCTCAAGGATTTCCTTTGTAACGCTCAAGCCAACACCTAATCCACCGCTTTCGCGTACGCGACTCTCATCTGAGCGCCAGAAACGACTAAATACCTTAGCAACGTCTTCTTTCGCGATACCAATTCCCGTATCTTGAACCCTAATCATAACGTCGTTTTTATCCTGTGCAACGCTTACAACGATCCATCCACCCGAAGCGGTATAGCGCATAGCATTGCTCATCAAGTTAATAGTAGCCTGCTGAATCATATCGCGGTCGAACTCAGCAAAGCAATCGGCTTTCCCCGTATCGTTTTGGAATCGAAGACGAAGACCTTTCTCCTCAAAGAGGCGCTCCTGACTTACAACTAAGTTGTGGATCATATTGACCACATCAGTACGAGAAGGAGTAGGAACCAAAGACCCACTTTCCATACGAGAAAGCTGAAGCATGGCATTTACCAGACGAGTTAAACGATTCGTCTCAGTAGCGATGATACCGAGATATTCATCATTTGCAGGATAGATTCCATCTTGAATCGCTTCAATGGTTGCAGTCATTGCCATCAATGGAGTTCGAAGTTCATGAGCCACATCAAGGGTAATGCGCTTTTCCATCTTGATGTCATCCTCAAGTGAATTTGCCATGTCGTCAAAGGTTTCTCCGAGCTTTCCAATCTCATCCGATCCCTCCAGATGAGTTCGGGCCGTAAGATCGCCCTCTCGGATAGCATCAGCTGTTTGGGTAATACGGCTGATAGGACGAGTAAGTGAGCGAGAAACCACTGTTCCGATAATGCTTGCAAAGAAAATTGCGATAACAGCAGCTGCCCAAATAGCACCATAGGAATTAATCCTGAAAGCAGCATCTGCTTTCTTTAGCAAAGAGTCGCTACCATAGGCCCAAAGGCGTACCGTTCCAATCTCTTCACCATTGCTAGTCTTTACAGGAGCTTCCACAAGGTCGCTAGCTGAATCAGAAAAACTTGGAAGACGACCACTAAGTGTCGATGAGTGGTTCTTCAGATCCTTATTCTTTATCTCGCGCTCATAGAGCACATTCGAATCACAGTCGACTACCTCAATGCTAATTTCTGTTGAATAGCCTGGAAGCGATACATACTTATCGATCCCCGCATCAGGCCATTTGCCCATTCGCTCATATTCCTCACCGAGGTTGTGAGCAATTGAGGTAGCTGTCTCGGTCATGTTCGAGCGCGTATATTTCCTGAACTGGCCTTCCCAAACAACCGATAAGACCACAATCAAAATCAAGACTGTCATAACCGCAGTCATGATAAACGACAAGGTCAGACGCTTACCATAGCTCAAACCTTCTGCCTTAACAGGTCTAACCGTTTTCCAGGAACCTTGATCTTTAGCTAAAGAGGACTCATCCTTTGTATCGGAATAAGTCCTCTTTTCACTGACTGAATTAGTCACGATATTTAATTCTCCTTAGATTCATCTGACTGATTCTCAGGAGCTTCAAAGCGGTATCCAACACCATGTACTGTATAGAGCCAATGTGGCTTACGTGGATCATCTCCGAGCTTAGCACGGAGATTCTTTACATGAGAGTCGATTGTACGCTCGTAGCCTTCAAAATCATAGCCAAGAACCTTCTCAACAAGCTCCATACGTGTATAAACACGACCAGGATAGCGAGCGAGAGTGGTGAGCAATTTAAACTCAGAAGCAGTAAGATCGATTTCCTCGTTCTTTACTGTTACCTTGTGACCTGAAATGTCGATTACCAAGTCACCAAAGTTAAAGACTTCAAGCTGTGGCTCAGTCTCAACACGAGCACGACGAAGAAGTGCACGCACGCGAGCTACGAGCTCACGAGGACTGAATGGCTTGGTCAAATAATCATCAGCACCGAGTTCTAGACCAATGATGCGGTCTTCGATCTCGCCTTTTGCCGTAAGCATAATAATAGGCACATCGGAAACATCACGAATAGCGCGGCAAACGCGCTCACCAGATAGCCTTGGGAGCATAAGGTCGAGGATAATAATGTCGAAAGAGTGCTTCTCGAACTCTTCAACAGCGCTAGGACCATCGCCTACACCACGAACCCAATATCCCTCATGCTCAAGGTATGCTGCCACAGGGTCACGAATATTTTTCTCATCTTCAACTAATAAGACTTTTTTCGCATCTGAAGCCATTGTGGCCTCCTTAGCATTCTTGTAGAGCCCCTCTGCGTTCGAGACTCTTTTAACCGATAAAACATCAATTTATAGTGTACATCAATTTAAGTAAAGGTAAAGTACCATTTGCAGCTTAAATATCAAACATTCGAACAATTACTTCGAAAGGATAGCCTGTTTCCTCGCTCTTAACGGTTGCAAAGGTTATAAAGCGCTCGGATCGGCCAGAGGTTGCAGGGTACTCACCGAAGTCCAAACAACGATCTGATGAATTAAGTGTTGCATACATTTTATTCGGAATATCGAATACAAGGTATGAAGTACGCGACTTAATAATATAGACACCCTTACCATTTCCTGTAACACGAGCGAAAGGCTCACGATTAAGGTAATGAAATCCGTCCTTTGTAGTTCCAATATATGTACCCATCTTACCGAGAAGACCTCTCTCCTCATAAGACGCCTCAATCGAGAAAACAAACTTGTTATCGATGTACGTTGCATACAGAGGAGAAACTCCTATTGGAAGGACAAGTCGATCATAGACGCTCTGAAGGTTGTCCTTGATCGGGTAAGCAGTAATAGCGTAATAAACACCACCTTTTCCAACCTGTTGTCGAGGCGACATAATAATATACTCGCCCGAAATTTCAATCGGAGTTGCAAAACGTCCTTCAGATTTTACAGCAGCAACTGCATCAGAATCTCCTAGTGCCCAGGTATAACAGTAAGATAACTCTTTGGTCATCGACCCTGTCAGACTAGGCATAACCTGCCAATAAGCACGGTTGTCAAGGCAAACAACTGATGGTGGATCATAGTTGGAATCGGCTGACCAAAGAAGGGATTTCTTCTTCGACTCAAGATCATCCAACCCAATTCCGTACAGCTTCCAGGAATAGTCAAGCATGTTAAGCTCCACCCAAACATAAAGTTGTGTAGAAGATGCGCAGCTATAAATAACCCAGTTAGGGTCGTTTTCCATCACTTCAGATACGACATCTATCATCTTGTGGGATTTAGTACTCATAAGAGTGGCGCGTGTCATATGAGAAGGTGTATTACCTGAGGAAATACAAGGAATCTGTTCGGTATGCGTAGGGAGCAAGATTGTGCCCAAAGGAGCCGACCAAGAATCGGCCTCAGGAAACGCTAACTCCGCCTCACTGAAGGTCTCGAGCATATTAATGCCCTTATCTTCATCTAAATACACAGGCTGGAGATCTTCGGGGATGTCTTCTTTACCACATCCTGAAAGTGTTGAAGCGACTCCGACAGCAACTGCAGTTGCAGCCGTACCTTTTATCATTAAGCGTCTTGATATGGGTTTTTTAATCAAATCTTTTATAGACATATAACCTCCGTCTAGAAGGAAAGGTTCTCCAGACGCTTGAACATAACATCACTGCGGGTCAAAAATGCCCATGGATCGAAACAAGCTTCGAGCTTATCAGCAGCTACTGTACACTCCTCATCTTCCTGAAGTCTCTCAAGAAGACCAGGACCTACCTTGCCCTGCTGAATGTCATCCCAAACCAGCATTGAGTTTCTTTGCACAACAATATATGCATCTTCGCGAGTCATTCCAGCATCTACGAGTGCAAGCAATACCTTCGAAGAGTAGATAAGTCCACGTGTTTGATTTAAGTTTGCCTTCATGCGCTCTGGATACAAAACAAGACCATCGAGGACAAACTCAAGCTTACTCAAGATATAGTCAAGAGCAATGAATGAATCTGCTTGTGCAATGCGCTCAGCAGAAGAATGGGAAATATCACGCTCATGCCAAAGTGCTACATTTTCATAAGCCACCTGCGCATTTGCTTTAATATTACGAGCCATACCACAGATGCGCTCACAGGTAATTGGGTTTCTCTTATGAGGCATTGCGCTTGAACCCTTCTGACCCTTTCGGAAAGGCTCTTCCACCTCGAGAGTATCAGTCTTCTGTAATGCTCGAACTTCAGTTGCAATACGGTCGCAAGTAGAAGCGCACGTCGCAAGAACACTTGCAAGATATGCATGATTGTCACGAGAGATTACCTGAGTTGAAAGAGGGTCGTGCTTAAGGCCAAGCTTATCGCAGACATACTCTTCGACAAATGGATTGATGGAAGAATATGTTCCAATTGCGCCAGAAATAGCACCAACACTTATGTCGTCACATGCTTTCTGAAGACGCTCGTAATCGCGATGAATCTCCCATGCCCATGATGCAAACTTCATGCCAAATGTCATAGGCTCAGCATGGATGCCATGAGTGCGACCAACACAAATCGTGTCTTTTTCCACAAGAGCACGACGTTTGCAAATCTCACCAATGCGAGCAAGATCTTTAAGGATGATATGAGAAGCTTGCATTAGGTTGTAGGAAAGAGCTGTATCTCCAAGGTCGGAAGAAGTCATTCCATAATGGACCCAACGAGATGGCTTAGGTTCACCCTCTGCAATGTCTGCATCAATGTAAGAAGCCATATTGGTAAGAAACGCAATAACATCATGGTGGGTTTTAGCTTCAATTTCACTTACTCCCTCAGCGGTAAAGTGAGCATGATCGCGAATCCACTGGGCTTCTTCTGCGGTAATACCAATCTCTCCAAGTTCAGCCTGAGCCTCACATGCCAAGATTTCAATTTCTTTCCATGTCTCATACTTATTTTCCAATGAGAAAATATGTCCCATTTCCTGACGTGTATAACGCTCAATCATACAGTGCCTCCCTGGAGAAATATATTATGGGTTTCAATTACTTCTACCCAGTTTATATATGAATATTGAAAATAAAAAAGGTCAGGAGAAAATCTCCTGACCTGATATTTAAAGTGGTGGGCCGTTAGGGAATCGAACCCTAGACCTTAGGATTAAAAGTCCTCTGCTCTACCGACTGAGCTAACGGCCCGTTGCACTTTTCAGTGCGGAGTTATTTTAACACGTTTTATAACAAATGTAAGTGATTATTCCCAAACCCACTGTCCATTCACAAATACACGGGTTTCTTCCCCATTTTTATCGATACCAGTAATGGTAAGATCATCACTACCAATCATGAAGTCAACGTGAGTATGAGACTGGTTTACACCTGCAGCCAAGAGCTCTTCTTCGCTCATATCCAAACCACCTTCAAGGCACTCAGGAAAGCCCATTCCTAAAGCCAAGTGGCATGATGCATTCTCGTCGTAAAGAGTCTCATAGAAGAGAATTCCAGACTCTCGAATTGGGGAATTCTTTGAAACCAAAGCCACTTCTCCCAAACGATCTGCATTCTCTGCAGTCTCGATAATGTGACGTAGCTGCTCTTTTCCCTGCTGTGCATCGAAGTCTACTACCTTACCACCTTCGAATTTAATCCAGAAGTTATTAATGATAGAACCGGCATGCACTAAAGGAAGTGCAGAATACACAACACCCTCGCACCTCATACGATCTGGAGTAGTAAAGACTTCCTCAGTAGGAACATTAGGGAAGAACTTATGTCCATCAACAGTGGTAGCAGCTCCTCCTTCCCAAATATGATTCTCGCAAAGTCCAACAGTAAAGTCGGTACCATTGGAGGAAGAATAGCGAAGGGAATCGAACTTCTTCTCATTCAAGAAGCGAAGATTTTTCTTAAATGCAGCATTGTGTGTCTGCCATGCCTCATCAGAATCACCGTTCAAGACGCGAGAAACATAGAGTATGGAGCGCCAAAGCTTATACATTGCCTCATCGACTGAATCGTCAGGGAAGACCTTCTTTGCCCAGCCCTCCTGAGGAACACCCGCGATACACCAAACATTGCGCCCCATGTCTAAACCAGAGCGAAATACCTTCGCAGCAGCATTGAATGCAATGCGTGACTTAGCCATCTTTGCAGGATCTACGTCTTCGAATACGGAAGGATCGCGACCTGTAAGGAAAAGGAAGCATGCTCCATCTTCTGCCAATGTATCCATTTCCAAGCGCCTGTATTCAGGAACTTTCTCAAAGAACTCAAGATCGCAAGCATTGTAAGTAAGCTTTGCTTCCTGGTCATCGGAGTACATCAGAGTAACATGTCCAGCACCAGCCTGATAAGCCTTATCGACTACACGGCGAGCAAATTCATACGTCTCAACTGGAGCCTGAATTACAACCTCCTGGCCCTCTTTTACATTAAGACCTTGAGATACAAGAATCTGTGCATATGCATCTATATGCTTCTCAAGTCCACGAAATGCAGCTTGTAGCTCATCTCTCTTCATTGCATCTTCCATGAGACACCTATCTATTAGAAATTTTATATGTTAGTTAAGTTATACAAAGACATCTTAAAGTATGGTTTGTACATCTTAGGATACCACAAACCCCATGCCTTCGCAGATTTACTCCTTGTAAGATATCTGTACAATTCCTGTAAGTACTCAAGAACTATCCTTCTCGTAATACGAGGAGGTATCTATGAAACCCATAAAACTTTACCTTAAAAATGCAGGTATTCTATTCATCTGTCTTCTATCAGCTGTCCTTGTGCTTATTGCATTCAGGACAACAAGCAACGCTTACGGCTCTTCAATCACCTTCTATGGTGTAGAGCGCGTACCAAAGCATCTACGCACCTATCATTCTGAATCCTATCAGCCCGCCTTTTGCTTTGATGCAAATCTTCAAGCTCTTTACTTCGATGAGGGGCATGAGTTCAAGACCACTCCTGAGAGCGTGGATAAGGTGGTTTCATATCTTATGCTCAGAACCTATCCAACAACCACGTATATTAATGGAACACATTTTAACGAAGATGATGCGAAGTTGATTACGCAAATAGCTGTTTGGATGTATCGAGACTTCATAACCGAGAATGGAATCATTGACGCATCTGCTGGTCATGACTTCGAAAATGATATTGGACGCGTGCCTGAGTTTATTTACGCACATGGGGATCGCGTTCTGAATGCTGCACAATCAATCATTCGAGAAGCAAAAGAGAAAGGCCCTACTGCAACCATTCCGGAAGACCTTACTTCTAAGCTTTATATACCTTTGGATAGCGAATATCAACGTATGTTGGTAGGACCCGAGCATCCGTGGGGTCGAGTAACACTCACAAAGATCTTAAATGTTCCAGATGAGCTTTTATCTAATCCTTCATACGACATTACACAAATTGAGTTTGAGCTGACGGAAGTCACTCAAAACACTGATAAGACCTTCAAGCTGAGACGAGATTCTAAAAACTCAAAGGGATACATTGCATACGATAAAGATAATCCGAGTCACAACTACATCGATGTAGCACCTGGAATATATAACATCAAGGAGAAGAATGTACCGAGTGGAATCATCAAAGGAGGTGCCCCTTCAGCCTTCTACATCCCAGCATACACAGGAGAAGATAGTGTAGTAAACATTGAGATAAGCAATACGCTCAAATGGATTGAGGTGGATGACCTCATTGTAAAGACAACAGGTTCTGAAAAACATCCTATTCCTTTAGCAGGTGCCAAGTTTGAAGTTACTCACACAGATCAAGGAACTACAAGGAGATGGATACTTACGTCTGATGCGGAAGGAAAAGTCAAACTAGATAAGGCTCATTTCGTAGAAGGTGATTCTTTCTTTGGTGAGCATGAAGGTAAGGGTCTCTTGCCTTATGGCATAGTGACCATTAAGGAAATTGCAGCTCCAACTGGTTATAAAATCGATTCTTCTCCTCATGAAGTAAATCTGAATGACTTTAAAGAAGACAGGAAGAACTTTACACCTGTAAAGATAAATAACGAAGCGATTCGTGCTGATATTAAATTCCTGAAACTTGACGGTGATGTGGATAGACCTATGAAACATATTCCTTTTAGGATTACCAACACTAAAACCAACGAGTCTCATATTGTCTTTACCGATGCAAAAGGTGTTTTCAATTCATCCACTATAAAGCACTCAACAAATACGAACGGCAATGACAACCTGAGCGCAGAGCAGCTGCAAACAGGATTCGGAGAAGGGGCTCCTCCTGACGCAGGTCTTTGGTTCAATGCACATGAAGGGGATGTCCTTCGCGATGGAGAAGGAGCACTTCCTTATGGTGTTTATACACTTGAAGAACTCAGGTCTTCAGAAAACACGATGTATCAGCTTATAAAAATGAACTTCGAAATTAAATCGAATGAAACGCTTGATCTAGGTGAAATTTTGAACTGGAAAACAGGATTAGCTACGCGACTTAAAGCCCAGAAAACAGATGGAGACAGCTATAAGTTTATAGACACTCTTGCCTACACCAATATACCTTTGGAGAAAGACTATGAGATAGTAACCACATATGTAGTAGTAGGGGAAGATGGAAATGTAGAGCCACTTAGAATAAATGGTGAGGAATATAAGCAGAAGACGTCCTTCAGACCAGAAAGACGAAGTGGTGAACTTGATATCGAAACAACATTCCCTAAAGATGTGGTAGATGGAAAAACAATCGTTTGCTATGAAGAAATCCTTGAGGGAGAAAAGGTAGTTGTTTCACATAAGAATCCTCAGGATAAAGATCAAACAGTGGTGATCAAAGAAGAGGAAATCATCCATGAAACAGGAATTTCTAAAGATATGACTACGCTTTATGTTGCTTGTGCAGTTGGTTTAGGAATGCTTATATACATCGGCTTTATGAAAAGCAGAAATGTATGGTAGAAGGTGCAAGTGGAAGATTCTTTTACAAACAGTGTTTTCTTTCATCATTTGTTCTGCTTGCATATGGTTTATCTTCCATGAGATTCCCGATGCCCCAAAAGCTATAAGCCCTAACAAAATCCCTCTTGTTGAAGACAGGCAGGCATCAATAGAAATTCAACAAGCAAAGGTCTCTATAGATAATCACTATCTAACCTGCGATTTCTATCACATTTGTGAGGAGGTTGTAGTTACAACCAACCCAAGACACTATCTAAACCACACTTTAGAGGGTGAAGAACGATCTGGTGGAACCTTATTTGTAGACAAGAGGAAAAACCAAGGACAATGCGCTCTTACAATTTGTGGTCATAATACAGAGACGAAAGACCAAAAGTTTACCAACATAGCTCATATATGGGAGCAAAGGGAAACGAACGAATGTGAAGCTACTTACAATGATGGCGTAGATTCTAAAACTTATAAGCTATGGGGTGCCTATAGGATTGATAAAACCGCAATAGATCTTGCCTACCCCACTTTAAGCAGTCAGGCTCAGCTACAAAAGTATCTAGCTGACATAAGCTCATATGAGGGATGGAACACAGGACATGACACAAGTGTTATAGGAAGTGTGCTGATACTTCTAACTTGCAGCGAAGCGCTAAAGGATGCACCTCACCGCACTCTTGTTATCTTTACGAAATAAGGGGCAGAGAATAATCTCTGCCCCTTCCATTTGCTAATCGACTATTCTAGTTTGACCATCTTCTGATATCAAAATCTTTTCATTCAAATAGCTTCGCATAATTTCGACAACATGCTCTGAAGCAAGCTCCTGGAGACTATCAGCAAGCTCGTCAAATGTCCAATCTGGGTCTAATCGCAGCGGCTCCTGAGAGATAATTGGCCCTTCACCCAAAAGATCCGTTATAAAGTGGAAAGTAATACCTGAGATTTTAACTCCACTGTTATACGTTGCTTCAACACACCTCTCTCCTGCAAATGCAGGAAGTATTGAGTGATGACATGCAATTGTTGCATAAGGATATGTCTCAAAAATGGGAGTTGTAATCTGCTTCGTATAATTATCTACAAACACAAGCTCACAGCCAGTTGATTTTAGCTGAGTTGTAATAATCTCGTCAGCTAACACAGGATTCATATACAGTTCTTCAGAGATGCTTAAGGTTTGAATATCATGACTCTTAGCGATTTCCATTACCTCGACCACTGGATCTGACATAACTATCAATCCAATTGAAGCATCAAGCTCTCCGGTATCAATAGCATCTTGTATCTGGTTGATATTATTTCTCTTACTGCTTATAAGAACGCCAATTTTCTTCATGGGCTACCTCACAATACAAAGAAGAGCCCACATACTGTAGGCTCCTCTCATGGTGTTTATTCGTTTGACTCAGTTGAAGTCTCTGTGTTTTCAGAGGTTGAAGTATCAGCCTGAGTTGTTTTGTTCTTCCAAGCACACACAAGCTCAGCACGACCATCAGTCAAGTCGTAATTACATGTGGACAAGGAAAGCATGCGATCGCTGCCTTTGATCTTCTCAACAGCATCTTGAACATGTGGCATGTTGTCTTGGATGCGGTTAATGAAGAAGTTCTCATATGCTGTTCTATCGGCAAAGTCGAAGGAACGAACTCCCGCATCAGAACCATCGGTCAAGTAGAAGAATACAGGTTCTAACTCGTAGGTCTTAAACTCAGTTACATACCAAATTGTCTTTACACTCTTGAAGAGGTCTTCGGTCTGCATGTCAGCAATGCGCTTAAACATAGTACCGTTTTTCATATGGTGTCCGTAGATAACGGTGTGCTGATCGATCATACCAGGTGCAATATTTGCAGTGTCGAGGAAGATTGATCCTCCGTCATTGGAATCACCATCTGGAAGTGTGTACAGATATGCATCGTTATTTGGACCCTGAACAACAGGATAATTAATAACGGTACCTGGAACATAAATCCATCCTACCACGTCAGGATAGTTGCTCTTTACCTTTTCCCAATCGATGTTAGGTGGCTGATTCTCATCTACGATTTGTACGAGAGACTGCTGCTTCTCAATAGCGTTATCGAGTTTCTTATACTTGTACCAATCTTTTGCAAACAAGAACGCTGCAACAAGAAGAAGGATAACTCCCAAAATGGTAAGACCCTTAGAAATAAGATCTGACTTCTTCTTTTTAGGCGTTTTATCCCCCTGAGGAGAAGGTGCTCCCATGTGGGACTTCTTTACAACCGGTGGTGCAACCTTGGTTGCCGGTTCGCTAAAATGCTTTGCCATGCTTAATCCTTAAGAAAGTTTAGAACCAATAAATTTAGCAGCTTGAGCCTTGTCGAAATTGCCATTAGTAGCTTCGGTAATATATCCCATTACCTTACCCATATCACGACGTGTTTCAGCTCCAAGCTCTTCAATAGCCTCCACACAAAGCTCTTCGAGCTTATCTCCGGAAAGCTGTTCAGGAAGAAGTCCTGTGAGAATATCAGCCTGACGCTTAAGTGACTCAAGACGCTCAGCATGAGCCTCGGCAGCTGCTTTCTCCAAAGATTCAACTTCTTCGTTTGTGATCTTCTGAAGTTTCTTTACGATAGAGACAAAATCAGTTGCTTCAATCTCTCGCTTTTCATCTACTTCGATCTGTTTAATAGCTTGATTGACTTGACGAAGAATAGAAAGTTTTACCTTATCCTTTTCCTTCATCGCGATTTTTATCTCGTTTAACAGTTCGTTTTTATCCATTTTAGATCACTCGCTTGAATATAAATCCAATAATTGTTATGTTACTCAACAATACCTTTTCAGTATACCCTTATCTTCATATCTTCGTAAGTAACGAAAAGATAAGTGTTACCAGGTAACGTAGGTCCATAAGTCCACGTGAAAGGAAACTAAATGACAACAGCAGAAAAGAAAGTACTTTACGAGCGCAATTTCAACTACATTCCTCGTATTGGCGCAGTCCATGACATGTGCGGATATGGAAAATGCTCCCTTGGAGTAGCTATCCCTGTCCTCTCTTGTGCAGGTTGTGACTGCTGTCCTGTTCCAACAGGGCTCTTTTCATCCCACACAAAATATCCAAATTTTTATATGCATGATACCACTGACATGCTTGAAGATTATATTTCTGCTTGGGTTGGCGCAGATGTTGAACTCGATGCAATCTATTCTGGATTCCTTGGTCACAAAGATCAGGTTGGCGCTATCAAGAGGCTCTATGAGCTATTCCCTAACGCACTTCGTGTTGTAGACCCTGTAATGGGTGACAATGGAGTAATTTATCCAACATACACCCCAGAGCTCTGTGATGCCATGCGTGAGCTTGTTGATGGGGCTGATCTTCTAACTCCAAACATTACAGAAGCTTGTTACCTTACTGATACCGAATATACAGGACAGGATATTTCAGATGAGAAGGCACGTGAAATCGTTCAGAAGCTTGTAGATCTTGGAGCAAAATACGTTATCCTCAAGGGCGTTCAAGCTGACGAGACAAGCCTTACCAACTACGTAGGTGGAAAAGATATCGACATCACCACTACAACAGTCGAGAAACTTCCATTCATGCTACACGGCACAGGTGACCTCTACTGCTCAAGTGTTCTATCTGCACTTATGTGCGGCAAAGACCTCCTTTCTGCAACACTATTTGCCAATAGCTTCGTATATGATGCGATGGAGAAAACCCAGGAACAGCCTGACTTCATGATGCGCGGCGTTCAATTCGAAAACGTGCTAAGCGAAGTAACTAAGCTCGTACAACTTTAAGCTTTAACCAAGAAAGCCGGCTACATAGCCGGCTTTCTTTATAATCTTACTTTTCACTTATTCCTGAGTTGCAACACCTATAACCTCTTGATCTGTTTTCACCCAAGTAAAACTCCACTCGATAACAGCTTTGTCCTCAAGTTGAATCGTTTGTTCCAACACAAGCATAGGGCTTATCGCTTCAACTCCCAACAGATCAGCTATAGAAGCGCCTGCCATGCGAGCAGAGTAACGAATCTCGGAGGTTTTAATTGCCCTTTGAGATGTTTCCTGAACAGCATCGAAGAGACTTACTTTTGTGAAGTCATAATTCTGAAGACCTGGACACTCCTTCAAGTTGGAGTATGAGTCCTGACAAATTAGAGGTTCCCCTTCAGCAGAGCGCACTCTCACAAGATGAAGTACAGGGTCTTTAACATTGATACCTAAATTATTTGCAATTTCCGGAGTAGCTCCCAAAATCTTACTCTCAACAATCGTCGTCTTATAATCAATTCCTTGTCTGGACAGCGATTCTGCGAAGCTTAAAGGACGAACGCCTGCAGGGTGAGACAATGCGCATTCTGCTACAAAACTCCCCTTACCCTGTCTTTGATACACAAGACCTTCTTCTACCAAAGAAGATAGCGAACGGCGCACTGTACCTCGTGATACTCCATATTTCTCACAAAGCGCATGTTCGGATGGAAGCTTCTGTCCAGGTTTCCACTCTCTTCTATATATCTTTTCACGAATTGAATTTGAAACCTGCAAGTGCAAATGAGATGAGCTTTCAGAATTTTGCACGTCAACTCCTTGATAGACAACAAAGAGGCGAAGGAAAACCTTCACCTCTTAGCATTATACGTCATATTAAATTGTACTAAGCTTCCTTATCTTGCTTAAGGATGCGAGTGCGGTTATATAGGGCAAGAGCCAATGCACATACTGCTGGAACTAAAATACCCCAGCCATTAATAAACTCGCTCAAGCGAACAACCAACCACGTAATTGGATTTGCACCATCACACAAGCATGAGATTTCAAGTGCACCACCCATATTAAAGTTTACGTTTTGAGCAGCCATGGTGATCAATGGAGCAAGGTTTGTTGCAATCAAGAGACCAGATGCAATAACCACGATTCCAACGATCAAACCTCTAAATCCATTGTTATGAACAAGTGGAGTTACAAGTACTAGCATGAAAGGAATAACAGCAAGGTCAACCAAAGGCATTACCTTATTACCAGGGATAATCAAAGCCAGAAGCAATGTGAATGGAACCAAGATAAGAGCCAAAGTCAAGGTAGTTGTATTTCCAGTACCAATAGCACTATCGAGTCCGATGTAAATCTTTCCTGAGCTTGAGAACTTCTTCTGAATAAATTGAGAAGCAGCGTCAGAAATAGGCAACAGACCTTCCATAAGCAAAGCTGCCATCTTTGGAATCAATACCATCGCAGCTCCCATTGCAACTGCAATTGCCAAAGCACCTGGCTGACCATCAGCTGGAATGACACCATAACCTGCAAGAAGACCAATTACAAGACCAATGAATGATCCAAGGAGAACAGGATCTCCAAATACACCGAACTTCTCCTTGAGCGTGTTGATATTAATATCAATATCTCGAACTCCAGGAATGAGATCAATGAGTTTATTGACCGCCCAAGCAATTGGAACAAACGCGAGGCTGAATCCATGAGGAATAGAAATACCAGGCATTCCCAATGATTCTTCAACTGCAGGAGCTGTAAGATCTGCCATAACGAGTACAACAACCTCATTAATAACTGCTGCTGCAACTCCTACAGCAAGGTTACCTGTAAGAATAGCAACAAGAGAACCGGTGAAAGCAAAGTGCCAATAATTCCAAATATCAACATCGATAGTTTGAGTTGTCTTGGTAAAAAGCATAATGATGTTAACCAAAAGGCCCAAAGGAATAATAATTGCACCAATCACAGAACCCATTGCAATAGCAGAAGCTGAAGGCCAGCCTACGTCGATAACGGAAAGCTCAAGGCCAAAGCGTGAAACCATTGCAGTTACAGCTGTTGAGAGATCCGTTCCCATCAAGCTTCCAATTACAAGCTGAAGGCCAAGGAATCCTACTCCTACCGTGATACCTGCTTTAAGGCTTTTACCAAATGAAACGCCAAATAATAAGCCGAGTAAAGTTAAAACAATAGGCATGAGAACAGTTGCACCCAAGCTAGCCAACTGCTGAAATACGTTAATAATTACATCCATATTCAACCTACTTTGCCATGAAGTCTAAAATCTTTTGCTCAAGCTCTCCCTGGCAAACACCTGTAAGGAATGAAATTCCAGGCAAATACTTGCACTGAAGACCCTCAGGCTTTGCTGTTGTGGCAATTAAAAGATCTGCCTGAGCAGACTTAGAAACAGCTTCAGCAATAGCGCATTGTGAAAGCTGATATTGTCCCTCATAACCATTGTCGTCTAAAAGTTTTGCAACCTTATGAGAAACAGCAGTGGAAGTAGCTACACCTGCTCCACATGCCAATAGAATATGCTTCATATTTCCTCCTATAAAATCATCCTTTATGGATATGCAAATTCGCCTTATTGCGAAATTGCAGTATGACCCATTCTATAGAAGAAAATAAAAGTTGCTGTACAAATTTAAAAAACCTGTCTTAAAACAGTGTACAAGTTGGCTTAATTCTTTATCTATAACATAAAGAAAGCAACTATCGGTCATCGACAGTTGCCCTTGAATACAGAAAAACCCAGTAGTCTCCTACTGGGTTTTAGCTTATTTATTCTTGTTAATAAAATCGGTGAAGGCACCTTGAGATTGGACAATCTCATCAATATTGAACTTTCGCTCCTCAAGTGACTTCAGAGCATCCTCGCGCTTATATTCCTTAACTGGCTTCTCAGCATCTCCAACATAGAAATTGATTTCATCAAGTGATGGAAGCAATGCAAAGATAATCTCAGCGTTCTTCATAAGGCTTGGATCTTGCTTTGTATCCTCGAAGCGGATATTGAGACGATTGTCCTCTGGAATAGTCTTAAAATCCTTTACAACAAGCGGTGTAGGGAATGCCATATCCTTTAGGAGTCCTGTAATCTTTGACTCATCTTCCAGGTCATCAGTCTTGTACTTATACAAAGCAGATTGATCGACATTAGTAACACCGAAAATCTTCTCGGTCAAAGTAATATTGAGCTGCTTCTGGAGCTTATCCATCAAATCAGGATCCACACTAGTAATAGAAGACGTGAAGTTTACTCCATCTGCTGTAGTGTGTTTGGACCATACAAAAGTGAGGAATCGCTTAGTTGCGCTTGTTGGTTTGATTAAACCAAAGAACTTACTAGTTTCAGGATCACCAGTCTCATCCTCGTGAATATCAACGTGATATACAACAACATCGATATCTGGATTCAAAAGCGCATTAACTGAAAACGCAGTTGCCTGAATATTAGAAGCACTAAATACGTCAACCGCTGTCTTTGCCGTGATATTCTCGACAACAACCTCAACACGGTGAGTACGCTCATTTGCCTCAATAACGGTAAAGTCATCAGGGAAGTAAGTGAAACCATCTCCCCATTCAACTCCATTATCAAGTGCTTTATAAACCGTATCGTAAGATACTTCGCTTGACAGATTTGCTGTTGCATAACGTCTTGCAACAGAACATCCTACTTGAGACAAAACAACAATAAGGAAGATGGATATTACAAACACCATCGTAGTTGTACGAATAAGCTTCTCAACATTAGCATTACCTGGAGTTGCATCCTGAAGAGGATCCACCTGTTCAGGAACACCAAGGAGTTTGCGGGTATTTCTTTGCTGTTCTGCTCGTTCTTTGTTTGAGTGTCCCGTATCGTCTACAGTCGCAAAGAGCGCCTCGACTTCATCAGGATTTGGAATAGTGTATTTTTTACGAGCCATTAATCATCCTATTTTGAATATATTTTCACAGTATTCTCTCCATTATACAAAACATCCTGAATTTTATTAAACGAGAGATATGAACAGGATAAATATTCTGTAATTTGATTTCGGCAAAGAAAAATGAGGCCACCGAAGTGACCTCATCTTATGTCTAGTTATTCCAAGCCAGATGACCAGAGAATTCTGGATTGTAAAGCGCATCTTCAGGAATGTAGGTAATTCCAATACTTCCCACACCTGTGTAGCAAGAAATTGAAGGGCTTGATTCAACAACTCCCGCACAATGAGAAATGAACTCATTAGTATCAAGTGGCTTTTCCAGGAAGGAAAGAGCATGCTGATTACCTGCATAAATCTCAACATAAGCCAGCTTTCCAAGAAGCTGAGCATCTTTACTCATCATACGAGCAAGAAGAGCACATGCAGATGAAACATCAGAAGCACCTGTAACGGAGCTAATATTACCCTGTTCGTCAATCGTTTCCAAGAAGCGCGTTCCGAAGAGTTCATCTCTAAATTTGTGAACTGAAGCAAGGATACCACGTTCAAACTTCTTCTTGTTACTCAAAGCATTTTTCTGAGTAGGGATAAAGAATACTTTGATGAGAGAAATCATACGCTGAGCATGTGAAACTGCATCCTGGAAAGAAGCACCGTCATCCCTCATACAAACGAGATCTCCGACAATAAAGCCAATTGCAGCACTTGCAAGCTTGGAGTCAATTACTTCGATAGTAACATCTTCTTCCTCAAAGACAGCAGCGGCTTTAAGCGCTGTTTGATAAGAACCACTGAGCTCAGATGACATATGAACAGAAATAATGTGATCAAAGCCTTCTTCAATCAACTTCTTATAAACATCTTCGAACTCAACAAGAGATGGCTGAGATGTAACAACGCGTTCGCGTTTAGAAGAAAAACGTACATAGAAATCTTCAGGCATAGCCTCAGGAAGATCAATCATCTCATCCTTTCCCAAACGAATATGGAAAGGAACTAATTCTACCTGATGATCCTTATAGAAGGTCTTAGGCATATCACAGCCAGAGTCTACAACAATGGCATACTGAGGATTCTTAAGCGTTGTCATCTTTGCCTTTTCTTATTCCCAGCCGCGATAGATAGACTGCTCGCGATCTGGACCTACGGTAATAATAGAAACGCGTACTCCAGAGAGCTCCTCGAGGAAGAGAATGTAATCTTTTGCTTCCTGTGGCAACTCGTCGAAGCTACGACAATCGGAAATGTCACACTTCCAACCAGGCATCTCTGTGTAAACAGGCTTTGCGTGGTGGAAGAGAGTCTGATGCTCAGGTACGGTCTTGTAAATTACACCATCACAATCGTATGCAGTACATACTTTAATAGTGTCAAGGCAACCCAATACATCCAGTTTAGTGATAGCAAGGTCAGTGAGACCATTAACGCGAGCAGCATAGTTTACTACAACTGCATCATACCAACCACAGCGACGTTTACGTCCAGTAGTTACACCAAACTCATGTCCAACTTCACCAAGAAGATCGCCTTCACGATTACCCTCAGGAAGTTCTGTTGGGAAAGGTCCGGAACCTACACGAGTAAGGTAAGCTTTTGCAATACCCAAAACCCTCTTCATATTAGTAGGACCAACTCCAGTTCCTGTAACAGCTCCGCCAGCAGAGCAGTTAGAACTGGTTACAAATGGATAGGTTCCATGATCGATGTCGAGCATGGTTGCCTGAGCTCCTTCGAAAAGGATGTTCTTGTCTTCCTCAAGCATTTCATTAATGAAGAGGGAAGACTCACAAATATAAGGCTTAAGACGCTCAGCATAAGGAATATAAGTTTCACAAATCTGATCTACAGTGTAGGTAGGAAGACCATATACCTTTTCCAAAATGTCATTGGTAGGGATGAGTGCGTAGTGAAGCTTCTCACGGAAGATCTTCTCGTCAAGCATATCCTGAATACGAAGGCCAATGCGTGCCATCTTGTCAGAGTAGCAAGGACCAATTCCACGCTTTGTAGTACCAATGAGATTCTTGCCCAAACGACGCTCATGTGCACCGTCGAGATCCTTGTGGTAAGGCATTACAATATGAGCATTTCCAGAGATCTTCAAAAGGTCACAAGACACTCCCTGCTCCTCGAGCAAGTCCATCTCACCAAGAAGAATTTCAGGATCTACAATACAGCCATTGCCGATGATAGGGTACACACCCTCATACATAACACCACTAGGTACCTGGTGAAGTCCAAACTTCTTACCATTGGTAATTACGGTATGTCCGGCATTAGCACCTCCCTGATAACGTACAACAGCATCAAACTGTCCTGAAATCAAGTCAGTAACTTTACCTTTACCCTCGTCGCCCCACTGGGTTCCTACTAGGATGGTTGCTGGCATATCTTCCCCCTCTAGTTTAAATTGAAAAAAGCCCTACTCGAAAACAATTTCGAGTGGACTTTTAATAACTATACCAGTATTTATTCGTTATGTTGATGGTCAACTTCAACAAATTTAGTTTTACCACCAAGGAACATCAAATCAACCGTAGCAACAGGACCGGAACGGTTCTTTGCAATAATGCACCTGGTAACTCCAAAGTCAGGGCGATCTTCAGCTTTTGCCTCTTCTTCAGTATAAGAACGATCCAAAAGCATAACGATATCCGCATCCTGCTCAATAGATCCAGATTCACGCAAGTCTACAAGTTGAGGAGTCTTATCCGTACGGTTAGATCCTGCACGATTAAGCTGGGAAAGTGCAATTACAGGACATTCGAGGTCTTTAGCCATAATCTTGATACCACGACTCATCTCAGAAACCTGATTTGCACGTGATTGCTGATTTGAGCCTCCATTTGCTTTTACGAGCTGGAGGTAGTCGAGGATAATAACGCTCTTCTCCTTATCGTGAAGCATACGACGTGCTTTTGCACGAATCTCCGTAACAGAAATATCTGGAGTATCATCGATGAGGATATCAAGCTGAGAAAGCTCTTCGGTTGCCTTAAGAATCGCAGGCCAATCATTATTCTTTACATTACCACTACGGATTGCCTGCATATCGACACCACTGCGTGATGCTAAGAGCCTCTGTGCGATTTCAAGGTTACTCATCTCGAGAGAGAAGAAGGCAACAGTTGCACCTTCAATAGCAGCATTAACCGCAAGGTTAAGAGCAAAAGATGTCTTACCAACAGCAGGACGAGCTCCAATGACTACCATCTGACCAGGACGAAGTCCAAGCAAGTTACGATCGATGGATCTAAAGCCTGTTTGTACGCCCAGGGAGTCAGTCTGCCTTGTGCACATCTCTCCGAGCTGGGTGTAGAGATCTTCCATGATGTCTGCAACGGTAGAATAGCTCGAGGAAATATTCTTTTCCGTAATACCCAAGATCATCTGCTCAGCTTGGTCTACAACCTCAGCGGTATCCTCAGGGGCATCATATGCCATAGCAGAGATTTGAGCTGACGCCTGAATCATATTCCTAAGGGTCATATCACGAATGACAATTTGGGTGTAGTGTCTCCAGGATACAAGGCCTAGAGTATCTGTCATTAGTTCTACGAGAAACTCTCGACCACCAACTCGATCTAAATCACCGACGGTTTCGAGGTAGTCTGCAAGCGTTACCGCATCAATAGGCTTATCATGATCAAAAAGATACTTGATAGCCATAAATATCTTACGATTGGAAGGGACGTAAAAACATTGTTCCTCGAGTTGAACAAGGCATTCACCACAAGCTTCTTCGCTAATAATCATGGCAGAAAGCAAAGCTTTTTCCGCATCTGGATGCGCAGGCATTGTCTTCTGGCTTCCCGAATCCATGTTATAAGATGAAAACATCTGATCGCTCATTCACCCTCCTTACTAAATTAGAAACGAATACACCTCACAAGGAGGCATCAGTTCTCTTATGATACTTTACTTTAAGAAGGTGAGGAATACCCTTGATGGATTTTGCACCACACCTTGTAAATTACTAAAACTTTAATTTAAATTTTTATAGAGAGCTTCAAAATATAACTCAATTTATCCTGCGGGTTTGTATGAACAAAGAAGACCTATGAACACACCCCTTGACCTCACTCGATGGAAGTTATCAACATTATTAACAATTCTCAACTGGGCAAACATAAGAGTTTTCAACATAAAAATAGAAACTTTTAATTACATTTGCGCAGGTAATTAACAATCAAACAAACTATTTGTTTGACCTGCAGTTTTATATAAAAGCCCAGGTAAGAAGTGTTATAAGTACTTGGCATAAAAAATCCCCTTGACTTTCGTTTTGAAAATCAAGGGGATTAGCTAATTTATTAGCAAGTATTTGGCTAAATAGCAGTTGTTTTTATTGTTTAAAAACAAACTACTCAGCTTCTACTTCCTCAGCTGCAGTTTCGGTCTCTTCTTCAACCTCAACATCGCCAACGAGTACAAATACGTTTGCGCGAATCTCGCGGTAAAGGTGAATCTCTACCTCGTGCTTGCCTGCAGTCTTGATAGCAACGTTATTGATGATGCGCTTGCGCTCAACCTTAACCTCGAGCTGCTCCTCAAGAGCCTTCTCGATCATTGCAGTGGTAACAGAACCGAAGAGCTGGCCTTCTTCTCCTACCTTAGTATCAATCTTTACAGACTT
>RCNI01000508.1_pt1 | contig 23713 bp, 19 predicted proteins | sample 2041151 | NCBI WGS metagenome assembly RCNI01 (sample SAMN09708214, study PRJNA481090) | feces metagenome | isolation source: feces | place: Antarctica: Albino Rookery | reverse complement strand
TATAATTGGTTCGTTTTCATAAAGCAAAGATAGGTAATAATCCAAAGTGAAAGAATTTATCCCCATGATTTATCTACTGAGCCATGATTCACGCAAACCCTGCGTTACAGAGTGGTAAGAATCATTAGGGGTGCAAAAATAAAAAAAGCTCTAATTCCTAAGAATTAGAGCTCTATACTAATTAAGCGGTGCGTACGGGACTCGAACCCGTGACCCCATGCGTGACAGGCATGTATTCTAACCAACTGAACTAACGCACCAATTTCTATTTCTGCATCACCAATGCACGATGAAATATGAAAACTAAGCGGTGCGTACGGGACTCGAACCCGTGACCCCATGCGTGACAGGCATGTATTCTAACCAACTGAACTAACGCACCAATCTTTCATTTTGTCGCTATCTCTCTCGATTGCGGTTGCAAAGGTACAACTATTTTTGAAACCTGCAATACCTTTTGGACTTTTTTTTGTAAAATGTTGAACTTTCTCCTATTTTACCCTATTTAAAGGGGCAAGAAAAAGCATTGTAGGTTTCAACTAAATAACAAAGGATTCCATAAATAGCAAGAAACAGACATTTTTAAGTCATTATTAACACGTCTTTTACAAACTTTTTGATAGAGAGAATCGACTCTGAACAATAATTAGTTATTTTTGCAGTTGCTTTAATATAAAGGATTCGCATAAAATAGAGAACTCATGAAAGGAGCTATTATTAATTGTAAGTTCGAGAACTTCGCTTTCACAGATTATGCTCTCAAGAGTCCGCAAGGCCTTCTTCGCATAACAAAGAGAACAAAATCTTGCAAGGCAGCAGTTTCCTTTCTCAAAAGCCAACTCCATACGCCATTCATAAGGAATACCCAGCGGGCTATCCAACCCAAAAATTGAATCAACCTCTACCAGGCTTCTTCCTGAAATGAATATGCATTTCCTGTCTTCCTTCAGTCTGTTGTCACATAGAGACAACTACCAGATTCTTCTCCCGTCAAAGAAGATAGAACGACGAAAGAAGATGAACAGTAGAATTTTAAACATAAAAACATCATGATAGAAATTATTCCAGCCATTAACTTGATAGACGGAAAATGCGTCCGTTTATCTCAAGAAAATTATGAATCTCAAAAAACATACGATGAAGATCCTGTTGAAGTAGCGAAAGCCTTTGAAGCCAACGGAATCCGCCGACTACATGTAGTCGACCTTGACGGTGCAGCTTCACATCATGTGGTAAACTATCGCACACTTGATAAAATAGCCAAAAGCACTTCACTCATCATTGATTTTGGCGGAGGTATCAAAAGCGATGAAGATATGCTGATAGCTTTCGACAACGGTGCACAGATGGCCACCGTAGGGAGTATTGCCGTAAAGAACCCTACCCTTTTTGAAAAATGGTTTCATCAGTACGGCCCTGAAAAGATCATTTTAGGAGCAGACACGAAAGAAGGGAATATTGCAATTAACGGATGGAAAGAAGAAAGCACGATTTCTCTCAATGATTTCCTTAAAGAATATGTTGCAAAGGGAATCTACAAAGTGCTTTGCACTGACATCAGCCGTGACGGAACGCTGGAAGGACCTGATCTTACCCTGTATCAAGACATCGTAAAGAATTATCCAGAGATGCACCTGATAGCAAGTGGCGGCATCAGCTCCGTCGATGACATCTACCGATTGGAAGAAGCAAATGTTCCTGCCGTTGTATTCGGAAAAGCTTTGTACGAAGGCCGAATCAAATTAAAGGATCTCATTCCATTCATTTAAACAACAGAATTTACAACGACCCATTTGGACAAATCATTCGCCCCAATGAGTCGTTGAACGAAAGAGCGGCACCATTTCTGTCATCTTTTAATCAAGAAACGCCCATACATACTGCCAGCAGCAGATTTTCATGGAGGTGATATTTCCAGTACCCAATTAAAAACGTATCTTTGCAAGGAAGGGATAAAACATTACTATATGGAAGAAAAGATTCTTATCAATTATAAAAACGTAAACATCAACCAGAAAGAGCATTCCATTCTGGAAAATGTCAACTTCGAGCTCCGTGCAGGAGATTTCGTTTACCTCATAGGGAAAGTAGGAAGTGGGAAATCAACCCTTTTGAAAACCTTTTACGGAGAACTTAATCTCGCAGAGGGAGAAGCATCCGTACTCGATTATGACATGTGCCACATCAAGCAAAAGCAGATTCCTGCACTTCGAAGACGCTTAGGTATCGTCTTTCAGGACTTCCAATTACTCACAGACCGCACAGTCCAAGAGAACCTGGAATTCGTGCTAAAAGCAACCGGATGGAAGAACAAAGAAGATATAAAAAGTCGCATAACAGAGGTATTGCAACAAGTAGGAATGGAAAACAAAGGATACAAAATGCCGTATGAACTTTCAGGAGGAGAGCAACAGCGCATTGTTATCGCTCGTGCCATTTTGAACAAGCCCGAAATCATCTTGGCCGATGAACCTACAGGGAACTTGGATGTAGAAACAGGAAGACGAATCACCGAACTGCTTCATGATATATGCAAGCAAGGCTCAGCCATCATTATGACCACTCATAACATCAACCTGCTACAAGAATACCCTGGAAAAGTTTATAAATGTGAAGATCATCATTTGTTCTGCCAATAAAAGACTTAAAAAAAAGAGAAAAAAAGTCCATTTTCTAGCAATTATATAATTCAAATACACTTTTATAATTAAATTTGTAGCCGAGAATCTAATTATTCACGTAAATTTAAATTAGAAATAGACAATGAAGGTATTAAAGTTTGGAGGTACATCTGTCGGTTCTGCAGAAAGAATGAAAGGTGTAGCCAAATTAATCGCTGACGGCCAGCAGAAAGTAGTGGTTCTGTCTGCTATGTCTGGTACAACCAACTCTTTGGTTGAAATCTCAGATTATTTATATAAGAAAAATCCAGAAGGTGCAAATGAAATCATCAATACGCTCGAATTAAAATATAAAAAGCACATTGAAGAGTTATTTTCTACTGAAGAATATAAACAGAAAACTGCTGAATTGGTCAAGTCGGTATTCGATTACATCCGTTCTTTTACCAAAGATATATTCACACTTTTCGAAGAGAAGGTGATTCTGGCGCAAGGTGAAATCATTTCTACCAACATGATGACCAATTACCTGTGCGAACAAGGCATCAAAACTACTTTGCTCCCTGCTTTGGAATTCATGCGCACAGACAAGAACTGTGAACCAGATGTCACTTATATCCGTGAAAAGTTGACAGCACTGCTCAATGACAATCAAGGTTATGATATCTACATCACCCAAGGATTCATCTGCCGCAATGCTTACGGTGAAATAGACAACCTTCAGCGTGGTGGTAGTGATTACTCAGCATCACTGATCGGTGCAGCCATCAATGCATCTGAAATCCAAATCTGGACAGACATCGACGGCATGCACGACAACGACCCGAGATTAGTGGAGAAGACATCACCTGTTCGTCATTTGCACTTTGACGAAGCAGCAGAATTAGCTTATTTCGGTGCAAAGATTCTTCATCCAACTTGCATACAGCCTGCTAAATATGCAAACATCCCTGTACATTTGTTGAATACCATGGAACCTACCGCTCCTGGTACACTGATTTCAAATGATACAGAGAAATCAAAGATCAAAGCTGTAGCAGCCAAAGACAACATTACTGCCATCCGTATTAAGTCAAGTCGTATGTTGTTGGCACACGGTTTCTTACGTAAGGTCTTTGAAATCTTTGAAAGCTACCAGACTCCGATTGATATGGTCTGCACTTCTGAAGTCGGCGTTTCTATGTCAATTGACAATACCAAGCACTTGAATGAAATATTGAACGACTTGAAGAAATACGGAACTGTAACCGTAGACTACAACATGTGCATCGTTTGCGTAGTAGGTGATTTGGAATGGGAAAACGTTGGTTTTGAAGCAAAAGCTCTTGATGCCATGCGTGAGATTCCTGTCCGTATGATTTCATTCGGGGGAAGTAATTACAACATTTCTTTCTTGGTTCGTGAAGAAGACAAAATACGTGCTTTACAGTCTTTGAGCAACCAATTGTTCAACGCATAAGAAATCCATTGAATACCTAGTTGGACTTTTCAGTCCAGCTTCTATATCTTATACTAGCGGATGACAAGAAAGCATTATCTCTTGTCATCCGCTTTCCTATGCAAAACGGCATTGCATGATTGATAATACTAAATTAAAGAACCGTATGACAAAACAATTTCCAATCGATAAATTTCGCACACTTGAAACCCCTTTCTATTATTATGATGCTCAACTTTTACGTGAAACGTTGAGCACCATCAAAGAAGAGAGTGGAAAATATGATAGATATTGTGTGCATTATGCTGTAAAAGCAAATGCTAATCCCAAAGTTCTGACCATTATCCGTGAAAGTGGACTGGGTGCTGACTGCGTAAGTGGCGGAGAAATAAAAGCTGCCATCAAAGCAGGATTTCCAGCCAATAAAATAGTCTACGCCGGTGTCGGAAAGACTGACTGGGAAATTAATTTGGGACTGGAGCATGACATTTTCTGCTTCAATGTGGAATCAGTTCCCGAACTTGAAATCATCAACGAACTGGCAGCTGCACAGAACAAGATTGCCCGTGTGGCATTCCGTATCAATCCAGACGTGGGTGCACATACGCATGCCAACATTACAACGGGCTTGGCTGAAAACAAATTCGGCATCAGCATGCAGGATATGGATCACGTCATCGATCTCGTTGAAACAATGAAGAATGTAAAGTTTGTAGGACTCCATTTTCATATCGGCTCACAAATCTTGGATATGGGAGACTTCATTGCTTTATGCAACCGAATCAATGAATTGCAGGAAAAGCTTTACAGTCGTCAGATAATTGTGGAACACATCAATGTAGGCGGTGGCTTGGGTATCGATTACAGCCATCCTGATCGTCAGGCTATTCCTGATTTCAAAGCTTATTTTGAAACTTATCACAAACATCTGAGACTTCGCCCGCAACAAACGCTTCATTTTGAGTTGGGACGTGCAGTAGTGGGACAATGCGGCAGTTTGATAACTAAAGTAATCTACGTGAAACAGGGAACAAACAAGCAGTTCGCTATTGTAGACGGAGGCATGACCGATTTGATTCGTCCTGCTTTATACCAGGCTTATCATAAGATTGAAAACCTCACTTCTGAAGAAGCAGTTGAAACGTACGATGTCGTAGGACCTATCTGTGAATCTTCCGACGTATTCGGAAAAGCCATTGACTTGAACAAGGTAAAACGTGGCGACCTGATAGGTATCCGTTCTGCCGGCGCTTACGGTGAAATCATGGCATCCAGCTACAACTGTCGTGCCTTACCGAAAGGATACACTTCTGACGATTTCATCTAATATGCAAATGAAATGCATGAATGCATTTCTCTTTGTTGACTATTCAGAAGACAAAAAAACAATTCATACAAGCCGTTTCTGTTAGTTTAAATAACGGAAGCGGCTTTTATTAAAGGGGCATTTTTTGAGGATGAACCCCACCATTCAAAACCAGACGAACTCAAAAATATTTTTCATCACATTTGTGCAACTAAAGAGATAAGGAATATGATAGAATATCATTCTATATCATTTGTAATCAGCATTGCTTGCAGCATTCTCCTGATAATCCAGCTGATTTATATATGGGGAATTTATAACCGTATGCACCGATTCTGTAAAAAGGAGGAAGAAGCGAGTTCAGAAAAAGACTTCCCTCCCATCTCGGTCATCCTGGCCACCAAAGATACAGGTCCCGTATTAAAAGACAATCTGACAGCCATTCTGGAACAAGAATACCCTTACTTTGAGGTCATCGTTGTCAATGATGAATCGGCAGGAGAAGATGAAGACACACTCAAGCTTCTTGAAAATGAATATAAGAACCTGTATCATACTTTCATTCCTAAGACTGCCCGATACATCAGCAGAAAGAAATTGGGAATTTCAATGGGTATCAAAGCAAGCCGATATCATTGGATAGTAGTTACCGATCCTTACTGCAGACCTGCGACAAAGAAATGGCTGTACAGCTTGTCACGCCATTTTACTGCCGAAACCGAAATCGTCTTGGGTTACAGTAATTTCGTATCCAACCACACCGCTTTCGCACGACACATCATTACCGATACCTTATTCCAGTCGATGCGTTATTTGGGAAGAGCCTTGGGAGGAAAAGCCTATATGGGAACTGGGTACAACATGGCTTACCGGAAAGACTTCTATGAGCTGCACAAAGGATTCGCCAATCAGCTGAACCTGCAACGTGGAGAGGATGACTTGTTTGTAAATGCAGTAGCAACCAAGAAAAATACCAAAGTGGCACTGTCACCCGACAGCATCGTTCGCCGCTCAATGCCAGGATTCCGCCATATCTGGAAAAACGAAAAGATAAGTTACGCTGTAACCGGTCACTTTTATCGAGGCTGGGCCAACTGGTATAACGCAATAGACACTTGGAGTTGTGCCTTCTTTCACGCTTCCGTCATTGCCGGCATAATCTTTAGCCTCATCGAAAAGCAATGGATTTTGACAGGCTGTATCGGGTTATGTTGGTTAATCCGCTTTCTTTCTTCAATGATTGTATTTAAACAGACAGCCAACGATATGGGTGAAGATCTACGCTACTACCTTCCTGTCTATGACTTATTACGTCCATGGTTCAGCCTTAAAGGCAAACTTCGGTATTGGTTCCGTACCGAATCTGACTTTATCAGAAAATAAAAAAATCAATAAGGGCGATGTTCGGATTTCAAAGGAAATCCGAACATCACCCTTATTGGCTTTATTTCCACCGACAGCATGTACAATGATCAAGTTTCTTTGCAGCAAGACTTGAAAGGTCCCTACGAACCGGAAACGAAATGTGATTCAGTCCGATCCGTTCATCAATCATTGAACAATTCGAAGGTAAACTTAAACCCTACTGAAGTAAACTTACCCCGCTCATTGCCTATAAATATACCGGCATCAAATACATGCGTTCCGATTCCATACCCCAATTCAAAATACGGATTCAAGTGAGGCATAAACAAGATGCCACCGTAAATGCGCTCCTTCTGAATAAAGGACAGCAAATTTCCTACAGGATATAGAAAAATGAAAGGTGACTCAAAAGTAAAGTTTCCACTAAAATAATGCCTTGAAGAGTTATACCATCTACTATCCAACATCTGGAAAGTACCTCCAATATCGTCATTCCATCCTTCAGGAAGATTACGGTAGGCAAAGTTTACGTAGTCAACAAAATACGTCGTCTTCTGATTGGTAAAGAATCCACTGGCCAGACGATAAGCCAACGAATGCACCTTTCGCAACCGAATCACTTGCTCTGCAGCCATTTCTATTCGTTCATATTCCCCCGAATTGTGCAAAATCTTGATACCTCTTTCATAGTCTACACAGAACGTCGGATACTTGGAGCCCACATTAATTTTTCGGCGTCCATTCATGTAATAACGCATGTTCGGTGTCCATTCAATCCGAATACGCGGCGCGAAACTGTTGTAATGCGAGCGGACACGCTCTGCTACTTCTGGAGAACTTTTGGTATAACGCCAATGCATGGACAAACCGGTCCACAACCGAAGTCCGTTGATGATCTCTATATTATGAGACAGATTCAAATAGATGTCTTTAAAATAATCCAAATTCAAGCCATCAAAGGAAAAAGTACTGTCAGGAATGTTCTTTAATTGGTCTAATACCACACTGCTGTAAATACGGTTACCATTTCCTGCGTTCAATTCAAAAGATGCATTTTTGGCCGGATTGTAGACGTACTTCATATCCGCTTTAGCATAAAATTCTTTTTTGGTAAAGTTGTAACCGATTTGAGGTACAATACGCAAATGCTTGCCATTATAGAAAAGTTTGTTGAACTTGAACACCTGCTTGTAGGAAACTCCCTGCCGGTGGCTGTAACTAACCAAGACAGGATTGATCAGCGGTGAACAGCGAATGCTCCCAATCTTAGGCACGTCGATATTATAACTACTAATCAGGGCATCTCCTATCTGTCCCCAAAAAACCAAATTCTTGTGTTTCTTGGTACGAACAGAATCATGAATGGCAGCCTCCAATTTCCGCTGACTCACGCGACGGTCGAAAGCAGCATACAAAGTGTCCTCATGATATTCAAGGGGAATCGGACGTAAACGGTTGAAAGAATCTCTATCCACAATCAATTTACTCGTATCGCACGTCAAGGTATAAGAACGTGAAAGATTCAATCGCTCCTTTTTGCTTCTTTTATCCACCTTATCGTCATCACTTTTGAATTTTACCGAATTGTACCTCATCCAACCGGTATAGTTCATCTCCGTATGATTTCGAAGAAATTTAAAATCCAGATTCAGGTGAAATAATGTGGGCAAGTATTTCGTTTCCTCCGTATCCCCCATACGCATGTACATACGGAATCCCATCAAATCATATTTTCCTTTCAAGTCGAAGACCTTGACCGTCCAATCCCAAGAAGAAATCCAGATGCTCCCTTCCAGAAGCTGCGTACTGCGATACCTCGGAATGACATTGATTTGATAAACGGGAGCTCCATAAATATAGCTGACAGATTCAAACTCATACCGATAATGCCGCTGAGACGAAGCACTCAAAGGAGACAAAATCTTATCCCCCATCACCGATGGAGAGTAGATATTGAAATTTATATAGTTGATGATGTCGAACGTTTCACTTCGGGAATTAGGAAACGTACTGACCAGTGCCCTCATTTTACGGTCATAAATATCCGGTGCGGTATAATGCAAGTAACTGAGGGATTCATGAACGTAACTGTTGACTCCTTTTTCCAAACGAAACATAGCCGGAAGATACTTCATGATGCGGTTCCGGTGATGAACCTTGAAATTACCTTTCAGATAAAGGTCACTCTTGTATTCTTTGACTAAATCCGCATATTGAGCAGCGGAAAGAAAAATTTTTTCCAGTAAAGAGTCTGGTACAGTCTTCTTCCGATGTTCCAGCGAAATCACATTATCGGCCTTCACGGGAACTGAATATGAATTGACTATCAAAGCCAACAAGCACACCCATATAATATTTAGAAAACTGCTCTTTTTCATTTCACAGACAAATATAAAGTAAAACCTTTATTTTAGGGAGAAATTTATATGTGAAAAAAGTTTTTATTAATATTTAATTACTATCTTTGTGCTAAATAACACGTTTTTATAACACTTATGACAAAGAACGAATTATCTGAAGAAGAAATTGCGGCTAGTATTCCAGACCTTTGGCAGCCTCTAACCCAGTCGCAAAGGGAATATCTTGCTCAAAATTTTTCTATACAGAAATACAAGAAGAATGAAACCATCTATTGTGAGGGAGAAACTCCTACACATTTGATGTGCTTGCTTGATGGAAAGGTTAAAATCTTTAAAGACGGTGTCGGAGGAAGAAGCCAAATCATCCGTGTCATCAAGAATAAGGAGTACTTTGCATATCGGGCTTATTTTGCACAGGAAAATTTCGTAACTGCCGCTGCAGCCTTTGAGCCTTGTACTATTTGTTTCATTCCAATGACGTGTATATTGCACCTCCTTGAAGAGAACTGTGCTTTAGGCATGTTCTTCATCCGTCAGCTCTCTGTAGATTTAGGGATTTCCGACGAACGTACAGTCAGCCTTACCCAAAAACATATTCGTGGACGCTTGGCTGAATCATTGTTATTCTTGAAAGACACTTATGGTGTAGAAGAAGACCAATGCACATTAAGCATCTATCTTTCCCGTGAAGATTTAGCGAACTTATCCAACATGACTACTTCAAATGCGATACGTACTTTGTCAAATTTCGCTTCTGAAAAACTCATCATCATTGACGGAAGAAAAATTAAGCTGATTGAAGAAGAAAAGCTCAAGAAAATCAGCAAGATCGGTTGATTTCAATCACTTACCATACTAAAAAAGCCTCCCGCTACAAAATGTAGCGGGAGGCTTTTTTATTTCATTTCAACCAGTATTTTTTTTCTTATCTGCCCAGCAAAACAAAACTCCTGTCTTCCTCTTTACTCGAAGCGGATAGAACGAGCGGGATGAATGCGACTGATCAAATAAGAAGGAGCAATCAGCATCAAGAGAGACACTGCAAATGTACAAAGATTCAACAACAAGTAATATCCTAAATTCATTTCCAGTGGAACGGTAGTAACATAATAATCGGCAGGATTCAGCTGTATCGGTTCAAAAAAGTATTGAATGAAACAGAGAGACAAACCCGCGATATTCCCCCACAGCATTCCTTTTCCTATCAAGAAAGCGGAAAAAGTTAGAAAGATTTTACGGATTGAAGTATTGTTTGCACCCAATGCCTTCAAGACCCCAATCATATTGGTTCGGTCAAGAATGATGATCAGCAATCCTGAAATCATGGTAAATCCGGCGACCCCTGTCATCAAGATTAAAATGACCCACACATTCACGTCCAGTAAATCCAACCAGGCAAAGATCTGAGGGTTCGCCTCTTCCACGGAACGGCAGAAATAACTCTGCCCGTACGCATCACACGTACCAAACAACATGGCCCTCATTGCATCCGTCACCTCCGAAAGTTGGGAATAATCCGCGATGTCCATTTCCAATCCTCCGACCTGATTCGGACGCCATTTATTCAAACGGTTGACCGTATAGAGGTCCGTTATAAGGAAATAATCATCATAAGCTGAAAAGTTGGTCTGATAAATACCTACGACTTCCAGACGACGGGCACGAACATTATCTTCTACATAATAAGTGTAGAGTTTGTCACCCAACTTCAAAGACAGCTTGTCGGCTATGGTTTTTGAAACAAGCACCTGATGAGACGAGACCGAATCTGTAAAAGAAGGGATACTACCTTCCAACAAGTGCTCTCTTAAAAAGGAGAAATCATATTCTTGCCCCACCCCTTTCAGCATCATTCCCTGAAAGTTGTCAGCGGTCATGATCATTCCCGTCTTTGTAGAGTAACGCTGCACATGCTGAACGCCCTCCGTATTCCGAAGAGCCTGCATCAAGCTGTCGCCTACTCCTATCGGTTTGGTTTGATACAATTGAGCATCATCCAAGCTGGTCACCATGATATCAGAAGTAAGACCTACCATCTTATCACGGACCTGATGCTTGAATCCAAGAGCCACCGCCACCGAGACAATCATCACTGCCAATCCAATGGCAATTCCGACCATCGCAATTCGAACAGCGGGCTTGGACACCTCTTTTCCACCCTCATTGCGCTGATAGATACGCTGAGCTATAAACAAGATCCATTGCATATTCTTATTCAGTTCTGCCAGGATAAGCCTCCAATGCCTTGCGAAGTATGAACAACGCACGCACCAAATCCTCTTTCTTCAACACATAAGCCAAACGTGCTTCATCTTTACCAGCCCCAGGAGTTGTATAAAATCCACTGGCAGGAGCCATCATAACCGTCTCACCCTCATAGTTGAAATCAGTCAAGCACCAAGCACAAAACTTCTCACAATCATCGACCGGAAGACGAGCTACGGTATAGAATGCTCCCATAGGTATAGGAGAATAAACTCCAGGAATGCGATTCAATCCGTCTATCAAGCACTTACGACGTTCTACGTATTCATCGTAAGTTTCACGAGAATATTCTTCTGGCTCATCCAATGAAGCTTCGGCTGCTATCTGCCCAATCAAAGGAGGACTCAAACGAGCCTGACAGAACTTCATTACTGCTGATTTCACTTCCTCATTTTTCGTGATCAGCGCTCCGATTCGAATACCGCACTCAGAATAACGCTTTGAAACAGAATCAATGAGCACTACATTCTGTTCAATACCTTCCAGATGACAAGCCGATATATAAGGAGAACCGGTATAAATAAATTCTCGATAGACTTCGTCGGAGAACAAGAACAAATCGTATTTCTTCACCAAATCACGTATCTGATTCATTTCTCTGCGTGTATACAGGTAACCCGTAGGATTATTCGGATTACAAATCAAGATACCTTTGGTCCGTTCATTTATCAGTTCTTCAAACTTTTCCACTTTCGGCAATGAAAAGCCTTCTTCGATTGTCGTAGTCACAGTACGAATCACTGCCCCTGCCGAGATGGCGAATGCCATATAATTCGCATAAGCCGGTTCCGGTACAATGATTTCATCCCCTGGATTCAAACAACTCATAAAAGCAAAGAGTACAGCCTCAGAACCTCCTGTAGTAATGATGATATCATCAGCATCAAGATTGATATGATACTTTTTATAATATCCAACCAATTTCTCACGATAGCTGCGATAACCTTGGCTGGGACTATATTCCAAAACGGTACGGTCTATATGTCGAATCGCTTCCAAGGCCGCTTTAGGCGTGGGCAAATCGGGCTGACCGATGTTCAGATGATACACCTTCACTCCCCTAGCCTTAGCGTCTTCAGCCAAAGGTGCCAATTTACGAATTGGTGATTGAGGCATTTCCTGACCTCTATTGGATATTTGTGGCATATTTTCTTTAATTTAAATAGATAATTTGTACAAAGATAAGTTGAATGAACTGAATACACAAAAGAATCTGCAAAATAGGTTAGAAAAAGGAAGCCCCCTGAAAGCTGAATTCTTACATAACGTCAACGAATGTTTATCATTCTTCAAATTTTAGGTTTTCTCGGAAAAACAATGTAAGTTTGTAATATCAGTTATTAATGCAACTATACTTATGAACTTATACCTTATCACATTCACTACTGGAGTCTACGAGGAACAACGAGTTTATGACAGTCATAAAGAATTATTATCCGAACTAGAAAAGCATTTCAACATTCACCTTATATATTACAAAGAGGCCGAACAGATTCCTTCAAACGCTTACAAGATTGCGTTTATTGAAAAAGGAGGAGTGGAAGGAGCCACTATCAGAAACTTCAGCATCCTGCCTTATCCAATCACCCTTTTAGCCGACGGGAAAGGAAATTCATTGGCTGCCTCTCTGGAAATAGCAGCTTGGATACGTGCAAAGGACCTGAAGGTAAACATCATCCACGGCGATGTACAAACGATGGTCCAAAAGATACTTGTCCATCATCAAGCCTTTTCTGCCAAACGTGCCTTGAAAGGGAAACGCATTGGAGTCATCGGGACTCCTTCATCCTGGTTGGTAGCAAGTCATGTGGACTACCTACTGGCAGAGCAACGTTGGGGAGTTACCTACCTGGACTTTTCACAAAAAGAGGTAATCAAACGATTTGAAAGCATCACCGACGATGAAGTGGGAGTAGAAGCGTCTCTAGTAGCCACACACTGCCAATCTTGCTTAGAAACGACCCCTGAGAATCTTCTTCGAGCCATGCGTCTCTACAAAGCCATCCAAATGATTTGCACCGAAAACCAATTGGATGCTGTAACCTTCTCCTGTTTCAACATTGCTACCGAGCTGAAGACCAGCGGATGTTTGGCCCTATCTTTACTGAATGGAACCGGCATTCCGGCAGGCAACGAAGGTGATTTACAATCCATCACGACCCTTCTTATGACCAAAGAACTTTGCAAGACCGCCGGATTCATCGCCAACCCTACTTTCATCAATGAGAAAGACAATACCCTCTCACTTGCCCACTGTACCATCAGTCCGAGCATGACCGAAAGCTTTCGACTTCGTCCGAACCAAGAAGGTGTAGGCATCTCTGTACAAGGCATCATCCCAAAAGGAGAAGTCACCCTCTTCAAATGCGGTGGCGAATGCCTGGACGAATACTTCGTTTCATCCGGATACCTGACCGAGAACATAGATGAAGACAACGCTTACCGGACACAAATCAAAGTCAAGCTGAACAAGCCCGTACAGTATTTTCTGAACAACCCCTTAGGCAATCATCACATCTTGATTCGAGGAAATTACGAAAAGGAAATTTGCGAGTTTATGGAACAAAACCGCTGCACAGCTAGAGAATAAATTGACAGGCTGGAGATTCGTCTCCGGCCTGTCAATTTATAAGCCAATTACGTATCGTTATTCGAAATAAATAGTATCTTTGTAGGAATTTAGTCGGCTAACAATCTACAATATAGAACAAGGAGCCGTTTCACAGTATAAAAAATAACCCTAAGAAAGACTTAAAAAACGATGATGCATAATTGGTTTGAATGCAAAATACGTTACGAAAAAGTAGCCGAAAACGGCATGAACAAAAAAGTAACAGAACCCTATTTAGTTGATGCACTGAGTTTCACAGAAGCTGAATCACGTATTATAGAAGAAATCACCCCTTTCATCAGCGGTGAATTTACTGTTTCAGACATCAAGCGTGCCAACTACAGTGAACTCTTCCCTGCGGAAGAAGAAGCTGCCGATCGCTGGTTTAAATGCAAAATTTATTTCATCACTTTGGATGAAAAGAGCGGAGCTGAAAAGAAGACAGCGGCTAACATGCTGGTCCAAGCAGCCGACTTACGCGACGCAGTGAAAAAACTAGATGAAGGAATGAAAGGCACTATGGCCGATTACAGCATAGCATCCGTTGCTGAAACTGCAATCATGGATGTTTATCCTTATTCAGCAGAGCCAGATGTGAAACCCGAATTTCCTGGAGCAGCCAATAGCTAAATCTATTTCTTTAACGCCATGAATATACAAGAAAATTTAAAAGGAGTATTAAATGATTTGCCTACTCCCGTCCGATTAGTAGCCGTATCAAAGTTTCATCCATGTGAGGCTATTGAATCAGCCTATGCTGTAGGACAAAGAATTTTCGGAGAAAGCAAGGTGCAAGAACTTCAAGAGAAATACGAAGCTCTTCCCAAAGACATTGAATGGCATTTCATAGGCCATTTGCAAACAAACAAAGTAAAGTACATCGCACCCTATATTGCTATGATTCATGCCGTCGATTCTTTTAAGCTTCTAACAGAAATAAACAAACAAGCTGCAAAAGCCGGTCGAGTGATACCTTGTCTCCTGGAAATTCATATCGCTCAAGAAGACAGCAAATATGGATTTTCAATGGATGAATGCCGCAATATGTTAGCCACAAAAGAGTGGAAATCTTTAAAAAACATCTCAATAGCTGGCGTAATGGGCATGGCAACAAACACAAGCGATAACAGACAAGTCCAAAATGAATTTGAGACGCTGCATCGTTTCTTTCTTGAAACAAAAGAACAGTTTTTTCAAGAAGATGCCCATTTTAAAGAGATATCAATGGGAATGTCGCACGACTACAAACTGGCTATAAAGGCAGGCAGTACGTTAGTACGAGTAGGAAGCAAAATATTTGGAGAAAGAATTTACTAAATCAAATATCTATATGGCACAATTAACAACAACTTTTGCAGGTTTAAGTTTGAAGAACCCTATCATTATCAGCAGTTCCGGCTTGACCAATAGTATAGAAAAAATTAAGAAGCTTGAAGAAGCAGGTGCAGGAGCAGTCGTCCTCAAATCTGTTTTTGAAGAGCAGATCAACATGCATAGCGGACAGATGAACGGATACGGTTCACCCGAAGCTGACGATTATTTAGGAGCATACGTACGTTCTCACACCCTAAATGAACATATCGATTTAATCAAAGAAGCAAAAAAATGCTGCAAACTCCCTATCATAGCCAGTATAAACTGTTATTCCGACAGCGAATGGATTGACTTTGCAAAATTGATGGAAGAAGCTGGAGCCGACGCACTGGAATTGAACATCTTGTATTTGCAGACAGAAACTGATTATGAATACGGAAGTTTCGAGCATCGCCACATTGAAATTCTACAGCATATCAAGAAGGCTGTCAACCTCCCTATCATCATGAAGTTAGGAAGCAACCTTACCAACCCGATTGCTTTGATTAACCAACTGTACGCAAACGGAGCTGCAGCCGTTGTCTTGTTCAACCGCTTCTACCAGCCAGACATCAACATTGACAACATGAAGTTTACCAATACCAATGTGATGAGTTCTCCAAGTGATCTGGCCGACAAGATTCGTTGGACTGCTATCGCCTCAGCCAAAGTTCCAAGAATTGACTATGCAGTATCAGGCGGTGTACATTGCGGGAAAGGCCTTATCAAATCTCTATTGGCAGGAGCTTCCGCAACTGAGATCTGCAGTACCATCTATCAGAACGGTGCTGGCAAAATCAATGAAATGCTAAAAGAATTGACCCTTTGGATGGAAGAAAACGGTTACAACTCACTGGCAGAATTCAAAGGCAAAATGAATGCTTCCACTACAGGTTCAATCAACCCATTTGAACGTACACAATTCATGAAATATTACAGCAACCACGAAGAATAAAATCTTTCGGTTGAACAACAAAGGAAGCGTTTTGATAGAGATACATCGAAACGCTTTCTTATTTTCTAACGACAGAAATTTTACCATATCCGAAAAGGAAATCCACCCCATTAAGGTTCTTTCAAAGCAAAGAAGGCAGCTAAACCATCCTGAGACAATAAAGAGTACCGGTTTTTCGAGGTTTTTCTGCCCAATCAGTTGGTGAAATAAGAACAATATGGTATATTTGCACAATGCATATAGTTTTGTGCAAAACTAAAAAAAAGAATTATGGAAAAAAGTTTTTTGGCCCTTATAGAAAACAGTATCAAACAAAATTGGGATCTAGACGCTCTTACTGATTACAAAGGAGCAACCCTTCAATATAAGGACTTAGCTAGAAAAATAGAAAAGCTACACATTCTATTGGAAGAAAGCGGAGTAAAACCTGGTGATAAGGTTGCATTGTGCGGTCGAAATTGTTCCCACTGGGGAGTCGCTTTTTTGGCTATCCTTACTTATGGTGCTGTTGCGGTTCCAATTCTTCACGAATTTAAAGCAGATAACGTTCACCATCTTGTAAATCATTCGGATGCACGTATCCTCTTTGTAGGTGATGTAGCATGGGAAGGGCTGAATGAAGCAGCTATGCCTAATCTGGAAGGTATCATTCAGATGACAGACTTCACCTTGCTGGTATGCCGCAGTGAAAGACTAGCCTATGCACGCGAACACCTGAACGAAATGTTCGGTCACAAATACCCACGCAATTTCCGCAAGGAACACATCAACTACCGTCGCGAAGATCCGGAAGAGCTCGCACTGATAAACTATACATCCGGTACGACGAGCGGTTCGAAAGGGGTTATGCTTCCATACCGCGTTTTATGGTCAAACATAAAGTTCGCTTTCGAAGTATTGACTTTACATCCGGGAGAACACGTGATTTCGATGCTTCCGATGGCCCACATGTACGGTATGTCATTCGAGTTCCTTTTTGAAGTTTGCACAGGAGCCCATGTTTATTTCTTGACTCGTACACCTAGCCCTAAGATTATCTTCCAAGCTTTCGCCGATGTCAAGCCACGCGTTGTCGTTTCAGTGCCATTGATCATCGAAAAGATCATCAAGAAAAATGTATTGCCGAAATTGGAAACCTTGAAGATGAAAATTCTTCTGAAAGTTCCTATTGTCAGTGACAAGATCAAAGCTGCGGTGAGAGAACAAATGATCCAAGCCTTTGGAGGTAATTTCTATGAAGTCATCATTGGAGGTGCAGCCTTCAATCAAGATGTAGAGAAACTCCTAAAGAGCATCGACTTCCCATACACTGTAGGCTACGGAATGACTGAATGCGGTCCGATCATCGGATATGAAGACTGGAAAAGCTTCAAGCCAGGTTCATGCGGTAAAGCAGCTCCACGCATGGAGGTCAAGATTGACAGCGAAGACCCACAGAACATCGTAGGCGAGATTCTGACTCGCGGTGAAAATACAATGATTGGATATTTCAAGAACCCGGAAGCTACCAAACAGACCCTGGATGCCGACGGTTGGTTACATACAGGCGACTTGGGCGTCATGGATGCTGAAGGAAATATCTTTATCAAAGGAAGAAGCAAGAACATGCTGTTGGGACCTTCTGGACAGAACATCTATCCGGAAGAAATTGAAGACAAGTTGAACAACATGCCATTCGTCAACGAAAGCATCGTAATTCAACAGAACGGCAACAAACTGGTTGCTTTGATTTATCCTGATTTCGAAGCAGCTTACGCCCAACACTTGAGCGATGAAGACATCGAGAAAACCATGGAAGAAAACAGACAAGCCATCAACGTGGAACTTCCGGCCTACTCTCAGATTGCCAAAGTAAAAATTTATCCGGAAGAGTTTGAAAAGACTCCTAAGAAGAGTATCAAACGCTTCTTGTATCAAGACGTAAAATAATCTTTATGAATAAAAAGACTTATCAGAAGTCTATCACGTTGTTCTTGCTAGTACTCTTACTAGTGGGGACAACGTGTCCTATTTCTGCAAAAAAAAGAAAAGGTCTTCGAAAAGGACCTAACATCTCGTTGAACATCACCAACAAGAAGAAAAATCTTCCTAATACCTATTTTAATTTAGGTTTGGTAAGTAACTTCACAAACTTAGACGGATTTGGACTCAATGTAGTTTCCAGCATTGTTCACAGACAAGCCAATGGAGTTCAAGCTTCCGGCTTTCTCAACATTGCCGGCTTACGCAGTTCAGGACTTCAGGCAGCAGGGCTGGCCAACTTGAGCGGAATCAAAGCTCATGGATTCAGAGCTGCAGGATTACTGAACATCAGCGGAAGAAATTCTTACGGTGTACAAATTGCCGGTATAGGTAACGTAGCCGGTGAAAACCAACGTGGATTTCTGCTGTCAGGATTGATGAATCTCAGTTCCTGCGAGACTTCCGGATTACAGATTGCCGGCTTAGCCAATATCAGTGGAGAAAATCAAAAAGGAATCGCTTTAGCTGGCTTGATGAATGTAAACGGCAGCAATATGACCGGTGTGCAGCTAACTTCCCTTCTTAACGTGAGCGGGAAAGAGAACAAAGGCGTTCAGATTGCCGGTTTGGGCAATGTCACCGTGCAGAATAAAGGACTTCAACTAAGTGCCTTGGCTAATTACAGTGAAGAAAACAGAGGTGTACAGCTAAGTCTTGCCAACGTGTGCAACCAAAGCACTAAGGGCGTTCAAGTCGGTCTCTTCAATCTAAGTACCGACAGTTGTGCGCATCAAGTCGGTATCATCAACTTAAAGCCGACTACACGAGTACAACTGATTGTCTCTGGAGGAAATGCCAATCTTTTCAATCTGTCAGTCCGTTTCAAGAACCACCATGTGTTCACTCAGTTAGGAGGCGGTATACAGTATAAAGACTTTACAGACAAATTGTCCGTCAGTGCATTTTACCGTGCAGGACTCATATTCCCACTTATCACCAATCGGTTGGATATCAGTGGAGATTTAAGCTATTACCACATCGAAACCTTAGACAATAAAAAAATTGGCTGTCCAGCACGTCTATATGCCTTACAGCCAAGAATCAATCTCGAATATCATCCAATGAAAAAATTCGGAATATTTGTTTCAGGTGGATATGGTTGGACCAGAACATACAAAGGAAACCACAGTTTCCGAAACCAGCCCGTATTTGAAGCTGGAATCATACTTTTCTAATTAACTTATCAACCGTTCAAACTAGCAGAACGGACACGACTCAAAGTTTCCGGAGTCATCTGAAGGAACGAAGCGATGTAAATCAACGGAGCTCGTTTAAAGATCTCCGGATGCAATGAGAGCAATTTGGCATATCGTTCGTTTGCAGGTTCAAAGCGCAGTGTATCTGCCTTGACCTGAGATTCTATTAACGACATTTCGAAAATCTTACGGTAGAAGGTAGCTATTTCAAAATTCTCATTAGCCAAAGTTTCCATCTTATCCTTCGGCAGATACCATCCTTCAGTCAGCTCCAATGCCTCAATCATCAAACGGGTAGGCTGCTGTGAAAAATAACTCTCCAAGCACATCACCATTGAATCTTCATAACCGATATGTTCCGTCAAATCCTTTCCATGTTTGAAATAGAATTGACGCGTCATACCTTTTTCTATAAACAGAATAGATTGACACACCTCTCCTTCGTCAAGTATCCAGTCTCCCTTCTTAAATTTACAACGAACAATTACGTCAGCCAATGCATGCAAACTTTCCAAGTTCAATGAAGCATGCACACTGTCAGCCATTCTTTTGGCTATATCAACATTGGGTGTCATCATATATAATTTACTATTATCATTTAACTTTAATGCGATCAAATCCTTCTCCAAAGACACCGATTACAGCACTTTGAGAAACGAAAGCATTAGGGTCAATTTCTTTTATCAAACGAAAGATCGTAGTTGATTCACGTTTTTTCGCCAGAACGAACATCATCTTCACGTTATTCTTTGTGTAACATCCCACTCCGTCAATAAAGGTCACTCCACGATGCAGATCAAGATTGATCCGTTCACCGATTTCATTCGGTTTACTGGATATTATAAAGAACTGAACCGATTGGCGAGCACTATTGACGACCTGATCAAGGACAAAGCTGGAAATGAAGAGCACTACATACCCATAAACCACCTTTTCCCAATCGTGCAGAACCAAATAACTGGACGAGATGATAAAGACGTCACATATTAAAATCACTCTTCCTAAAGAGATGTCTCGATACTTATTGATGATGGCCGCTATAATATCCGTTCCACCGGTACTGCCATTTGCGGAAAATGCGATTCCAATTCCCCCTCCACAAAAAGAGGCACCTAAAACGCAAGCCATAAACGGCTGGTTGTCAATCAGCGATCCCGTCACAAGGTGCTGCATTATCGGCAAGGTCAAAGTCAATGTAGTGACAGCGAAAATTGTCTTTACACAAAATCGGAGTCCCAAAATCCGCAAAGCCAATATCAGCAATACGGCATTAATCATCACATACGTATATTGAACCGGAAATCCCGTAGCCCAATAAATGATAGAAGCAATACCTGGAACTGCCCCCGAAGGCAAGTTATTCGGCAATAAAAAGACAGTCCAGCCCACTGCATACATTATCATCCCCAAGGCTATCAGCAAATAATCCTTCGCCTCTCTAACAATCTGCAGCCTGTTTAAAGTATTCAATGACGTTTTCATTCTTTTCTTTTTAACAAACTATTCAAGTGCATATTAAATTTACGGCAAAAGTACAAAAAAAACAATTTTATAGCTCCATTACTACTAAAAGTTTTTGTACCTCCTCTTAAAGAATGAAAAAACGTAAAGTTTGAAAAACAAAAAGTATTGCACATGTTTAAAGTGCAATAATCTTTTTGTAATTTTGCCCCCAAATTACAGAAAGCCTTACAAAAGAGTTCTTTGATGAAAATAAGATGCCGTATCGTTTTGCTGTAACCGATATATTCTTCTCTAAAGAAGGGGAATTTACCATTCTAAATAGTAAAGAACCAATAAAAAAAGATCATTATTTAAATATAAGGTATTATGTCAAAATTAAGATTCAAAGTGGTAGAAGAAGCTTTCCACAAGAAGCCTGTCGACGTTCCTTCCCCCAATCAGCGTCCAAGTGAATACTTCGCCAAATACGTCTTCAATCGTGAAAAGATGTTCAAGTACCTCTCTAGCAAAGTTTACAACAAGTTGGTTGACGTAATCGACAACGGTGCAGCTTTAGACCGCAGCATAGCCAATGAAGTGGCTAACGGTATGAAGAAATGGGCCGTAGAACTGGGTGTTACTCACTACACACACTGGTTCCAGCCGCTTACAGAAGGTACTGCAGAAAAGCACGATGCTTTTGTTGAACACGACGGAAAAGGTGGCATGCTGGAGGAATTCTCAGGAAAGCTTTTAGTCCAACAAGAATCTGACGGTTCTTCTTTCCCTAACGGAGGAATACGTAATACATTTGAAGCACGCGGTTACAGTGCATGGGACCCTTCTTCTCCGGTATTTATCGTAGATGATACGTTGTGTATCCCTACCATCTTCATTGCCTACACCGGCGAAGCACTTGATTACAAAGCACCGCTTCTCCGCTCGCTTCAAGCTGTCAACAAAGCTGCCTTGGATGTAATGCAGTACTTTGACAGTTCGGTCAAGAAAATCATCACTTACTTAGGTTGGGAACAAGAATATTTTCTGGTCGATGAAGGACTTTATGCTGCCCGTCCAGATTTGCTGCTGACAGGCCGTACCCTGATGGGACATGAGGCTTCAAAGAACCAGCAGCTGGAAGACCATTATTTCGGTGCTATCCCAGCACGTGTCGCTGCCTTCATGAAGGATCTGGAAATCCAATCACTTGAATTGGGTATTCCTGTCAAGACCCGTCACAACGAGGTTGCTCCCAATCAGTTTGAATTGGCTCCTATCTATGAAGAGTGCAACTTGGCTGTCGACCATAACATGCTGGTCATGTCATTGATGCGTAAGATTGCTCGCAACCATGGATTCCGCGTATTGCTTCATGAAAAGCCTTTCAAAGGAATCAACGGTTCCGGCAAGCATAACAACTGGTCATTGGGTACAGACAACGGAACATTACTGATGGCCCCTGGCAAGACTTCTGAAGACAATCTTCGTTTCATCACTTTCGTTGTAAACTCACTGATGGCCGTATACCACCACAACGGATTATTGAAAGCTTCCATCATGAGCGCAACCAACGCACATCGTTTGGGTGCCCATGAAGCTCCTCCTGCCATCATTTCTTCTTTCTTGGGAAGCCATCTTAGCAGGGTGCTCGACCATCTGGAAGAAAGCACTGAAAACGACTTGTCTTCACTCGACGGCAAACAGGCCTTGCACTTGGATATCCCACAGATTCCTGAATTGTTTATTGACAATACCGACCGTAACCGTACTTCTCCATTTGCGTTTACCGGAAACCGCTTTGAATTCCGTGCTCCAGGTTCTGAAGCAAACTGTGCAAGTGCCATGATTGTACTGAACTCTGCAATGGCCGAACAGCTCACCACCTTCAAGAAAGACGTGGACGAAATGATTGCCAAAGGAGAAACGAAGGTTTCAGCCATCATCGCCGTATTGCGTCGCTATGTAAAAGAATGCAAACCTATCCGCTTTGACGGAAACGGATACAGCGAAGAGTGGAAACAGGAAGCACAACGTCGCGGACTTGACTGCGAAACCAGCTGCCCGGTTATCTTCGACAATTACCTAAAGCCTGAAAGCATCAACATGTTTGAATCAACCGGCGTAATGACCCGTAAGGAACTGGAAGCTCGTAACGAAGTGAAATGGGAAATGTACACCAAGAAAATTCAGATTGAAGCTCGCGTATTGGGCGACTTGGTCATGAATCACGTAGTACCAGTTGCCATCTCATACCAGGGCCGCTTGATTGACAATGCCTACAAGATGAAATCCTTGTTCTCTGAAGAAGAAGCTCATGCACTCTCTGCTGAGAACCTGACATTGATTAAAGAAATCGCACAACATACTGCCTTTATCAAGGAACATGTAGATAAGATGATTGAAGCCAGAAAGGTGGCCAACCGCATCACAAACATCCGTTCTCGTGCCATTGCTTATCATGACAATATCGCACCGATGCTCGAAGAAATCAGAGAGCACATCGACCAACTCGAATTGATCGTTGACGACCAGATGTGGACATTGCCGAAATATCGTGAACTGTTGTTCATCCGATAAGTTTTCGTTGGACGTTATTCGTTCCCTGAATAAATACTCAAGTGCCCTATTCCAAGCAATAGGGCACTTTTTTTGGCACTCAATCTGCTTTTATTGAAAGCAGGAAAAAGCGAAGAGGGTGTGTCAAATCACCTTTTTTTTAAAAAAGAGCGCTGTATAGCCGAACTTCCTTGCGAAGCGGTTATACAGCGATTTTTATTT
>RCNI01000507.1_pt1 | contig 23739 bp, 13 predicted proteins | sample 2041151 | NCBI WGS metagenome assembly RCNI01 (sample SAMN09708214, study PRJNA481090) | feces metagenome | isolation source: feces | place: Antarctica: Albino Rookery | reverse complement strand
TACTGTGTCCACCCGATGCTTTCCCCTTGTGGGTCAAGGTGTGGGTCAAAATAACGATTGGTTGTTTTGCGCTTGGGCACAGCCGCCCCTCCCATAAAATTTACTCCTCTGAAAACAAAGAAAAATCCGTTTCCCGATGATCAATTTCGGCAGCAAAAAAGCTTCACCTTCCAAAGTTGGCTGCAGTGTTTTACCGGCTGCGGTGGATTGAAGCCTATGATACCGGCATACCCAAAATTATGAAGGCCTATGCTGGTACAGAACGAAAACCGAAAACCGAAGTAACGAGCAACTCATTCAAAACCACACTTCTCGATCGAAACACAACGGATCATTCAATATCATCGCTGCGACGATTCCTGAAATCAATGAAAAATCGATTTTGGATCACATTGCCTCAAGCGGTCATATCGTGCGCCGTGACGCAGAGCAGCTGCTTGATGTAAGTCAGGCGACAGCCGATCGTGTTCTGAAGCACATGGTTGCAAAAGGACTGATTTACCAGGACGGAAAATGTGCAGCACCCATCCACACACACATGGCTCCACACAGGAGAAAATCAAATATTTCCTCTCGATATTTAAAGGCAGGGAGGATGTATATGCACGGCGGTATCACAGTGCCAAAACCGGAAAAAACGATTACACGCCTGCATGTCAGAATGAATGGGCACCAGGCTTGTGCGACAAAAAGAAATATAAGTGTCCCGATTGCCCAAATCGAGCGTTTGCACCACTGACAGCCAAGGCAGTCAAAGCGCACCCGATCGGTCATGATCCACTGTGCAGAGATGCGGTGGAGATATATCCGATGCTGGAGGACAACACGACTTGGCTACTGGTTGCAGATTTTGATGAAGAACACCGGAAGTTTGACGTGGCTGCATTTTGTAAGTGCTGTCAGGATATGAACCTTGTACCTGCAGTGGAGCGCTCTCGTTCAGGTAACGGTGCCCATGTTTGGTTTTTCTTTTCGGAGCCTTTTTTCGCAGCGGATGCCCGGAGGCTGGGCACCGGCCTGCTGACCAGAACGATGTCGCAGCGACATGAACTATCCTTCTCCTCTTATGATCGGCTGTTTCCATCCCAGGATATTGTCCCAAGGGGGGCTTCGGCAATCTGATTGCGCCGCCCTTTCAGGGACAGGCGCAAAGGGAAGGAAATCCCCTGTTCATTGACGAGCGATCGATTCCTTATCCAGACCGGTGGGCCTATTTATCAACTCTTCCCAAAATCACACGGGAACAATTGGATGCATGTTTACAACTGCTGAGCCGGGAGGATGACATGGGCCAACTTGCGAACACTGCAGAGAAACAAAAAAACGGTCAAGAAGAAAGCTAACACCCAAAGATTTCCCACTTCAGGCAACACTTACAGTCTACAATTTGATTTACATTGAGAAGAAAGGCTTTTCGCAAGTCGCACTGGATACGCTCAAACGGCTTGCAGCTTGCCCAAATCCGGAATTTCGTTCCAAGCAAGCTATGCGGATTTCTATATATGGGATCCCGCGTGTTTTGAACTGCGGATACGAAGATGAAGACTATATTGGTCTCCCGCGTGGTTGTATGGATGCACTTTTGGAGTTGTTCGAGCAATGCGAGGTTCCTGTTGTCCAAATCTTTTCCTTGTTGACCTCACACAACAGCTCTTTCGCATATTTCTTCGCCTGCTTTGGAACAGACTTCTTTGCCTGTTTTTTCAGGTTTGCGCCGGCTTTAATATGCGTTCCGTCCACAAATACGGCCGAGGTATCCCGATATCCTTCCGCTGCAGCGGTATTCAGCACCCAGCGGGAAACACACTCAACGGCTGCCTGTGTAAAGCGATGCTTAAAATTGTGGCTCACCGTGAAAAAATGCGGAACAGCCTGATTGAGCGGATAGCCGATAAACCAGCGTTAAGCCATATTCATGTTTACTTCATCCAGCGTTCTGCGAAGGGATGGGATTGCGTAGATGTGCTGGATCAGCACGATCTTGAACAGCACCACCGGATCTATGCTGGGACGCCCATTGTCTTCACAATACAGATCTTCCACAAAGTCGTGGATCTTCGCAAAGTCAATGGCTGCATCTATTTTCCGCAAGAGATGGTTTTCCGGGAGCATCTCTTCCAGACTTGCAAATTCGATCATCTCTCGATTGCATTCATTTTTTGCCATCATTCGATCCCCTTGTTCATTGCACCAAATCACAAACGAAAAAGGCCACCTTTTGGTGACCTTTTTCGACAGGCTGACCTGGCTTCATTAAAAGAAGCCGGGTGTAAGACGCATTTTCCGGAAAAAGCGGGAGCGGAAGGTGTTTATCCTTTCTGCGGCAGCATGATGATCTTGGGGCTGGCATTTGCAGCAGAGTTTTTGCCAGGCCGCCATCACCAATGCTCTTGATGGCGGCTTTCCTTCCTCTAGCTGCCCAGCGAAGCCATTAGTTCAGGTGCCAAATCTCATTGTTATACTGCCGGATGGTTCGATCCGAAGAGAAGAAGCCGGACTTTGCAATGTTGGTGAGCATCTTCTGGGCCCAGGGCCGACGCTGCTCGTAATCATTGAGCGCCTTCTCTTTTTCTTCAATGTAGGCCTCCACATCCAGCAGTGCCATGAACCAGTCCTTATGCTTCATGTCATGCCACAACGCAGCCAGGCAGCTTGCATCGCCAATGCTGACCAGCTCAGGCGAAATAATGAAGTCCACCAGCTTTTCCACATTTGGATGATGATAAAAATCAATGGATCGGTAGCTGCTGTTGTCATACATCTCGATCACCTTATCGCTGTTGGTACCAAAGATATAGATATTGTCTTTGCCAACCAGCTCCGCAATTTCAACATTCGCGCCATCCATCGTTCCCAAGGTCACAGCACCGTTTGCCATGAATTTCATGTTTCCGGTACCGCTCGCCTCCTTGGAGGCCAGAGAGATCTGCTCGGAAATATCGCAGGCGGGAATCAGATATTCTGCCCAGGTCACATTATAGTTTTCGACCATGACCACCCGCAGCCAGGGTTCGACCGCCGGGTCACGTTCGATCAGCTCCTTCAGGCACAAGATCAAATGAATGATATTTTTCGCCATAATGTAAGCAGGGGCCGCCTTACCGCCAAAGATCACTGTGATGGGACGCTGCGGCAGAACACCGGACTTGATTTCCAAGTACTTGTGAATGACATACAGTGCGTTCATCTGCTGACGTTTATACTCATGCAGGCGCTTGATCTGGATATCAAAGATGGAGTCGGAATTCACGTCAATGCCCTGCTGGGTTTGCAGGAAATGGCACAAACGCTTTTTGTTTTCGGCCTTGATCTGCCGAATACGCTCCAGGACCGTATCGTCCTCCAGATAGTTCAGCAAGGCGCCGATCTGCTCGGTATTGCTGCGCCAATCACCACCCACATATTCATCGATCAGAGCTGTAAGGGACGAATCACAGGCCTCCAGCCAGCGGCGGAATGTGACACCATTGGTCTTGTTATTGAATTTATTGGGATAAATATCCGCAAATGCCTTCAGTTCCGAGTTTTTCAGGATATCGGTATGCAGCTGGGCCACGCCGTTTACAGAATAGCTGTAATGGATATCCATATGGGCCATGTGGACACGGCCCTCGCTGTCCAAAATCGCAACTTTGGGATCGTTGTATTTCGCCTTTACACGGCGATCCAATTCCTCGATCACTGGAACCAACTGAGGTGCTACAGCTTCAATGAACTCCAAGGGCCATTTTTCCAGCGCTTCCGCCAAGATGGTGTGGTTGGTATACGCACAGGCACGGCTTACCTGATCGATGGCTTTATCCAGCTCCATGCCACGCTCAGTGAGCAATCGTACCAATTCGGGGATCACCATGGAGGGATGTGTGTCATTGATCTGTATGACCACATGATCGGCCAGTTCATCCGTGGAATAGCCGCGTTCCTCCAACTCCTTCAAAATCAGCTGAGCACCTGCGCATACCATGAAATACTGCTGGTAAACACGCAGCAGCCTACCCTCCTTGTCACTGTCATCGGGGTACAGGAACGACGTGAGATGATGCGCAACGTCCGTTTTATCGAACTGTGTTCCATTTTCCAGCACGCCATCAGGCTGCTCTACGTCAAACAAGTGTAGCCGATTGGCACAGCCGGTGTTTGCGCCGGGAACTGCCACATCATACATTTTTGCCGTTAGAGCAAAGCCGGCAAACGGAACAGTGAAAGCGGTGTCGGTGGGGATCAGCCAGCCATCCTCCTCGATCCAGGGGTTCGGGGTTTCGATCTGTTTATGCTCCGCAAATTTCTGCTTGAACAGGCCGTAATGGTAATTCAGGCCAACACCGTCACCGGGCAGCCCCAATGCAGCAATGGAATCCAAAAAGCATGCCGCCAAACGTCCCAGACCACCATTTCCCAGGGATGGCTCCGGCTCAATGGCTTCCACCGCACTGAGATCACGGCCCATTGAGGCCAGCAGTTCTTTGGTCGGTTCAAAGGCACCCAGGGCCAGCAGATTGTTGGACAGCAGCTTGCCAACCAAAAATTCCGCCGAGAAATAATACAATTTACGCCCTGTACTGGGTGCCGGACACCTTTGTGCCATGCGCTGTGTCAGATGCAGCAGCGCCCTATACAGCTGCTGATCGCTGCACTCCTCTGGGGCAATCAAAAAAAGCTCCTGTGTGATGCTTAAAAGCTGTTCCTTCAATTCAAACTTCTCCATGGTGATGTCCTCCTATACACAAGCTCAGTCTGCCTTGAGCTGCTGTCTGTCATTGATCCTTTTGGGGCAGTCGCTGGTATACCTCCATATCCCGATACAGCTTTTTCGCCAATGCGGGAGTGCAGGCTCCTGGCAGCACACGCCATTTCCAATTTTCGCCTACGGTAGAGGGGATGTTGATCCGTGCCTCACTGCCCAGGCCCAATACATCCTGAAGCTGCATGATCGCCAGATCCGCAGGCGATGCCCACGCACCACGCATCATCCCCCAGTTGTACCCCTCCTCCTTGTTCAGGCGCAGGTACTCTTTTGCAAATTCCACATCCTTTTCTGCCGCCGTTTTCATCCATCCCTCAATGGTGTCATTGTCATGGGTGCCTGGATAAACGACACAGTGGGTTTCATATCGGTGCGGCAGGTATTCGCTTCCCTTTTCCCTGCTGTCAAAGGCGAACTCCAGGATTTTCATCCCCGGATAGCCTGTATCCCGCAGCAGGTCGCGAACCGAATCTGTAAGGAAGCCCAAATTCTCCGCAATGATATCCTGCTTGCCCAAGGCCCTGTGAACTGTTTCAAAAAACTCCAGGCCCGGCCCAGGACACCAATGTCCATTTTTTGCGTCCTTGGCTCCATAGGGAATGGCATAATACGCATCAAAGCCACGGAAGTGGTCGATCCGCAAGGTGTCATAAATACGGAACTGAAATTCGATCCGATCGATCCACCAGCGGTAGCCCTCCTGCTTTAGCCGATCCCAGTCAAACAGCGGATTTCCCCACAGCTGACCGTCCTCTGAAAAATCATCCGGAGGGCAGCCTGCCACCACAATCGGACAACCCTCCTCGTTCAGCTGGAAATACTGTGGGTTTGCCCACACATCGGAGCTGTCGCCAGATACATAAATCGGCAGATCCCCAATGATCGAAATGCCCTTTTGATTGGCATAGGCTTTCATTTCGTCCCACTGCTTAAAAAAGAGATATTGGATCGCCTTCCAGCAGTCCACTTCATTTTTCAGCTCATTTTCAGCTTTTTTCAGTGCTTCGGGACGGCGCAAGCGCTGTTCCACAGGCCACTCGAACCAGGATTTGGAACCATTTTGCTCCTTGATCGACATATAAAGCGCATAGTCCTCCAGCCAAAAGGCGTGCTCCTGGCAGAAAGCCTCAAACAGAGCGTCACCACGCCGGATCAGGCGCTGACACGCCTTGCGCAGAACCGGATAGCGCGTCACATATTGCAGTGCGTAATCGACCTTTTCCGAATCGCTGCCCCAATTGATATCCTGATACTCCTCCGGCTTCAGCAGGCCATCGGCAGCCAGCTCATCCAGATCAATAAAGTAAGGATTGCCCGCATAGGACGAAAACGACTGATAGGGCGAATCGCCATATCCTGTTTGGCTTACAGGCAGGATCTGCCAGCAGCTTTGCCCGGCCTGTGCCAAAAAATCGATGAAATCACAGGCTGCCTGTCCCATTGTGCCGATTCCATAAGGAGATGGCAATGAGAAAATCGGCATTAGAATTCCAGCCTTTCTCAATACGATTCATTCCTCTCTTTCCAAGGGTATTCATCATTCAGATTCGTGCTTCGGCATGGCAGCTTATGTATGTGCTTCATTTTCATTCAAAAGGATCGCCGTACCATATGCCGGCAGCCGCAGGGTGTCTCCGTCCCTTGTCACCTCAGCCTCATCGGTGGATAAGCCTGCGGCCAGCCGCCATGCGGTGTAATCTGACAGATCCACCTCCGCTGCCTTTTCGTCAATATTTATAAGGATTATGCAGACTTGTCCGTCCCACGTTTTGCGCACTGCGCTGACGCAGCCTTGATTCAAGGCCGTTTCTACGGTTGGGCGGCCATGGGACACCGCCGGCAATCCATTGCGAATCGCAATCGCCATCCGATAATAGTTATAGATCGAGCTGTCATCCCCACGCTGCACTTCCAGGCTGCCCAGCGGATATTCCTCCGGCAGCGTACAGCCCGGAGGCGGCTGCGTCGTTCCGTGATCCCGTGCCTCATTCCAGCACATTGGCGCGCGATAGGAGGGATCATCCACTGCGCCGCTGACCATTCCCAGCTCTTCACCATAATACAGGAACGCACTGCCAGACATGAACAGATTCATCGCACCCGCCAGCTTCATCTTTTGGGTGTCTCTGCCAACAAAGCCGGCAATGCGCCCCACATCATGGTTGGACAGAAAGGGGGAATCCATATAATCGGGATTTTTTTCACGGTAAGCAGTATCTGCTTTTTCCAATGCTTGCGCATAAGTGCTTACCACCGAAGGATTTCCCTCACCTTGCAGCACCTTGGTGATCTTTCCGTTGTTATTTCCGAACGGAAAATCAAAAAGACTGTTGATCCCGCTTGTATAGTAATTGGAAAGCGTGTCAAAGCCCTCCCACACCTCACCGACCAGATAGCAGTCCGGCTTGAGGGTGGTGGCTGTTTGCTGAATCCAGTGCAGTACCTCCACATTCTTATCGGTTTGGTCTGAGTAATACTCCTTTACCGCATCCAAACGGAAGCCCGCTATCCCCTGCTCCAGCCAAAACGCCATGATTTTTTGAAGCTCACCGCGCAGACGCTCACTTGCAAAATTCACGTCCGGCATATGCGGGCCGAAATGACCTTCGTAATACCATCCGCTTGCATTGCTCACCGGATGATAGCCCGCCGGACACTCCTCTGTTTTTACAAAATTATAATACTCCACATAGGGACATTCCTTTGGATCGGGCTGCGCCCCTTCTGGCAAGGATGCCAAATACTGGGCTGCCTGCTGGAACCATTCATGCTCGTTTCCGGTGTGATTCAGTACCAAATCCATAATGATTTTAATGCCGCGTTTGTCACATTCCTTGACCAGTGCGTCAAAATCATCTTTTGTCCCATAGGCCGGGTCAATGGAATAATAATCCAAAACATCGTATTTATGATACGAATTACTGGGGTGGAGAGGCATCAGCCAAATGCCGCCCACACCCAGTTTTTCCAATTCATCCAGCTTTGAAATGACACCCTGCAGATCACCAATGCCGTTGCCATTGGAATCGCAATAGGAATACACAAAAATCTCGTACCAAACACGGTAATCATCGTCAGGGACCTGCCCCAGCTTTGCGATTTCAGCTAAAGCCTGTTCGGTTTTTTCTGCCGTTTTCATTTCAACTGAAGGATCTTTCTCTTCGGCCTTCAAGGAAGCGGAGGAGGGGCTCCCGGCGGGGGCCGCCCCGCAGCCCGCCAATATCAGCGTGCTCAATAATAAGCTCATTACTTTGACACTTTTTTTCATTCGATCAACCCTTCACCGCGCCGTTCATTGCTTCACGATAGAACTTCTGCGTGATCATAAACAGGATCGCAATAGGGATCGACACCAAAATCGCACCGGCACAGAAGCGTACGAACCATGTATCCACATATTCTTTTTCCAGCATACTCCACAAACCAATCGACACAGTGAAGTATTTTGCTTCTGTGCGCACAATGACCTTTGCAAACACAAAGTCTACCCAAGGCCCCATAAAGGAGGTAATGATCTGATAAACGATCATGGGCTTGGACAGGGGCAGGGTGATCTTGGTGAAAATCTGCCAGCGTGTGCAGCCATCCAGGGCTGCGGCTTCGTCCAGGGCCTTAGGAATGGTATCCATATAGCCCTTCATCACATAGAAGTTACTGCCCGCACCGGCGGAGAACACAATGATCAGGGCAATCGGGATCATGTCGCCCTCGGTCATGCCCAGGGCCTTGAGGATGAAGTACACCGCCACCATGGACATAAAGCCCGGAAACAGGTTCAGGATCATTGCCATGTTCATATAGGGCTTGCGCATTCTCCATTTCAGACGGCTGGTGCAGTAGGAAACACTCAGCACAAAGAAGGTGCTGATGACGCAGGTGCAGACAGAAATGAACAGGGTGTTCAGAAACATCCGGGGAAAATTCATCACGCTGAACTCTGTAAACAGTGCTTTGTAGTTATCCAGTGTATAGAACTTGGGCAGGAAGGTATCAATAAACTGCCCCTTGCCTGCACGGAAGGACTGCATCAGCAGCCAGAAGAAGGGTACAAGCCACAAAAGGCTGACCACTGTCAGGAACACATAGGTGACCACATCCCCTGCGATCCGTTTTGTACGCATCGAGGTACTATGATTTTTTCCCATTACTTGAAGCCCTCCTCATCTTTATAAGATCCGGTGCTGCGGTACGCTACAAGGGAGATGACCGCCAGTACAACAAAGGTAAAGATACCGATCACCGCGGCCAGGTTGTATTTCTGCTGATCCACCGAAAGCTTGTACAGCCAGGTCACCAGAAGATCGGTTTCGCCTGCCGAGTTGCCCACGCTGAGCGGCTCGCCCCGTGTCAGCAGATAGATCACATTGAAGTTGTTGATGTTGCCTGTGAACTGGGTGATGAGGTAAGGGGTAAGCACAAACATCATATAAGGTAAGGTGATGTAGCAGAACTGCTTGACCACATTGGCGCCATCGATTTTTGCCGATTCATACTGCTCTGCAGGAATGTTCTGCAAAACACCAGTCACCTGCATGATGGTATAGGGAATGCCCACCCAAAGGTTGACCAAAATCACAAGAACCCGCGCCCAGGTGGCATTGGTTAAAAATGGCAGTGAGGTATCGATCCATCCGGCACGCACCAGCATCAGGTTGATGATCCCGCTGGGCTGCAGCATGGAGCGCATCACCAAAAGCGAAACGAACTGGGGCACAGCAATGGTCATGGACAGGCAGCCTCTCCACAGGCCCTTTAAGCGAATGGAGGGGCGGTTGATGATGATGGCTATGAACGTGCCAAAGAAGAAATTCAAAAAGGTGGCAAAAAATGCCCAGACCAGCGTCCAGACCAGCACGCTGCCAAATTGCTTGCCGATTGCAGAGCTGCTGTCAAAAATAGAAATGAAGTTGTTCAGTCCAACCCAGTCGAATAAAACCAGGTGATCGCCTTCTTTGGAATAGTTGGTGAAGGCCATGCTCATCATGTAAAGCAGGGGCAGGATCGTAAAAACCAGCAGACACGCCATGGGCGGTGTCATCAAAAGCTTATGGATGTTTTCATCAAACAAAGAGCGCACATCGTCCACAAATTCGGGCACCTGCTTGCCGCTTTTTTTCATGCACTGGGCCTTGTACGCACTGCGCACAGCGGCGCGCCCAACCAGCACCAAAGCAGCAAGCATACACAGTGCGGCAATGCCGTACAGCAAAATCAGCTGAGACTGATCGCCTGCCACATATTCATACACAAACTTTTCTTCGTTCCATACCTTTCCCTGTTCTCTCCAGCCAAGGCTGGGCAGCATGGAAATCCAATAAAATCCGCCGCTGGGTATTGCCATAAAGACAACAATGGCCACCTCAATGGCAAAGAATAAAAGCCCTTTTATGATTTGCCCGCAGACAATATTACCAAAGCCCATAACCAAACAGGTCAGCCAGACCACTGGTCCCCCGTTTTTCAGGGCCTTGCGTACCGAATACGGCTGCATCGTTCCTGCCACAGGTTCCAACACGGTATCATCTCCTCGTTTTTAATAAAAAAAGCGGTGGTTGGAGTTTTCCAACCACCGCCACAACCTCTTCGATTAAAAGCGGTAATCGAATTACAGACCGGCGTTATTCAGAGAAGCCTGGAAGGCTTCGGTTTTTGCAGCAGCATTGTCAGCAGTTACCTCATTGTTGACAAGTGCCTTGCCCATAGCCTCGGCAGGGGACCAGTAAGCACCCATTTCAGGGATGGAGGGCTGAACAATGGAGGTGTTGGCCACGGTGTTGCCCTGAGCCATTGCAACTGCGTCGGCCTTGATCGCATCGTCAGACAGCAGAGAGGTTGCGCAGGGAATGATCTGACGCATCTCATAGTGAGATTTCTGCGCCTCAGCGGAACCCAGATGAACCGCCAGAGCAACCGCTACTTCGGGATCCTTGCAGTTGGGGTTGACACCAATTGCCTTGGAGCCGGCAAAGGACTTCAGCTGCTTTTCTTCGCCGTTGATGGTGATCATGGGCAACTGGGCAGCTGCAAAGTTCTCGCCCAGAGCCTCCTGAACAGGGGTGGCATCCCAAGTGCCGGAGAAGATTGCGGAAACCTTGCCATTGCGCAGGCCGTCCAAACCGGAACCATCTGTATCATTCGAAAAGTTGGGATTTGCCACCATCTTTGCCAGATACTCAGTCACAGCAGTACCATTTTCGCCGCCGAACTGAATACCAGCCGCTGCGTCTACACCATTTTCGCCAAACAGGGTTCCGCCATTTGCAACATAGAAAGCAGCCAGGTTCCAGGAGTTGCTCAAGGGGAAAGCGACTTTGCCTTTTTCCAGCATGGCATCCAGGCTCTTCACGTCCTCTTCGCTGAACACGGATTTATTATAGTACATAAACCAGGTGTTTGCTGTGAAAGGAACGCCGTAAACACCACCATCGGTGCCGGTAACAGAGGCGATCATAGAATCAGAGTTATCACTCTTGACCTGATCCAGATACTTACCGCCCAGCTGTGCAATAGCATTTGCCTGCATCAAAGTGCCCAGCTGATCGTTTGCGAAGAAGTATACATCAGCAGCAGCAGAGGGGTCGGTGGTAACATTTTTGGCGGCATCACCTTCGGAGCACACACCGTATTTCCAGGTGATGTTCCATTCGGGATGGGCCTCTGCAAACTTTTTGCACTCGGTAGGCAGCCAGCTGTTCTCATCCACCTGATCCTCCTGAGGGCCCCAAACTGTGAGGGTCACATCCTTGATCTCGTTGGAAGAGGGCTTAGATTCATATCCGGCGGCGCCGGAGGTGGGAGCGGGCTGTGCACCGCATCCTGCAAGCACACCAGCTGCCATGGCGCAAGCCAATGTAAGCGACAAGATTTTTTTCATGTGTTTTTCCTCCTTAGATAGAAATCGTGGTGTTTATCATCCCAGCAGACCACTGCCAAGCAGCTGCTGTAAGATTTTTGTTGAGCGGCAGCTCTTTCTGCACCTCATGCTTTCTTTTCTGGATCATCATTTGGTGATCCTCGGCCCTTGTGTTTCTTTTACACGCTCTGTGTCGTCTTTGCTTCAGATGTTTTCGATATGTTTCGTAGCGGGATATATCGACCCATCTCCTATAAGATAACAATTTTTTTAATCAACGTCAATACATTATGCACATATACCAAAATCTTTAGAGAGCCTCACAATTTTTTGTTATACTTTTAGTGTATATTTACAAGTGCTTCTCTGAAAATCTATGCTGCGAAATATACCGAAATATATCTTTCCTCTATTTCCATCGTAAAAGCAAGGATTTTTGCTACAGCAGCCTTCTGTTTTCTCCCGCATCGAAAGCCTCCCCGTCCAGGAATTTCATGCCCCTTTCCTTTTACGATCCAGCCCTCTATTGGCACGACAAAAGCCCCTTTGAGGCTGCAACATTGCGAAACATCCATCAAAGGAGCTTTTGCCTATTTCCTATTCAATTCGTCAACCGATCATCTGTCATGCCCTTATTTTTTCACACCAACAATTGGCAACTCCACCCCAATATCGCCGGGGATTTGGGGATGGCCAGCGTTTTCCGGTATGGGCGTTGGTGCTGGGACCGGTGTGGGCTCCGGCTTCTGCGTGGGCTTGGGTGGCCGGGTCGGCGTTGGGGCCGGGCTTGGTGTAGGCTCCGGCTTCTGTGTGGGTTTAGGTGGCCGGGTCGGTGTTGGGGCCGGGCTCGGTGTGGGCTCCGGCTTCTGCGTGGGCTTGGGAGCAGGATTTCCCTCAGGAACACCAGTGGGCCTTGGTTTCACATCCGGCCTTGCAGGTGTTTCCTGCTTTGCCTGCGGTTTATACGCTGGCATGGTGTCTGCCTGTGGTTGATCGTCCGACAAAGCAAGCTTCTTGCTGGGCCTATGGCTTGGCTGCTTTGTCGGCTCCTTTTCTACCGCGCTTTCCTCCTCATACACAGCTTCATCCGAAACCATTGGCAATTCGTTTGAGGGGTGCGAACGATCAACAGACTGCGCTGCACTGCTCACCCAAGCTCGCTCTTCCGATGCGGGAGCCTCGCTGCTGGAGCCGCATCCTGCAAAGGCGCTGAGGCAGAGCGCCCCAACTGCTGCCATGCAAACAAGTTTTTTCATATGTGCAATTGATCCCTCCTTACAGATCGAGGTGGACAGTCATGCTTGCCACTGCTTTCACTTTTTTATTTGTTCTGCAATTTTTGACGCATACGCATATGCTTTTTGATCGTACCAGTAAAGCTGCTTTGCCAGATTTTGCAATGTCTGTGAATCGCTTTGCTCCAAAACGGTCTTGGCATACGACAAGGCACAGTAGTGAATGCGTATATCTTTTTGTGGATCTGCTTTTGCCATAACCTTTACATCACTGAAAACGCCCAAATCCTTTGCACTGATCCCCGTAATTTCCACATACGCATTTGCGCCATTGGGGAGCTTGTCTGAAAGGACAGGCTTCAAAGCAGCTTGCTGGCCTTCACCAACAGAAACCATGAATTGATACTGCTCGGCTGCCGCAGCGTCCTCCAATTTAAAGTAGTGCCGAATCGCTGTTTCCGATTCCAGCAAAAGAGAGCTGCCGATATAGCTTACTCCCTCCAGCCTTCCTACCACAGCAGAGCCATATGGCGCAAACTCTTCTGCCGTTACCTGATCGGCCTGAGCCTGCTGCTCTGCCGTTAAAATCGCGTTGGCAAGGTCGTCTGTTTTATAGCCAAATTCCTTTTGCGCCGCTGCGCCGTAGTTGAGCATTGCCAGGATCACAGCCTTGCTTTCGCTGCCGTAAATGCCCGCAGTGTCTTCCAACACCGTTTTCGCATACTCCTGCACCGTGTAAGCCGCTGGCGCTCCACTGATCATCCGGCCATCCTTTCCTGTCACAAACATCTGCACTATTATCTGGTCAGTCATCTGTTTTGCCGCCACACCATACGAGAACCTGTAGCATTGCTTTTCATTTACTGTGTGTGGCTCATCCGTTACTTCACTGACCATCACCTTTGTTTCTGTGCCATCCTCTGCTGTGATCAGCATATAGGCCCCTGGGTCATTGCGCACAGCCTCCGGCAGCTCCAGATAAAAGTTCATCAGGATACCGTTCTTTGCGCTTACAGAGTACCCCACAAGGCTTGTACCCGAAGCATCCGTGCCATCGCTTGCCAAAACCGCCTGTACAAAGGCACTGTCGGCATAAATGTCATTCACGATATCATTCTTCAGCTTCCGATTAGCACACGCTTTGACCTCGATTGTGTAATCAGAGGCATCTTGAGGCAGCGCCAGCATGACCTGCGTCTCGTTTAGGGATACCCCCTTTTCCATCAGCATTTTTCCATCGGAGCCATAGACCCTGGCAGAAATTTCCTTTGCGCCAGCTTCATCATAGTGATTCCATTGCACGGTTACGTTCTGGCCATCCACAGCATAGGTCACATTCTGCACTTCGGGCAGCTTTGTACGCTTATCGCTCAGCTCACGCAGGCCAATGCTTCCCAGCTCTTGCAGCTGAGGCGCATTTTGCTGTTTCACATACACACTGGCCGACATATTCCGCGAAGGAACCTCTACCCTGCCATTTTTTACCACAACCGTCTGATCGGTCATCACATCGACCAGCACATCGCCATCCGCCAGGCCATAGCGCTCCAGGCGATCCAGTGTGACCCACTGCTCACCAGCTGCTCCTTGATTGTTCAGGATCACCAGGGCCGGATTATTGTTGCCGTAACGAGCATACGCAATGTACTTGCCCCCTTTATCGGAAGCAATTTCTTCAAACGCGCCATATACAAAAGCATTTTTATTGGCCTTGCGCGCTGCGATCAATGTGCGGTGATCCTTCAGCATTTCCTTGTTCCAATCAGCTGTTTGCCAGCTGAAGGTTGCGCGGTTATAAGGGTCTGCGCCGCTCTTCTCGCCCCTCATGCCGATCTCATCGCCATAATAGATCATGGGGATGCCAGGATAGGTCAGCTGTAGGGTCGCTGCCAGCTCCATCATGGCCTCGTTGTCCTTTCCGGCATATTCGCGATTCAAAAAGCGGGGCTTATCATGGGTCGAAATGGAGTTCGTGGAGTTCAGCACTGCCTGATACGGCAGCTTTTTAAAGTGATCACGGGTATAAGCGCCGATCCCGGCCACACTGGAGTTACCCTTGTTGTCCAGGCTCTGATCGCCCAGCCACGAATTCCCGCTGTAGTTTTCGACGAAGGGAAGCAGGAATCCGCCGTAGTTCATTTTTCCATCCCATGCCCTTCCGTTGAACCACTGGTTTTCATTCCCCCAGTATTCCCCCAAAATATAGGCTTCGGGCTTGACCCCTTCCACCGCAGTGCGGAATTCTGTCCAAATTTTCAAGTTCTCCGCCTTCTGCTGTTCGTTGGTCTGTGTGGTTTTATCCTTGTTGGGGTCCTTTTGATTGTCGTGGTCACGAGGCTCGGTATTTACGTCTTCGGCGGCATCCAAACGCCAGCCGTCCACATGGTAGGGAGCCTGCAAATAGCTTGTAGCCACCGCATCCTTGCTTTGATAGATCGCGTCCTTTACTTTTTGGCTGCTGTAATTCAGCTTTGCCAAATTCGTATAACCGTGCCAGGGATAAAAATCAATCGGGTTCGGCGGGGTGCCGTTGTCCAGATAATGACCCACAAAATAGAAGCTGTCCCAGATATTTTTATCCTTGAACCACTCCGTTTGGGTGCTGGTATGGTTAAACACCCCATCCAACACCAGGTGCATCCCTTCTTGATGCAGGTCTGCGCTCAAATCCACCAATGCCGGATTGCCGCCAAAATTCTTATCCACAAAATGGTAGTCATCCGTATCATACTTATGATCGCTGCCAGACTGGAAAATCGGCATCAGATAAACGGAGTCGATGCCCAGAACATTTTTTAGATAGGGGATCGCTTCCTGGACACCGATCAAATCGCCGCCATAGAACTGATTGTTCCAGATCAAATCGGTTTCGGTGCCATTTGTGACAGGCTCTCCCCATTTACTGATTTCAGAGGGGTTGCCCATCTGTGCTTCATCCAATTTTACACGGTTATTATTCGCATCGCCATCGCGGAAACGATCCACCATGATTTGATAGAACACCGCTTCCTTTGACCAAGCAGGCGTTTTGTACGCCGGCACAACCGAAAAGCCATAGTCGATGCCGGAATGAGGATCCGCCGGGTTCATGCGAGGTGCTTGATTGCTTACACCGCGCTTGTTTTCCCCCTGGCCGCCACTGATCCATGCCGTCTTTTGGGCAGCACCTTTTTTGTTGATTACCTCAAAGTTATAGTACCTCGTACTGCTGCTCGCTGGTAGTGTTCCCTCCCAAAATTCAATTTTGCTGCTGTCGTACCCTTTTTTTGTATAGAATTCAGGGGCCGTGATTTTGTGCATGACCACCTGCTGATCGCCAGCAGCTGCATTCTGTTCCTCATAAAAATGCAGGATCGCATCAGTCACTTCCCCTGCTGCCGCACGGAAGCGAACCTTCACCGCATCGTCAGCGGCAGGCTCCATAGGCTCCATGTAGTCCACGCTCTGATCGGCAAACAGATAGTCCCACTGCAGATCAGGCTCGACCGGTGCAGCTTCTGTTGTATCATACAGGATCATGATGCTGCTGGAGGGGATTTGGAATTTCACATTGTTGTGCGGGTCGGTGCTTTGTGGGATGGTTTTGAGCTGTGATTCAGGCTTGTCCACATAAACACCATTTTCATCCGCAACCACATTCCATTTCCCGCTTTCTGAATGAGGAAGCCATGTAACGGTTTTGGAATTAATGGACGCATTGTAAATAACCAGAATATTTTGCCATTTATCTCCATTTGCATTCTTTTTCAGATGCTGCAAAATCAAGTTGTTATCATCCATCAGGCGATAGACATTCTGCTTTGCGGCAATTTCCTGATTGGTGGTAAGGCGGAATGCGGGATGCTCTTTACGGAGCTGGATCAGCCCCTTATAATAATCGAACACCTCCTTGAATTCAGCCTTATCGGCCCAGTCGATATCGTTGACCTCATCGCTGCTCTTGTAGCTGTTGTGATCCCCGTCCTTGGTGCGCAGGATCTCAGAGCCGCCCTGGAAAAACGGAACCCCCTGTGAGGTGAGCACAAAGCCATTTGCCAGAACAGCCTTTCGAACCTTCCAGCTTTCCATTGCGTTCGTATTCAGAATGTCGGACGGACGGTAGCCATCCTGATCCAGCCCTTCGTTTTTGATGATCTGATCCCATATGGCATAGTTATCATGGGCTTCCACATAGTTGATGGTGTATTCCGGATCAGATACCGTACCCGGCTGGCCCTTGATCCCCTCCTGAACGGTATTCGACTGCTCCCCCCTGAAGCCATTCACAAAGCCCTGCGAAGGACTGTTATCTCCACGCAGTGCGTTGCGGAACGTATCATTAAACGCCGATATGCCGTGATTCTTTTTGGTCTGCGCCCATTCAGGCAGCGGGGTTTTATCTGCCAGCCACGGCTCACCGTAAAAAATCACAGAGGACTCGATGTTCTGAACTTCTTTTTTGACCTGCGCCATCGTTTCTTTGTCCAATAACGCCATAAGGTCAAATCGCAATCCATCCACCTTGTAATCCTCTACCCAGTGGCAGTTGGAATCCACAATAAATTTGCGTACCATGGGCCGCTCCGATGCCATTTCATTTCCGCAGCCGGAGCCATTGGATAATTTGCCATCCTCCCAGCTTCTGAAATAATAGCCAGGTACGATGTTGTTCATGTTATCTACCGATGCCATGTGATTGTACACCTGATCCAGCACCACACGGATGCCCGCCTTATGCAGACCCTGCACCATTTCGCGATATTCTCTGATCCGGGCTGCCGGATCAGCGGGAGCTGTGGAGTAGCTGCCCTCCGGAACATTGTAGTTCAGCGGATCATAGCCCCAGTTGCGCTCACTGCTCACAGCTTCGTTCACCGAAGCAATATCATAGGTGGGCAGCAGGTGTACATGGGTGATCCCCAGTTCCTTCAGGTGATCCAGCCCTGTGGTCACTGTGACGTTATCCTTGGTGTATCTGGTATTCGGCTGTACGATCCCCAGATACTTGCCCGCATAGGCCGGATTGCCGCCCCAGTTGGGATCAATGGTAAAATCGCGGACGTGCATTTCATAGATGATCGCATCCTCTGGATTCAAAAATTCAGGACGCTGATGCTGCGCAAAATCTTTTGGAAAAGTGCTTTCATCCTTTTCGATATCCAGCAGATAGCCTTTGGTTCCATTCAGGCCAACCGCTTCGGCATAGGGGTCCACCGCATAGGTGACCCGTGTGCCTATTCCATGGTCTCCATTACGCTCCGCAAAGCTCAAGCGATACAAATAATACTTTTTATAGGCCTCTGCCCATGTCAAATCGGCAGAATAGACCCCTGTGGCTGGGTCCAACACCATCTCTTTGACAGTGGTGGGTGCTTCCTTTTCCTGTTCGATGGTATCATAAAGCACCACCTCCACCTTGCAGGCGGTAGGCGCCCACAATTTGCACTGTACCCTTTCATTGGTGGTATAAACAGCGCCCAGATCCCTTCCCTGGTACACATAGCCATTCAGAACGTTGCGCAGCAATACCTGCTTGGGTGTTGTAAACTGGTGGATTCCCTGCACCTCGATCAGCTTGGTTGGGTCGATGCTGACACCCTTTGTCTGGAAGGTCACAACCCTATCCTTCACCGTTCCCACGGCATTTGGCTGCACAACGCCATCTACCAGCAGCTGGAACGAAACACCGGGCTTGGGCGATTCCGTCAGGTACGCTGTGATCTGATCCGCGCTGTCCATTACAGCAGCCGAAATTTGAGGATTACACGCCAAAACCGCGTCCTTTAGGGATGTGTAAACACGCTCCTCCCCTTCAATGATGTACGCATTCTGCTCGCCAACAGGGATCTGATAGCTGGCCGTTTGTTCGCCCCACTCGTTGCCATTCACATTTTTTCGTATAATGACGTTTTTCCGAGTGAGGTAGGCGGCTACTCCCAGATCATTTGCTTGTTCCTGGAACTCGATAGCGGTTCCTTCCGCACCCTCTTCAAAGCTCCAGAAGCCCCAGCCCTGATAGTTCTGATCTCTTCTGAAATAATGGGTCAGGGTTCCCTCTGCTTTCGTTTTCGATACTGTGATGATCTTTTCTTCTGATTTTTCTCCAGGCACATCCGCATAGACGTGGAGCTTTTCTCCATCCGCAACCGCATCCGTCACCACCAAACGGTTATCCACCACACTTGCGCCTTCCACCGCAGGGTGGATTTTCCATGTTCCTGGAATCTCTATCAGCTGATCGTATTCATCTTTTTTCACCGACAGTAGTTCCACCGAACGATCTGGCGTTACAACATTATCCGAGGACTTGATGCTTAGTGTGATCTTCTCTTCCGGGGCAGGCGGTGCCGGAGGCTCCCACGGCAGATAGGAGTTGCCCCCCTTCCAGCCATTTGCATTGATCCACTCCCATTTGCTCTGATCCTTTTCTTCGTCCGCCTTTTTGATCAGTACAAATTTATACTGATATGATTCACCTGATGGGATGGCTTTTTCGATTGGGACAGCTCCCTTCATGACCCAGGAGCCAGAATCGTTGGGGTTCTCCTGCACCCAGTTCAATCGAAAGCGCTGATCCCCTACCGACTGTCCCCAGTTATTGAAGCTTCCAACTGCATAGCAGTAGTCATAGCCATCGGCCTTTACAACAAACTCGATGGTATTATTTTCGTAATTGGGGGTCGCTTTGGTATAACGCCCATTGTTTACAACAGTGGGGGCCGGTTGCTCCACCCTTTCTTCTTCAGCCGCAGGCCCAGGCTCTGCACCGGCTGTCTCTGTGGATTCTCCTTCCGCTCCCTCCACGCTTTCCTTTTCCGGCTCTTCTGCCACCGCTGCATCAGGCTCCTCTTCCGCCTTTGGCACAGAGCTTGTCTGTATATCCGCCTCTGCTTGTTGGCTTTGCGCGGTTTCCGATGAATTTGCACCCAGGGCGAACACCCTATCGACGCTCAACCCTCCCAGGGGGGGCAGCAAAAGCAGCAGGGACAGCAGAAAGCAGACAAACCTTTTTTGCACTGTTTTTTTCATAGATACCACCCTTATTGTACATATTGTTCCATCTTACTTTGATTTTTACAGCGAGCCTATGAATTTTCCTTTAAAAAGCCGCTGTTTTGTTTAGCGATAATGCGACCAGCCCCGAGGCCAACAGCAGCACCGGATACACTGAATATTGCGCCCGGCGATCGCCCTTGCCTTTTTCCTCATTATAAAAATGAACCACCAAAAGGCCCATGGGTGCTGCCAGAAAAAACGGCGAAGCCATACCGCACAGCGCCGCACCCGCTGCACCGGCAAAATCACGATACAGCGTTTTCTCTCGGAAAAGCCAAAAAACGCAAAGCATCAGCAGCAAGCACAGACCCCAATCGATCCGCAGCATCAAGCACCACCCGGCTGCCGCCGCAGTAACAAGAAGCTTCAGCAAAGCATTTTGTACCCCTTGCTGCTGAAAGCGCCGATAGAAATACAGCACCATTAAGCCCAATGCCAAGGCAAAGACCGGGTTGCGCCCTGATGGATTCCACCATTTTCCGCTCATGGCCAGATTGTATGGCACCTCTGTGATGACAGCCAAGCCAAGCATTCTGAAAAAGTATTTTGCAAAATCCGATGTGTGAATGAAGCCCTGAACGAGCAAAAAAGCAAAAATCGGCACCGCACAGGTAGCTGCCGCCTCCAGCACCAAAGCTGTGGTTGCGCATATCATCATTGCGCCGGAGGATCGCATCACCTCCAGCAGCTGCTGCGGATCGGTATGCCCCATGCCCAAAACACCGTTTTGCAGCACACCTCGGCTAAATACTCCCGCCGCTAAAAAGACAAAGCCCCATCGTTTTATGCCGTTTGCTGTAAGCCCAGATGATTTTTCCTTTTTTTGATCGTCCATTGGAATCTCCTTTTATTTTTGCAATTCACGAATCCACTTCATCGGATCACAAAATATCCATCAGCGCCCGGAAAGGTATCATTTGGCCTCATAATACAGCATTTTTGCTTCATAGGGCCGCAGCCGTTCCTCTTTTCCTGGATAATTCCCTATCAATCTCTGTGCCTGCGCAAAGTCCTCTGGCGGGGCAAACTCTTTTTCCTCTGGGGCAAAGCTGCAAACCACCAAAAGATGCTGACCTCCCGCATGACGGACATAGGCAAACACCTGCTCATCCTGGGGGCAGTACAGCTCAAAATCACCATTTCTGAACACCTCATAGGTCTTGCGCAGCTCGATCAGCCTTTTATAATAGTAAAAAATCGAATCAGGGTCTGCCAATGCCTGTTCAGCATTGATCTCATGATAGTTTTCATTCACAGGCAGCCATGGCTTTGTGGTAGAAAAGCCTGCATAGGCTTCCTCAGACCATTGCATCGGTGTACGAGCATTATCACGGCCACGCGCCCAAATGGATTCCATCACCTCCTTGGGTGCGATGCCCTTTTGGGTGCGTTCTTGATACATATTGTGGATCTCCGGGTCGATGTATGCTTCAATGGGCAGCCGAATATTGGTCATGCCAAGCTCCTCTCCCTGGTAGATATAGGGTGTTCCCTGCATACCATGCAGCATCGTTGCCAGCATTTTTGCTGACTGCACACGGTATTCTTGATCGTTGCCCCACCGGGATACCACACGCGGCAAATCGTGGTTGTTCATGAACAGGCTGTTCCAGCCTCGTCCGTACAAGCTCTTTTGCCAACGGCAGAAGCATTCCTTCAACTCCGGCAGATACAGCGGCGCAGTGTCCCATTTTTCCTTACCGGGCTGCTGATCCAGCCCAATATGCTCGAACTGGAACACCATGCTTAGCTCGCTTCCGTCTGGTGCGCTGAACACCTGCGCGCGGGGAATGTTGGCACTCCACGCTTCGCCAACGGTTACAAGCCCCTCCTTGGAAAATGCCTCCTTGGAAAGCTCGCGCAAAAACTCATGCAGACGCGGGCCATTTGCAGTGATTTTTTGATCTGGCTCTTTTGCGATCTGGTCGATCACATCCAGCCGGAAGCCCTCCACCCCCTTTTCGATCCAAAACCGAATAGAGCGATACAATTCCTGCCGCAGTAGCCCATTGTCCCAGTTGAGATCCGGCTGCTTTTCTAAAAACTGGTGAAAGTAGTATTGTCCCAGGCTGGGCACATAGGTCCAGGCCGGGCCGCCAAACACTGACTCCATGTCATTTGGTGGACAGCCCTCTTTTCCATCACGCCACACATAGTAATCATGATAGGGGTTGTCCCTTCCCTTCAGCGCCTCCTGAAACCAGCGATGCTCATCCGAGCTGTGATTCAAAACCAGATCCATGATAATGGAAATGCCGCGCTGCTTTGCCTGCGCAATCAAGGCTTCCATATCCTCCATGGTGCCAAGCATTGGATCAATGGCTTCATAATCCGAAATATCGTAGCCATTGTCTGCCTGCGGTGAAGCAAACACCGGAGAGAGCCAAATCCCATCAACACCAAGCCGCTCCAAATAATCCAAGCGGGAAATGATCCCCTTTAGATCACCGATCCCATCCCCGTTTGTATCCTGAAAGCTTTTTGGATATATCTGATAGAACACTGCGTTTTTCCACCAGTCCTGCCTTTGTTTATCCAATACGAGCATCTCAAATCTGCACACCCTTCTCGATTTTTTCCACTTCCTCATAAACCCGCAACAGCTCGCCCACGCTCCATGCCTGCGCAAAGCAGCCTTTTCCTTTTGCCGGGGCCTCACCGTCATAAATTTCCGGCAGCTGGCCCACACAGCCCTCCCGCAGCATTGGGCCTAGGGCCTCCAGCTGCGTTTTTACCCTTTCAGCGGCTTGCCTGGTATTTCCCCGTGTTTTCAGCCAGGCCAAATAGTAGGCCCCCATTGGGTAAACCCAAACCGTTCCCTGGTGGTATGCCAGATCCCGTTTGAACTGGCTGCCCCCATAAAAGGGTTGAAATTCCGCATCCTCCGGCGAAAGGGTCCTCAACCCACAGGGGGTATACAAATGGCGGTATACCGTATCCACCACACTCTTTTCCTGCTCCGCCGAAAGCATGGTGAACGGCATGGATACCGCCCAAATCTGATTGCACCGCAGCTGTTCATCTGCTTTTGTGCCGGAAAGCACATCGCGCAGATAGCCTTTCTCTTTTATATAAAATTTTTCGCGGAACGACTGCTCGACCTGTTGCGCCAATTCTTCAAGCGCCCTTGCATCCTTTCCCAGCTTTTTCGCAAAAAGCTCCATGATACGCAGTGCATTGTACCAATATGCGTTGACTTCCACAGGCTTTCCATGACGAGGTGTGGGAAGAACATTTTCCACACGCACATCCATCCAGGTGAGCTGATCCAAATCACTGCCCGCATGGATCAGACCATCGTCATCCATACCGATCATGTGATCTGTGCCGTTTTGGTAAGCGGTTATGATCCGCTCCATGACAGGATACGCTTTTTTCACAAGATCCCAATCCTCTGTTTTCTGAAAATATTTCCACACACTGTCAATCAGCAGCAGGGCCGCATCTACCGTATTATACATTGGCGCCGCTTCCCCCTCTGGGAACAAATTGGGGACAAGCCCATTCCGTTCATACGCCAAAAAGGTTTCCAGGATACTCTTCCCATCCTCAAACCGTCTGGTAGAAAGGCAGCAGCCATTCAACGCGATCATGGTATCCCGTCCCCAATCGCTGAACAGGGGATACCCCGCAAGAATGGTTTTTCCGTTTGTTGACTCCCTCCGCACAATGTAATCATCCGCCGCAAGCGCCAGCTGACGCGCCACCGGGTCTTGCAGTCCACAGTCCTCCTCCCGTTTTTTTAAACGCTCCCGGCGCTTTTGAAGGATGGCGCAGGCTGTATCTGTTTTTTCCTCCAGAGAAAAAATCAGCTCAATGGTTTTCGTATCGCCGGGGCAGATGATCTCTTCGATTTCACAGCATCCACCCGC
>RCNI01000506.1_pt1 | contig 23744 bp, 24 predicted proteins | sample 2041151 | NCBI WGS metagenome assembly RCNI01 (sample SAMN09708214, study PRJNA481090) | feces metagenome | isolation source: feces | place: Antarctica: Albino Rookery | reverse complement strand
AGCGCAACTAATTCGTAATTAGTAGGTCGACAGTTCAAATCTGTTCACCAGCTCCAATAAAAGAACCTGGATTTATGCAGTCTAGGTTCTTTTTGTTTTTATTGTGTTTTTGTAACTAATAGACTGATAGATTAGTAAATTAGTAGATTAGTAGATTAGCCGACTAACATACTAATGTACTAACGCACTAATAGGCTAGCAAAGTTTTGCATTTTTGCTCATTCAATTTTTCGTTTTTATTATATTTTGTTTTTACATACGGAATAGTATTAAGATTTTATATGTGATTTTTAATTTCATTGTGTTAGATTTTATAGTGTGATATAATTTTATTACAAAATACTATGGAGGTAAAATTATGAGAAATCACGAAGTTACAACTAGCCATAAGTTGCTCGACGATAACGGCGAGTTGATTGAACCTGGCTGGAGCAAAAGTTTAATTCAAGTTTATAACAGACAAGATATTAAGAAAAATGCTTTTCGTATCAAAGAGTGGGACTATTACTATATTATTTCTAACAAGCATAATATAGGCGTTGCACTAACCATTTCTGATATTGGTTATATCGCATTGCATAGCGTTAGTTTTCTCGATTTTAATGTCCCTAGGGAGAAAACTGAGTCGCTCATTTTGCCGTTGCCTTTGGGCAAAACTGGCATGCCTCCTACATCTGAGTATGGAGATGTTAAGTTTAAAAATAATAAGCTAGGACTCGAATTCCTAAATGACGGCAAGAAAAGAATTTTACGCCTTAATTATCCTAGTTTTGACGGCGGTAAGGGAATTAGAGCTAATATCGTTCTTACCGATACTCCTAAAGACTCAATGGTAATTGCTACTCCTTGGAAAGAGGATAAAAAAGCGTTTTATTATAATCAAAAGATAAACTGTTTGAGAGCTAGTGGCAAGGTCGAGTATGACGGCAAGTTGTATGAGCTTGACCCTAAGACTGACTTTGCTGGTCTTGACTGGGGCAGAGGCGTTTGGACATACGATAATTATTGGTATTGGGGTTCTGGTAGCGGAGAAGTAGACGGCCATACATTCGGTTTTAATATCGGCTACGGCTTTGGCGATACAAGTAACGCTAGTGAGAATGTTATTTTCTATGACGGTATCGCTCATAAAATTGATGATGTTAAGTTCAATATTAGCGATAATTTTATTGACCCTTGGACTTTTACTTCGAGTGACGGCAGATTTGAAATGGATTTCGTTCCTATAATTGATAGAGCCGCAAAAATGGATATTAAATTCATCCTAACAGACCAGCACCAAGTCTTTGGCAGAATGACTGGTACTGCCATTTTAGATGACGGTACAAAAATTCATATTAAGGACTTTTTGTGCTTTGCCGAAAAAGTGCATAATAAATACTAAACAAAAAGGGATAGGCGATTGCCTATCCCTAATATATTATTAAATTTTATTCGCAAATAAGAACGCCGTAGCCTTTCTTTCTCTTATACATAATTCTTGTTTCACCGTCAATGCCGAGGTAAACGAAAAAGCTGTGGCCGAGCATTTCCATTTGTACGATTGCTTCATCATCAGTCATAACGCTTGGTGAAATTTTCTTTTGTCTTGTAACATCGACTGAAGCGTAATAAATTTCATCAAAGTTATCCATTGTTACATCTACGTCAAAATCGTCAAATGCAACTGCGATCTCATCAATACCGCCTTTGCGTTTTTTATCAACAAGATATGTCTTTAATTTGCGTAGCTTTCTTTTTAAATCATCAACAGCCATATCAACAGCTGGCTGAATTCTGTCAGCTACTGATTCACCTCTAATGAATGAGCCAATGTGTCTAACTGTTATGTCGCACTCATAGCCGTCTTTTGTTTTGCTAATTGTTGCGTCAAAGGAAGCGTTTGGTGGTAACATCTTCTCAATTCTCTTGAGCTCGCTTTGAATACCATCCTTTGTGCCTTGTAATAGGTCGAAACCTCTTGCTGTAATGTTAATCATATCATTACCTCCTTTGTATTGGATATATGATTTATATCCTAACTATATTATATATCCCTTTATAGTATATTAAAAGTATTTACTTTTGGCAAAAATTTTGGTATAATAATATACGTTGCGACACGGATAGTGTCGCATTTTTTATGCCTAAAGCACCGCAGTTTTGTGGTGCTTTTAACTTTTTTGTACTGTGTTTCATACAATGCCATGAGGTGTTTTGTATGGTACTTGCAGACTTGAATGTTAATCAAAGTGCAAAAATTGTTAAATTGCCCAGTGATACTGCTTTTTCGCTTAGACTTTGCGAAATGGGTATTGGCGTCGGCAGTGATATAAAATGTGTTGTTAAGCCTATATTTAAGTCCCCAATTTTATATTCAATCAAAGATAGTTTGATTGCTATTAGACTATGCGACAGTAAGAAAATTGAGGTGGAAATATGACTAAACTTGTAGCACTTGCTGGCAATCCTAATGTTGGCAAATCAACTGTGTTTAATGAGCTAACTGGTATGAGTCAGCATACTGGTAATTGGATAGGCAAAACGGTAGATACGGCTGATTCTGCCTTTTATTATAAATTCAATGATTATAAGCTAGTCGATTTACCTGGTACATATTCGATAAATGCTTCGTCACAAGAAGAAAAAATTGCAAGAGATTTTTTGCTTAGAGATGACTTGGACTGCGTTGTGTGTGTAATTGATGCGTCAGCTATTGAAAGGTCGCTCGTGCTTGTTTATCAAATTATGGAGCTGACTAATAAAGTTGTTGTTCTAGTTAATTTGTGCGACCAGGCTAAGAAAAATGGCATTTTTGTTAATTTTGAAGAATTGTCAAATTCTTTAGGTGTTCCAGTTGTAAAAGCTACTGCACTAACAGGCAAAGGGATAAATGATTTGCTAGAAAGTGTCCATAAAGTAGCTACTAATGAAATTGAGGTTCATCCTAAGAAAGTAAAATATAATGAGAATGTTGCCCCAGAGAAACTCCCATTTGTTATTGCTGGTGCAATGAATTTAGAAGCTATGAATGTAGCGAGTAGGGTAGTGACATATAGAGAAAATAAAAAGCCGACAATAACTAAATTAGATAAATTGTTGCTTGGCAAATTCACATCAATACTAACTACAATTATATTATTTGGTTTAACCTTGTGGATAACGATTAGTTTTTCAAATATTCCGTCCCAGTTCTTAAAATCATCCTTTGATAGCTTGGAACTATGGCTCGCAAATGGTTGCTTGCAACTTGGTGTTAACGAAAACTTGATTGATATTTTTATCCATGGTGTGTTGAAAGTAACATTTTGGGTTGTCGCTGTTATGCTTCCACCAATGGCAATTTTCTTCCCACTATTCGCACTTATGGAGAACTTCGGTATTCTTCCGAGAATAGCGTTTAATTTAGATTGCTTGTTTGAAAAATCTGGTGCTTGTGGTAAGCAAGCGTTGACAACTTGTATGGGCTTTGGTTGTAACGCAGTAGGCGTTACGAGTGCGAGAATTATTGATTCTAATTCGCAAAGACTAATGGCGATTGTAACTAATACATTGACTCCTTGCAACGGTAGATTCCCGTTCTTGATTGCTATAATCACAATGTTTATGGGTAGCAGTAGCTTTGAGGCGACTTTGATACTATTGGGACTTTTGATATTTTCTTACTCAATGACTTTGTTCTGTAATAAGATACTCAGCAAAACTATTTTGAAAAATGATAATGTGTCATTTGTAATGGAATTGCCGTCATTCAGAAAGCCACAGATAGCTAAAACTTTAAAGGATACTTTTAAGGATAAAATACTTTTGGTTTTATTGAGAGCAGTTGTTGTTGCTGCACCAGCTGGGCTAATCATTTGGGTGTTAAGTAATATTACTGTCGATAATGTAAGCTTGCTAACTGTTATTTCATCTTTCTTAGACCCAGTAGCAAAGCTAATCGGTTTGGACGGCACAATGCTTTTTGCATTCGTTTTAGGTTTCCCAGCTAATGAAATTGTAATGCCGATTGCTTTGATGATTTATTTGAAAAATTCTACCATGACGGACTATTCGTCTTTAGAGACACTAAAGCAAATCTTGGTCGAAAACTCGTGGACCATTAAAACTGCTATATGCGCTTGTGTATTTTCTATGTTCCATTTTCCATGTTCAACTACTTTACTCACGATTTATAAGGAAACTAAGTCAACTAAATGGACAGCTTTGTCGTTTATCATTCCATTATCGCTTGGTTTTTGTGTATGTTTCATAATAAATATTGTATTATCGCTAATATTATGGTAAAATAGTAGACAAATAAATTAAGGAGTAAAGATATGAATAGTAAAATCAAAACTTATTCAAATAAAGAGCTTGCTGGCTATTTAGTAGGTATGTTTGGTCAAAATGTTATCTACAATATTATAGCTACCGGTCTTTATTTCTATTTCCAAAATGTTATTTGCCTTCCAGCAATAGCGCTCGGTGTCATTATGACAATCGCTAGAGTTTGGGATGCTATCAATGACCCTATGATGGGTACAATCGTTGATAAAACAAGATCAAAATGGGGTAAGTGTAGACCTTACCTTATATTTGTTCCACCAATCATCGGTGTTGTTACAGTTTTAGCTTTCGTTAATACTAACTATGCTACTGCTTCAACAACAGGTATGAAGGTTGGTATCGTTATCTGGGCTGCTGTTTCATACATCGCTTGGGGTATGACTTACACAGTTTGTGATATTCCTCTTTGGGGTATTACATCACTTATGACAGAAGATGAGAACGATCGTAGTAAGATCCTTAGCCTCGCTCGTATAGTAGCTGGCGTTGGTGGTTTGGGCGTATTAGTTGTTCAAATCGGTCAGGCTGCAGCAGGTATCTTTGAGTCAAAGGGTGTGGAACATACACAAGCTATGCAATATGGCTTTGTTGCAACTGTTATTGTTATGACTGTTGTTTCTACAATTTGCTTTGAGTTCGCAGGTCTTTGTACAAGAGAAAAGATTGTACAATCTGAAAAGAATTACGGCTTCGCTGAAAACTTCAAGATTATGTTCAGAAACAAGCCATTTAGCCAAATCCTTATTTCTGGTATTTTAAGAAGCCCTATCCAATTACTTATGATTATCGCTATGACATTAGTTACATACTACTATGCTGACGGCGATATTATGAATATGTTAACCAAGGACGAAGCTGGCACAATCAATGGTATCAATGTACCAATGCTTATCAACATTGGCTTAATTGCTGCTGGCACATTTGTTGGTCAGTTCGTATCAATGGGTATCACTCCATTACTCATCAAGAAGATTGAAAAGAAGTCTTTATATAACTTCTTCTCAATCGGTGGTGCAGTTCCATTCGCTATGATTTATGTTCTTTATAAATTAGCTGGTGGCGACTTGACTAACGGTGTATGGCCTTATCTTACAGGTCTTTGCTTCTTCTTAGCTAGTGCTGCTATGGGCGGTATCAATGTTCTTCAATCAGTAATGATTGCTGACTGCGTTGACCACGAGGAATATCATAACGGCGTTAGAACAGACGGCGTATTCTTCTCTGGTCAATCATTCATCACAAAACTTTCATCAGGTATTGCTACACTCATTTCTTCATTAGTATTTGCTTATGTTGGTTATAGTGGTGAAAATATTGATAAGCTTAACAAGGCTCTCCACGAGGGTGCAAGCTTCATCACATACGATGGCGGTTCAGGTGCAGGTAAATATGCTGCTGCTATGTTCTTCTTGATTTCTATTCCACCAGCAATCGGTATGGCTCTTTCAGCTATACCAACTCTCAAATATGCACTTAGCGATAAAGAGCATAAGAGAATTCTTGCTGAATTAGTTGAGAAAAGAAATCAAAATGTTGATGCTAAATAATATAGTGTAAATTATAAAGCGAGGTGCTTGTGCACCTCGCTTTTATTTTTGTGTTGTTGTGAATTTGTAGGGTGTATGTGGGGAACGTTTATCGTCATTCATTCTACTGATCATCTGCATTTGAATTCGTGGTAAATATTAGATGTATAAAACCATTGTATGTTGATGACAAGTGAACATTAAAATAATAAAAGGGGAATACAGGCATTAAACTACTTTTAATTGCTAATCTTTGAAAATCTTATATTGAATTTATAATAACACTTTTTAACTTTGCCATATTTGACTATATCAAGCTGTTTATTATAATAATGTGAAATTATATATTTTAGCGTTAAAATCATTTAATAGCCTATATATGATTAAAATTAACGCTTTAGTAGTACACAATTAAATATCTATCTTTGTTATGTATGTAATATGTGTTAAATATTATGTAATAGCGTTCATATCGTAATATCATTTATCTAACTCCATTGTACATAGGTTATAAAAACACAGTCAATTAAAATCAAATACAACAATTAAGCAAAACAAAAGCGAGGCGCATAAGCACCTCGCTTCTTATTTAACTATAACTCTTATTGCTTGTTGAGTATTTTTTCTCTTTTATCTTCAAGTTCCTTTTGTGCTTTTGCTTTTACTGGACCAGTAAATTTGTTAAAGAACATTGGAATGATTGTGAGTAAGAAACCGATTGCTGGTACGATTGTAACGAGCATTAAAAGTGTTTTTTGTGTTTCAATACTTTGTTCAAAGAAGATTTGTCTGCCAGCTACATCGAGTAAGCTCTTGTCAACTGCCTTGAAGTCTGTTCGGTCGAGAATTTGACCGAATACGAATGTTGCGATAGCAGCGTTAACCTTTGATAAGAATGTTTGGAATGAGAAGCAAACACCCTCGTGTCTTTCGCCAGTTTTCCACTCTAAGTAGTCGACTGCGTCCGCTATCAGAGCATAAGTGATAACATTGTAAATACCAAGAGGGAAGCCCATTAAGAATAGGAATACCCAAAGGATATAGATGTTGATGTTTGTTACATCTTGTGCGAATACAACATAGCAAAGTGCGTGTACTACAAGACCCATAAGTGAAGAGCCAATGTAGATTTGCTTTAAGCTGAATTTCTTTCTGAGCATTGGGAATACTGCCATTGCTGGAACCATACCAACACCGATAGCAACTGTAAGAGTTGTAACTATTGTGCCACGAGGAATCCAGAAATTATAAGCGCTTGCAGCATCAACGTTGCTTACTAAAGCACCAGTTTCAGTGAATATTTGGCTAAAGTCTGTGTAATTTTGGATGATTAAATAGTTGCCGATATAGTCAGCGCATTGGTTAGCAGTAACCATTGTTGAGCCTAAAACAGCAGCGAAAATTACGATAATAAGAACTTTGTTTTTGCCAACAACTGATATAGTTTCTTTGAATGATGGTGTGTGGTCTGTCTTAGGTACTCTTTCTTTTGATACGAAGAAGATGAGTATTGAAAGACCGCTACCGAGTATTGCGAAAATTAAACCGCTGATGAAGAAACCTTTAGTGTATCCTAAATTACTTTGATATAGGATAGGTACTAACAATGCAGGTAAAATACCACCGAATGTAGAGCCAAGTCTTGCAGTAGAAATAAATGATGTTCTTTCATTCTCAAGTGGAGTTATAACTGATGATAAGCCCCAGAATGGAACATCCTGTACTGTGAAGGCTACGCCCCAAAGGATGTATGTAACTAATGCCCATACGAAAGCGGCTGTTGAGCCTTCTTCAAATGGAGCAGAGAATAGCATTATTGTGCATATTGCTATTGGGATTGGAGCAAATAAGAGATATGGTCGCATTTTGCCCCATTTTGATTTTGTCTTATCAACTATCATACCCATCAATGGGTCGTTGAGTGCGTCAAATATTCTACCAATTAAAATGATTGTTGTGCCTTGTTTAAGTGTTAAGCCAGCACCGTTTTGGAAGAATACAAGGGTGAACATAGACATTAAGGTGTAAATGCCAGAACGGCCAAATGCACCGATTGTAAAACAGATACGCTCTTTGAGCGTTAAGTATTTTCTTTCATTTGCCATTACTTTTTCCTCACAATAACTGCTGGCAAAATCTTAGGCGCTTTTTCTCCAGCATTGATCATTTGTTCTATTAACTTTTGCTTCAATTCAGCTCTAACCTTTGCATAATTAGGGTCACGAACTAAATTGTTCTTCTCGATTGGATCTTTGTCTAAATCAAAGAGATAATCTTCAAAGTAGACTTTTGAGCTGTGGTGTAAGTAACCAACAGGAGAAGCGTCTTTAACTGAATATTTGTATCTGTCAGTTCTGATAGCTCTTGAGTTAGTAGCTTCGCTGATTTGAATAAATACGCAATCTCTCTTCTTGGTTTCGTCGCCGATTTGCTCAGTTAAATCGACACCCATATATTCTTTAGGAATTGGAATATTTGCGAGTGATAAGAGTGTTGGTGGAATATCAATTAAAGATGATAGTCTTTGTTCTCTCTTGCCACCCTCAAATCCGCCACCTTTGATAATGAGTGGGGTGTGAGTTGAGCTTTCATGACAAGAACGCTTGTATTCTGGGTTTCTTGTCTTGAAGTGGCTACCGTGGTCGCTAGTGTAAATGATGATTGTATCATCATAAATGCCTTCGTCTTTGAGCTTTTGAACCAATCTACCAACATTGTAGTCAAGTCTGTTGATAGCTGACATATAGTCAGGGTACATCTCTTTGTAGTCGCCCTTTAAGAATGTTAGGTCGTCTGGTAAAGGATATGATTTGTAATCATCAACAGTTTCTTTATAACCCTCGTAACAATGATGGTCGTTTTGATGGTGTGGCTCAAGCTGACTAATGAATAAGAAAAATGGCTTATCCTTATCACGATTTTCAATAAATTCAGTTGCGTAATCGTTAATGCAGTCTGCTCTGTAACCTTTGAAATCAAGTTGATTTCCGTCGCCGTCGAAAATATATCCGTCATAGCCATGACTAGTGAATTCTAATATATCAGCTGCGCGCCAATATTGATATTCGCCTTGTCGTTCCTTTGGTATAGCAGTCTTTTCACAATGAAATCCAACATTAGGGATTCTGTCTGATGCTAAATGCCATTTGCCGACATAAGCAGTTTGATAGCCCGCTTCGTTGAAATAGTGTGCTAGCGGAGTGATGTCTTGTGGTAGGGCGATACCGTTCCAGTAGCAACCGCATTGTGTTGCATAACGTCCTGATTGTAAACAAGCTCTCGCTGGGCCGCAAACTGGCTGGCAGGTAAAGTTCTTTTCAAACTTAACACCTTCACGAGCTAGTTGCATTAAATTTGGTGTTACTTCTTCGTTTACAGTATCCCATCTTTGCTGGTCGCTAAAATAGAATACTATATTCTTTTTTTTAGTCATATTTTACTCCTTTCACTAAATAATGGCTATAAAAAGGCTATTAAAGTGTACAATAAAAATTGCTTTCCCAAGCAGGTATATATTTTGAGTGTCTAAAGTAGATTTTATAATTTTCGTTGATTTCTAGTATCTTGAGTGGGAGGGTAAATAAATCTTCGTTTCTGTGATATGCACACACATATAATTTAGGATTGTTCCTAATTATAGTTTGCTTTGCGCCCTCTAGTGCCTTTAGTTCAGCACCCTCAATATCCATTTTGATAAATGTTGCGTTAGTGTCTAAACTATCTATATCAGTTACCGCAACTGGTACGCCCTGTGCGCTTAATTTTGAATTTCTACCAGCTTTGGTAGAAAAAATCAATGTGTCTTTTTTGTCCCACGCACCCATATTGTATAGCTCAACGTTAGGCATTGAATCTGTGTTTTTAGTTAGCTTTTTAAAGTTTTTTGCATCTGGCTCAAGTGCAATGATTTTGTTATATTTGTTGCCAGTAAAGTCGCAAAATTCTCTAATTGTGTCGCCGTCATAAGCGCCTAAATCGAGAATTGTTTCATTGTTGTCCAACTTTAGCAAATCACGATAAACATCACTCTTGTTTACAAATGTGTCTATTAAATAGCTGATTTTACCGCTAACCTTGAAATTAAGGACACTAAGGTAAACTCGCTTGCTTTCTTCATCTTCTAATTTATTGTAAACGGCGTCAAATTTATCGTCGTTTTCTTCAATAAACTCTCTACTAAAAAGGCCACCGCCAGCAACTGGTACATCAGGTGCAAATACGGTGTGCTCATTATTGATTTCAACTATTCTATTTATTACATTGTCTAGCTGGCTTGCGAAGCATAAAACGACATTGAAATCATCGTATTTTTCGCATACTTCGCTATACTTTAGTACCTTGTATCCTCTAAAGGAATGACCCCTGACGAATTCGTCGGAAGCAAAAATATCTGCAATTTCTACTCCATAGGTGGCTAAAGTGTCCATTATCTTTTCAGCCCCTAGTCCCATTCCGTATAAGACTATCGGCTTGTTTTCATTTTTCAATGTATCCCATACATTTTGCTCTTTAATTTTTTCTATCATAAACTTTAATCTATCATTCTGTTTTTATTGGAAAATGTACAAATTTGTTAGAAATTGTACAAAATTGAAGGTCAATTTTCAATCTTTTTATACGAAATAACATACTCTTTTGACATACTAACATATTGTAACCATAATTGTCAAATACTTTGTACTATGGTGTAGCCCTTTACAAATAACACATTTTATATTATAATAATACAAATATTTTATTTTGGAGGGTTATGCCTTTATGGGCGGGGGACTGTTTAAGATTTTTAAGAAAGAAAGCTCAACTGAGGAAGAAATAAAACAACTCGTTGATGATAAAGAGGGCGACTTAGAAGTATCTAAGCGTGAGTTAATAAATAATGTGTTTGAGTTTGACGACACAACTGCTGGCGATATTATGACACACCGTACTGATATTGCTGCCGTTGATGAAGATGCGTCACTTAACGATGTTGTTGATTTAGCTATCAAAGAGGGCTTTTCAAGAATTCCTGTTTATAGAGAAGACTTAGACGATGTATTAGGAATTATCAACGTTAAGGATTTGTTAAAATTCGTTGGTAAGCAAATTGATGAGGGCGAAACAATTAAAGACTATATTAGAGAGCCTTTGTTTGTCCCAGAAACTTTATCTTGCAAAACTTTATTTGCCAAGATGACTGAGTCAAGAACTCAGCTTGCTATCGTTGTCGATGAGTACGGCGGTACTGCTGGTCTTGTTTCTATGGAAGATATTATCGAAGAAATTGTTGGTAATATTCAAGACGAGTATGACGATGAGGAAGATAGCATTAGCCAAATTGATGAAAAGACTTTCATCTTTGAAGGCATTACAGATATTGATGACGCTGCTAAGACACTCAATATAAAAATTCCAGAGGGCGAGTATGATACACTTGCTGGTTTTGTTATTAGCTTGCTTGGCTTTGTGCCAACTGGTAGCGGAGAAGAAGAGTCAGCAGTATTTGAAAATATTAAATTTACCGTGTTAAAGGTTGAAGAACGCAGAATAGAACTTATAAAGGCAGAGATTCAATGATAGAACAAACAATAACTTTTGAAGCTATGGAGCAAATAGTTGCGCTGTTTGGCTCGTTTGATCAAAACATTAAGTTAGTAGAAGAAAAATTTGAAGTATCTATTGTTAGCCGTGGTTCTGAGTTGAAAATTATTGGCGAGCCAGAAAATGTAGCTTATGCGACTAAAACAATAAACGGCTTGCTTGAACTTATCAACAAGGGCGAAAATTTGACTGAGCAAAATGTTAGATATGTGTTGTCATTAGTGCTTGAGGGCAAGGAAGATAAAGTGTCATCACTTTCATCCGATTCGATTTGCGTAACTGCAAAGGGTAAACCTGTTAAGCCTAAAACTATCGGCCAAAAGAAATATGTTGAGGCGATTCGCAATAATACAATCACTTTAGGTGTCGGCCCAGCCGGTACGGGCAAAACTTATTTGGCTGTCGCTATGGCAGTAACTGCTTTTAGGCAAAAGGAAGTTAATAGAATTATATTAACTCGTCCAGCCGTTGAAGCAGGGGAGAAGTTAGGCTTCTTACCTGGCGATTTGCAGAGTAAGGTTGACCCTTATTTAAGACCTCTTTATGACGGCCTTTTCGATATGCTTGGTGCTGAAACATTCCAAAAATATCAAGAGCGTGGCTCTATTGAAGTTGCGCCACTTGCTTATATGCGTGGTAGAACACTTGATGATAGCTTTATCATTCTTGATGAAGCACAAAATACCACACCTGAGCAAATGAAAATGTTTTTAACTCGTCTTGGCTTCCGTTCAAAAATGGTTGTCACTGGCGATGTAACACAAATTGACCTACCTGACGGTAAAAAATCAGGACTTAAAACTGTTATGAACATCTTAAAGGATGTTGATGATATAGAAACGATACGATTTAATCAAAAAGATGTTGTCCGTCACAAATTAGTTCAGGACATTATAAATGCGTATCAAAAATATGATGAGGAGAAGAATAAGTAGTATGAGTTTAGTAAAAGTTATTATCTCCAATGACCAAAAAGTAGTCACAATTCCTACCGGTATAAGATTACTTATACGCCGTTGCTGTAACGCTGTATTACAATTAGAAGGATTCACACAAAAATCAGAGGTAAGCGTTCGTTTCGTTGATAACGAAACAATACACAAGCTTAATGCTCAGTATAGAAACGTTGATAGGGAAACTGACGTTTTAAGTTTTCCACTCGGCGAGAATGGTGTTTATGACGAGGACCTCACAACTGGAAACTTGTTGCTTGGCGACATTGTAATTAGTGCTGAAAAAGCATTTGAACAAGCTGAGTTATACAATCATTCATTACAAAGAGAAATCGGCTTTTTAACAGTTCATTCAATGTTACACCTTTTAGGATATGACCATGAAAATGGTGGTATCGAAGAGGTTCGTATGCGTGAAAAGGAAGAAACTGTACTTACACAAATCGGCTTAAAGCGTGATAATAGTTACTATATGGGAGACGAATAATGACAAAAACCGCATTCATTGCTATCGTTGGATGTCCAAATGTTGGTAAATCATCCTTGCTTAATAAAATGCTTGGTCAAAAGATTGCTATTGTGTCATCTAAACCACAAACAACTAGAACCAAGATTATGGGTGTGCTTACAACTGGGGAAACTCAGCTTGTATTTACTGATACCCCTGGTTATCACAAGCCACATAATAAGCTCGGCGAAAAGATGAACGAGGCTGTTGGCGATTCAATCGGTGGCGTTGATGCTTGCTTGTTTGTTGTTGAAGCAAAGGGCGAGTTGAAAAAAGGCGATACCGAGTTATTAGAGAAGTTTAGAAAACTCAAAGTTCCTGTAATTCTTGCTATCAACAAAATTGATATGATTAAGGATAAAGAGGAGCTACTTAATAGAATAGTTGAAATGTCAAAGCTATTTGACTTTGAAGCTATCGTGCCAGTATGTGCTACTAATGGTAACGGGGTTGATGAATTGCTTGGTGAAATGGATAAGCTCGCATTTGAGTCACCTCATTTCTTCCCAGACGATACTCTTACCGACCAACCAGAGCGTGTATTGGCAGCCGAAATGATTAGGGAAAAGATACTTCGTCTTATGGATAAGGAAGTCCCTCATGGCATTGCAGTTTCAATCGAAAAAATGCGTGAAAGAGATAATCAAGATATACTTGATATTGAAGCAATTATTTACTGTGAGAGAGAAAGCCATAAAGGTATGGTAATCGGTAAAAAAGGCGCTATGTTAAAGAAAATTTCAACATACGCTCGTCAAGATTTAGAGTCATTCTTCCAAATCAAAGTTAATTTGCAAACTTGGGTTAAGGTTAAAGAAGATTGGCGTAATAGAGAAGGCTTAATTCATAACTTCGGTTTGGATTAAATTGGCACATTTTAATCATCTGTCGTAGGATATAATAATAACAACGGCAGGTGATTATTTTGAATAGTAGCGAATACTTGTGGGAGTCTTTTGCCAAGTCAGGCAGAATTGATGACTATCTAAAGTATAAAGAAAACGAAAATGATTATAAGGCAGAATTAGATAATGCAGATTACAACCAAGGGTTTAGTAATTCGAGAGCAGACGGTGGGCGAGAGCGATAGGCTCGTTACCTTACTTACTGCTGATTTCGGATTGGTTAAAGCATTTGTACGCCGAGCAAAGTCGTTTAAAAATCAAAATCTTTCGTCAACATCCTTGTTTGTTTATGGCGATTTTACACTGTATAAAAGCAAGGATGCTTACATAATTGACAACGCTTCGCCAATCGAAGTGTTTTTTGATTTAAGAGCGGATATTGAAAGACTTACACTTGCGCAGTATTTTGCACAGCTTACATATTTTCTTGGTAGTGAGGAACAACCAAGTAACGAGATGTTGCGTTTGATTTTAAATGCACTTCATCTTTTGTGTAAGGGCAAAAAAGATATAAAGTTAATAAAAGCCGTTGTCGAAATGCGTATGATATGCCTCGGTGGTTATATGCCTAATTTATTGGCGTGTTATCGTTGCGGTTGCTATGAGAGTGATATTATGTATTTCGATATTCAAGAGGGTTGCATTTATTGTGAGGACTGCAATCGTAATAACGCAATTTATGCTCCACTTGGTGTAATTCGTGCAATTAGATTTATTGCATTGAGCGATATTACTAAAATATTTTCGTTTTCGTTGTCACCAGAAAATTTTGAAATACTGTGTGATATATGTGAAAAGTATGTTATTTCTCGTGTGGACTCAAGATTGACCACACTTGAATTTTATAAAGGATTATTTTAATGAATAAGCATTATGAAACACTAGAGCTCAATAGAGTTCTTGAAATGTTAAAAAACGAAACATCCTGTGATGACGCTGCTGACTTGGCTGTTAATATTAAGCCGTCAACTGACTTTATCACAGTTTGTAATTTACTAAATCAAACAGAGGACGCAATGTCATTGCTTGCTCGTTTTGGTGCGCCATCGTTTAGTGGGTTAAAGAATGTTAATAATCCACTCGCTCGTGCCAATGCTGGCGGTATTCTCAATATGAGAGAGTTGCTTAATATTGCATATACCTTGCGTTCAATTCGTACATTGTATGAATGGCGTAGCCATTGTAGCGGTGTTAATACATCACTCGACTTCTTGTTTGAGTGCATTACTGTTAATAAGTATCTTGAGGAAAAGATTTTTTCTTGTATCCTCGGCGATGATGAAATGTCCGATAATGCGTCAGAGCTTTTGTCTGATATTAGAAGAAAAATTCGTGCTAAGTCATCATCAATTAGAGAAAAACTTGACGCAATGATTCATTCTGCTCACTATACTAAATTTTTGCAGGAAGCTATTGTTACTCAGCGTGGCGGTAGATTTGTAGTTCCTGTAAAGAACGAGCATAGAGGCGATGTTCCTGGCCTTGTACACGATACTTCAGCTAGTGGTGCTACTGTGTTTATCGAGCCTATTTCAGTTGTTGAGGCTAATAACGAAATCAAGGTGCTTGAGGGTAAGGAACGAGATGAGATAAATAGAATTTTGTACGAATTGTCAGTCGAAGCTGGTTCTTTCGCTGATTCTATTAAATCAAGTTATGAAAATGCAGTTGAGCTTAATTTGATTTTTGCCAAAGCTCATTTGGCTTATAAGATGAAAGCTAGTAAGCCTATCGTTAATAAAGACGGCGAAATCAATCTTAAAAAGGCTAGACACCCATTGATAAATAAGAATAAGGTTGTGCCTATAAATGTCCGTTTGGGCGAAGATTTCGACACTTTGGTTATAACTGGCCCTAATACTGGTGGTAAGACTGTTTCAATTAAAACTATCGGTCTTTTGACTTTGATGACTATGTGTGGCCTTTTGATACCAGTTGCGGATAGGTCTAAAATATCAATCTTTGATAATATATTAGTTGATATTGGCGACGAGCAAAGTATTGCACAGTCACTTTCAACATTCTCATCACACATGACTAATATCATTGATATTATGGAAAAGTGTAATGATAGTTCGTTAGTTTTGATAGATGAGCTTGGTGCTGGTACTGACCCAATCGAGGGTGCAGCACTTGCCGTATCTATTATTGAAAAGCTAAGAGAAAAGGGCGCTACAATTGCAGCAACAACTCACTACGCTGAGTTAAAGGCTTATGCGCTTGATACTAAGGGCGTTTCAAATGGTTGTTGCGAATTTGATGTAGAAACTTTATCTCCTACATACCGTCTTTTAATTGGCGTTCCTGGTCGTTCTAACGCTTTTGCAATCGCACAAAGACTTGGTATGGATAATGCTGTTGTTGATAATGCTAAGGCTATTGTAGGTTCAAATAATCGTGATTTTGAATCTGTGCTTGAAAAACTTGAGCAGGCTCGTCAAGAGCTAGAGCAAGAAAAGATTATTGCTCAACAGGCTACTGAACAAGCTAAGAAGATACAAGCTCAAGCCCAAAGCGAAAAAGACAAAATTGAAGTTATAAAAGAGCGAGAACTCGAAAAGGCAAAACAACAAGCACAAAAAATGATGGACGCTGCAAAACGTAAATCATCACAATTCTTGCTAGAACTTGAAAAATTAAAGAATGAGCAAAATGGCAATAATGCAACAGAAGTTGCAAGAAAGACACGCCGAGCAATCAAGAATCAGTTGGGCGAAATGGATGATTTAATCAATCCAAGAGAACTCGCTGATAACTGGGACTATGATTATAAATTGCCTAGAGAACCTAAAGTGGGCGACGCTGTTATTATTCGTGGTATCGGCGAGGGCGAAATTCTTGAAATCAAGGCTGATAAACTTCTTGTTAAATCTGGCTTATTAAAAACAAGAGTTAAGCTATCAGATATTATGATAGTTGAAAAGAAAAAGAAAGAGGTAGCCCCACAAAGAAATCTTTATAGGACAACCTCTCGTGCCGACGCTGACTTTAAGACTGAACTTGACCTTAGAGGTCAAATGGTTGATGAAGCGATTGGCAATCTTGAATTGTTTATTGATAAATGTGTGCTTAACGGACTTAATGAAATTCGTATCATTCACGGTAAAGGTACTGGCGCATTGAGAAGTGCCGTAGCTGAAGAATTAAAACATCATCCTAATATCGCTGAGTTTAGACTCGGTAAATATGGCGAGGGCGAAACAGGTGTAACAATCGCTAAGCTAAAGTAATTAGATTGTTAAACAGTAGTAGGAAAGTAGCAAGATGATTGCAATTAAATATTCAAAACTGTTAACTAAACACTTGCTAAATCAATAAATTAAATATCAAAACAAAAGGCTCGTTGCAATTAGCAACGAGCCTTTATTATATGTAATAATTCTTAAAAGTAATTATTATTTATTATCGTTTTTCTTGTTATCTTTCTTTGTCTTAACAGATGAAGAAGCCTTATTGATGATGTAGATGATACCAACAATAACACCGATAACGATGAAAATACCAATCATACCGAAAAGCATAACAGGTAATGTTTCTTTCCAAGAATCAGCGTTGATAGCCATTGTAATTGGTAAGAAATTAAAAATAGTTAATAAATTTAACATGATTTATACCTCCTATATTAACTTTTCAGCAAGTGTAAGGATAAGACCACCAGCGATAACTGATGCGATTTGACCAGATACGTTTACGCTGATTGAGTACATAAGAAGGAAGTTTTGAGGATCCTCTTTAAGACCCATTTGGTTAACTACACGACCGCTCATTGGGAATGCTGAAATACCAGCAGCACCAATCATAGGGTTGATTTTCTTTTTCTTAGGTAAGAAGATGTTAATGAACTTAGCGAATACAACACCACCAACTGTATCGAAGATGAATGCTACAAGACCTAAGCCAAGAATCATAATTGTTTCTTTCTTAACGAATGATTCGTAGTGCATTTGAGAAGCAACTGTAAGACCTAAGAGAATTGTGATAATGTTTGCAAGTGCGTTTTGTGCAGTGTCTGATAATTGGTTCAAAACGCCACATTCACGGATTAAGTTACCGAACATTAAGAAACCAACAAGAGCAACTGATTTAGGAGCAACTAAGCCAGCAACAGCTGTAACGATGATAGGGAAGATAATCTTAGTTGTCTTTGAGATTTCGCCAGCTCTGTAAGGCATTCTAATCATACGCTCTTTCTTAGTTGTAACAGCCTTGATAACTGGTGGCTGAATGATAGGAACGAGCGCCATGTACGAGTAAGCCGCAACCATGATAGCACCTAAGTATTTAGAGCCGAGTTCGTTAGCAACGAAGATTGATGTAGGACCGTCAGCCGCACCGATAATAGCAATTGAAGCAGCGTCCTTAATATCAAAGAAGAAGCCAGCGATTACGAATGTAAGGAAAATACCGAATTGGGCAGCAGCACCAAAGAGCATTAACCAAGGGTTTTTAAGTAATGGGCCGAAGTCAATCATAGCACCAATACCGATGAATAATAAGAGTGGGAAAAGTTCGTTTGCAATACCAGAATCGAAAAGAACTGAAAGTGGACCAGCCTCACTAGCACCCGGTTGAGTGATAGCACCTGAAAATGGAAGGTTTACAAGGATAGTACCGAAGCCCATTGGAAGTAAGAGAGTAGGTTCCATCTCTTTCTTAATGGCAAGGTAAACAAGTAAACCACCAACGATCCACATAACTACCATTTTCCATTCGATATTGCCGATGTTTTCGAACAATTCAAGAAATGTGTTGAAAAAATCCATTTTATTTCTCCTTTTTACGAAATTGCATTTAATATAATACAAATTGTAGAAAAGGTCAAGGGTAAATCGCAAATAATAAGGTAAAATAATTATTTATTTTATACATATTAAAATAGTATACGTATTTGCTATAAATTTGATTGTCAATTTGTTAACATATTCCAATTCGTATACTACTTGTATACGAATTGTTAACAAATTGTGTCTAAGACATTATTGCGTATATGTTATAAAAATGGAATGCTAAAAAATTATTTCATTACGTCTTGACACAAAGCGTTTACTTATGTATAATAGTCAGCGTTGTAAAGAATATTTACTTTACACTTAGTTGAGGGGGGTTAAATAGTGGCTAAGAATTTAGAAATTTCTTTTTTGTTAGATTTCTATGGCGAAATGTTAACTGAAAAGCAAAGAAGTTTTTTAGACTACTATTATAACGATGACCTTTCTCTTTCTGAGATTGCGGAGAATCAAGGTATTACTCGTCAGGGTGTGCGTGACGCAATCAAAAGAGCAGAAGCACTTTTGTTTGATATGGAAAGTCGTTTGGGCTTGGCTGAAAAGTTCAGAGAGCTACAAAAAGGCTTAAAGGAAATTAAAGAATGTGCTGATGTTATTTATCAATATAATCTTGATAACAGTTTATCACGAGAGGTAAATGATAATATCACTCGTATTAAATCAATAGCCGAGTTTTTAGGCGAGTAGGGAGTGATCTTTTGGCATTCGAAGGACTTAGTGAGCGTCTTGAGAATTCTTTTAAAAAGCTTCGTGCCAAGGGTAAATTGACCGAGGCTGATGTTAAGGAAGCTATGCGTGAAGTGCGTTTAGCACTCCTTGAGGCTGATGTTAACTATAAAGTTTCAAAAGAATTTACAAAAAAAGTTACTGAAAGAGCAATTGGTGCTGATGTTATGGAGTCATTGACCCCAGGACAAATGGTTATCAAAATTGTTAATGAAGAACTTACTGAGCTTATGGGTGGCAATGAGGCAAGACTTGCCGTTGCTAATCATCCACCAACAATAGTAATGATGTGTGGTTTGCAAGGTAGTGGTAAAACTACTCACTCAGCAAAGCTCGCACTTAAATTGAAAAAAGAAGGTCATAGACCTTTACTTGTAGCGTGTGACGTTTACAGACCTGCTGCTATTAAGCAACTTCAAGTTGTCGGCGGTCAGATTGATGTTCCAGTATTTGAAATGGGTACTGAGAATCCTGTAATAATTGCACAAGAGGCAGTTAAATATGCTAAGGACCATGGCAATGACTATGTGTTCCTTGATACTGCTGGTCGTCTTCATGTTGATGAAGCACTTATGGCAGAGCTTACAAATATTAGAGGTACTGTTCATCCTCACGAAATTTTGCTCGTAATCGACGCAATGACAGGTCAGGATGCAGTTAATGTAGCTAAGAGCTTTAACGATACATTAGGTATCGATGGTGTTATCCTTACAAAGCTCGACGGCGATACTCGTGGCGGTGCTGCACTTTCAGTTAGAGCAGTTACTGGTAAGCCAATTAAATTCGTTGGTACTGGCGAAAAGCTCGACAATCTCGAAACTTTCCACCCAGACCGTATGGCTTCTCGTATTTTAGGTATGGGCGATGTGCTTTCATTTATCGAAAGAGCAGAGCTTGCACTTGATGAAAAGAAAGCTGAAGAGTTAGAAAAGAAACTTTCTAAGAATAAATTTGACCTTAATGATTTACTCGACCAATTTACTCAAATCGAGAGAATGGGTTCACTTAAAGATACAATTAAGATGATTCCAGGTATCGGCAAGCAAATCAAGGACGAAGATATTGATGAAAATGCTTTTGGCAGAATGCGTGCTATCATTTATTCAATGACTAAGCAAGAGCGTGAAAAACCAGAAATCATCAATGCTTCTCGTAAGATTAGAATTGCTAATGGTTGCGGTATGAAGGTTGAGGATGTTAACCGTTTACTTAGCCAGTTCAAACAAATGCAAAAGATGATGAAGAGAATTGGCGGTAATAAAGGTCCTAAGATGAGCAAGAAAATGCAAAGAATGCTCGACCAAAACCCACAAATGGCTGAAAAGCTAATGGGCAAGATTGGTACTAATCCATTCGGATTTTAATTCGTATTAACCCAAATATAGTTTGGTTGATAATAATAAATTATTTATATATTTTTTGGAGGTAACAAAAATGGCAGTAAAAATTAGACTTCGCAGAATGGGCGCTAAGAAAGCTCCTTTCTACCGTGTAGTAGTAGCAGATTCAAGATATCCTCGTGATGGTCGTTTCATCGAAGAAATCGGTACAGTTAATCCTATGACTGATCCTGCAACAGTTAACATTGATGGCGAAAAAGCTAAGAAGTGGATCTCAAACGGCGCACAACCAACAGATACTGTAAAAGACATTCTTAAAAAAGAAGGCATCCTTTAATTTCTTGCTTTAAGTAAGAAAATAATAGGAGGTGTTTTCTTTGGAAGAATTGTTAATATCAATTACTAAAGGTTTAGTCGATAAGCCTGAAGAAGTTTCAGTTGATGTTGACGCACCTGATGAAGAAGGCGTAGTAGTTTACCATCTCCATGTTGCACAAAGTGATATGGGTAGAGTAATTGGCAAACAAGGAAGAATTGCAAAAGCAATTCGTGTAGTTATGCGTGCAGCTGCTACAAGAAATGATGCTCATATTTCAATTGAAATAGACTAAAATAATTAACTCCACAGTTAACTGTGGAGTTTTTTGTTGCAAAATGTAGCTTTATAAGTTAAACTAATTTTAGAATTTTGAATTTTAAAATTATTAAAAGGTGTATTTTTATGAATCAATATTTAGAATTAGGCAAGGTTAATAATACTCACGGCATAAAAGGCGAAATTAAGCTCACAATGTGGTGCGATAGCATAGATTATATAAAGCAGTTAAAAACTGTTTATTTGGATGATAAGGGTCAAAAATCATTGACATTGGTGTCAGCACGCCAACAAAAAAATATTGCAATACTTAAATTCCAAGAGATTGGAAGCATAGAACAAGCAGAGTTGTTGAAAAATAAGATTATATATTGTAATAGGGATGATGCACCACTTGAAGAAGGCAAACACTATTTAGTAGATGTTATCGGATGTATTGTTGTTGATGTGAATACTAACGAGGAATACGGCAAAATCGTTGATATTCAAAATCACGGCTCTTGCGATATTTACGATGTTGTTAAAAATAAAAAGCACTTTTTACTACCAGTTATTGATGATATTGTTAAAGAGGTTAATACAGACGATAAAATAGTTAAAATTAACCCTATGAAAGGATTATTTGATGAGGATTGATATATTAACACTTTTTACTGATATGTGTAATGCCGTGTTAAGCGAAAGTATTATCGGCAGAGCAAGGCAGGCTGGCAAAGTTGAAATCAACTGCATAGATATTCGTGATTATAGCAAGGATAAACATCGCCACGTTGACGATAAGCCTTATGGTGGCGGTAATGGTATGATTATGCAAGCTGCCCCAATTTATGATTGTTTTATGGCGTTGTGTGAAGAAATAGGGCATAGACCACATCTTTTGTATATGACACCACAGGGTAAGACCTTAACTCAGCAAAGAGTTAAAGAACTTGCTGAACTTGATAATATTGCTATTTTGTGTGGTCACTACGAGGGAATAGACGAGAGAGTCATTGAATTATTAGAGCCTGAGGAAATATCAATCGGCGACTATGTTTTGACTGGCGGAGAGTTGCCAGCACTTATTTGCGCTGATAGTATTTCTCGTATGCTTCCTGATGTTTTGAGTAACGATGAGTGCTTTGAGGAAGAAAGCCATTATAATTCATTACTAGAATATCCACAGTACACACATCCGTCTGAATGGAACGGCAAAAAAGTGCCAGAAGTGCTACTTTCAGGTCATCATCAGAAAGTTGATGAGTGGAGAAGACAGCAGTCATTAAAGCGTACTTATGAGCGTAGACCGGATATGCTCGAGCGTGCAGAACTAACAAAAAATGACAAAAAATACCTTGATTCTTTGAAGTAAAGAATATAGTAATTAAAATTTTGTAAAATTTATGTTAATATTGCACAAATTGGCACTATAAATTTTAGTTGTAATCTACTACTCATACGAAGTTTACTAAACTTTGTTGACGAAGTGCTCCTTTGTGTTATAATACTAATGCATTAAACAAAAAGAAAAAATATTTAAGCAAAAATTATTTATTGTATAGAGAGGTAGAGATTATGTTCGTTAAAGAAGTTAAAGTAGAAAACCAAGTTGGTCTTCACGCTCGTCCAGCAACTTTTTTCATTCAAAAAGCAAACGAATTTAAGTCATCAATCTGGGTTGAAAAGGAAGAGAGAAGAGTTAATGCAAAATCACTTCTTGGCGTTCTTTCACTTGGCATTATGGGTGGCACTGACATCCGTATCATTGCTGATGGCTCTGATGAAGAAGAAGCAGTCGAAGGACTTGTAGCACTTGTAAAAAGCGGTTTCAACGAATAATTTATATTTCTTGGCACAGCAACTTATGTTGTCTGTGCCTTATTTTTTTGCTATAATATACAAGATATAATACTTAACGAAAGGAGAGATATTGTGACTGAGAAAGAGTTAAGAAGAAAAGCAATGGCGCTACCTACCACTCCAGGTGTGTATATAATGAAAAATAAGGATAAGCACATTATCTATATCGGCAAGGCTAAAGCTCTTAAAAATCGTGTTTCATCCTATTTTGGCTCACATACTAATCATTCGCTTAAAGTTATTAGAATGGTCGAAAATGTCGATAATTTTGACTATATTCTATGCGATACTGAGTTTGAAGCACTTGTGCTAGAATGCTCTTTGATTAAACAACATCAGCCTAAATATAATATTCTCCTTAAAGACGATAAAGGCTATAACTATATTAAAATCACTAAAGAGGAGTTTCCTAAGATTTATTCTTGCAAGCAGATACTTGATGACGGCGCAACTTATCTCGGCCCTTATGTGTCTGGCTTTTCGGTAAAAAATGCAGTTGAGGAAGTTCAAAAGATATTTAAGCTCCCAACCTGTAATAAAAAGTTTCCTCGTGACTATGGCAAGAGTAGACCATGCCTTAATGGCTTTATGGGTATATGCTCTGCACCTTGTAATGCGAGAATAACAAAGGAAGAATATGTCAATAATATTGATGACGCTATTGATTTCTTAAAGGG